>Ga0209963_1000468_pt1 | contig 60847 bp, 52 predicted proteins | sample ThiBio_1000_biof_2_FD_183957 | JGI IMG/M metagenome (GOLD analysis project Ga0209963, IMG submission 183957) | Wastewater bioreactor microbial communities from Cape Town, South Africa - Thiocy_cont_1000_biof (SPAdes) | ecosystem: Engineered > Bioreactor > Thiocyanate-remediating >...
ATCCTGTTCGCTCCCCACGCTTTCGCTCCTCAGCGTCAGTATCGGCCCAGAGACCCGCCTTCGCCACCGGTGTTCCTCCTGATATCTGCGCATTTCACCGCTACACCAGGAATTCCAGTCTCCCCTACCGAACTCTAGTCTGCCCGTATCGAATGCAGGCCCGGAGTTGAGCTCCGGGTTTTCACATTCGACGCGACAGACCGCCTACGAGCTCTTTACGCCCAATAATTCCGGACAACGCTTGCACCCTACGTATTACCGCGGCTGCTGGCACGTAGTTGGCCGGTGCTTCTTCTGCTCCTACCGTCACTTTCGCTTCGTCAGAGCTGAAAGAGGTTTACAACCCGAAGGCCGTCGTCCCTCACGCGGCGTCGCTGCGTCAGGCTTTCGCCCATTGCGCAATATTCCCCACTGCTGCCTCCCGTAGGAGTCTGGGCCGTATCTCAGTCCCAGTGTGGCCGGTCGCCCTCTCAGGCCGGCTACCCGTCGTCGCCTTGGTGGGCCGTTACCCCACCAACAAGCTGATAGGCCGCGGGCCCATCCCTAGCCGAAAAACTTTGAACCGAGGAGGATGCCCTCCTCAGTTGTTATCCGGTATTAGCACCTGTTTCCAGGTGTTATTCCAGAGCTAGGGGCAGGTTGCCCACGTGTTACTCACCCGTTCGCCACTCGAGTACCCGCAAGCGGGCCTTTCCGTTCGACTTGCATGTGTTAAGCACGCCGCCAGCGTTCGTCCTGAGCCAGGATCAAACTCTCCGTTGATGTCTATTAACCGTGGCGATGCCTCCGCGAAGGAAGCAGCCGCCCGATTGACAAGAGGAGATGGACACCCACTCGCAAGTGAGGTGCCCGATCACTGGTCCATGTTGAGCTGGTTTGCTCGTTATGTACCAAAGGAATCCCACATCCGAAATAGGCCAATAAGGCCCGCCCCGGATGACGGGGTTAATTAAAGTTGGCACTGACTTTCGGTACGCTGTTGAGTTCTCAAGGAACGGACGCGCACCCTCCGCGGTCTCTCGACCGCCTTGGGGGCAACCCGATCTACGCTACTCGGTTCGGTTCGCGGTGTCAAACCGCCCGACCCGATCCCGTGCCGCATGAACCCTGTTCAGGGCATGCAGTACCCGCTCCGGTTGTCCCGGATTGAGCCGCTCGGGATTTGTCGCTCCGGCCCCGTGGGCCGCACTGAGCAACAGGTAGAACACTACGGTCGCCCAGTGTGAGTGTCAAATCCCCTGCTCACGCCGTTCGGACCCTCTATTGTGGCAGGTCACGCCGATTCTGGCCATAGCCCGGACGGGCGACCCCCTATCGCTGCTGCGGTGACCTCGACCACAGAACCAGCCGACATTTCAGCCGGACGTCACCTCAATGCCCGCGACGGTGCGCTTGCCGCGCCGCAGCAGCAAGTATGAGCCGAACAACAAGTCCGCGCGCGTCGGGACCAGCTCGGCGTCTTCGACGCGAACGTTGTTGAGATACGCCCCGCCCTCGGCGATCGCGCGACGCGCCTCCGACAGCGACGACACGAGCCCGGCAGCGTGCATCAGGTGCGCGATGTCCGGCAACGGCTCCGCCACTCGGGTAAGCCCGGCCTCCGACAACGCGGCGATCAGCGACTCCCTATCGGTCCCGGCCAGGTCGCCGCGACCGAACAGAGCACCCGCGGCCGCGATCGCCGCATCGGCGGCAGCGTCGCCGTGAACGAGCGCTGTGACGTCTCGGGCCAGCACCTGCTGCGCGCTGCGCAGATGCGGGCGCTCGGCGAGATCGGTTTCCAGTTCATCGATCTCGTCCTGCGTGCGGTCGGTGAGCACCTTGAGCAACATGATGACGGAGGCATCCTCGATATTTCGCCAGTACTGGTAGAACGCGTACGGCGACGTCATCTCCGGGGACAACCAGACCGCATTGCCCTCCGACTTCCCGAACTTCACCCCGCCGGAGTCCGTCAGCAGCGGGGTGACCAGGACGTGTGCCGTGCCGCCGTCGGCCTTCCTGATCAGGTCGACGCCGGCGGTCAGGTTGCCCCACTGGTCCTGGCCGCCGGTCTGCAGGGTGCAGCCGTACTCGCGGTATAGGTGCAGGAAGTCCAGCGCCTGCAGGATCTGGTAGGAGAACTCCGCGTAGCTGATGCCCTCGTCGCCGGCCAGCCGCGCGGCCACGATCTCCTTCTTGATCATCGTGCCCACCCGGAAGTGCTTGCCGATATCCCGCAGGAAGTCCAGCGCGCTCATCGGGCCGGTCCAGTCGAGGTTGTTGACCATCAGGGCCGGGTTCTCGCCGTCGAAGTCCAGGAACGGCCGGATCTGCCGCTGGATGCGCGAGACCCATTCCGCGGTCTGCTCTTTCGTCTTGAGCGCCCGCTCGGAGCTCGGCCGCGGATCGCCGATGAGGCCGGTCGACCCGCCGACCAGGCAGATCACCCGGTGGCCCGCGCGCTGCAGTCGCCGCAGCAGCACCAACTGCACCAGGTTGCCGAAGTGCAGGCTCGGCGCGGTCGGGTCGAAGCCGCAGTAGACCGTCACCGGCCCGGCGGCGAGTGCGCGCGCCAACGCATCGGCGTCCGTGGAGTGCGCCACCAGCCCGCGCCACTCCAACTCGTCGAGCACCGACGCCGGACGCGGCGCTCCGTCAGTCGGCTGGGGGTCTGCTGCAGGCGATTCGTCGGGTTGAGCCACGCGTCGCATTCTGCCAGCCCACCTGTCGCCGATCGGCCGGCGTGGGTGCGATGGATCGGGTATGACGGCGGAGACGATGTCCGGGTCAGCGGCGGTTCGCGCGACGGCGCCCGCCGCGACGATAGGTCGAGACAGTCGGCTCGTCGACTTCGTAGTAGCGCCACGGCGTTTCGTGTGCAGCGGCCACTCCGACGCGCGGCCCTGCCGCGATCTGCGGCCGCACCGCTCCGCCGGCGTGGACGGTGAACGGGCCGTTCGAGCCGCAGAGGTCGGCGCCGGAATTCGCCCCGGTCAGCAGCAGGCAGGAGGCGAGCCGCGCCGGGCCGCGCGCGAGATCGAGATCACCCGGCACGGTCCCCCGTGCGGACCGGCGCCGGTCCCGAGCAGCCGGAAGGTTGCCGACGACCGCCGCCGCCCGCATCAGCACCGCCGACGCCTCGCCATCGGACCCGGTGACGATGTTGGCGCACCAATGCATGCCGTAGACGAAATAGACGTACAGGAACCCGGGCGGGCCGAACATCACAGCGGTGCGGTCGGTGCGGCCCCGGTAGGCGTGCGAGGCCGGGTCCTGTTCGCCGTGGTAGGCCTCGGTCTCGGTGAGCCGCAGCAGGACCGGCTCGTCCGGCGCGCCTGGAACCGCGGACACGAGCACTCGGCCGATCAAGTCCCCGGCGACCTCGGTCGGTTCCCGCGCGAAGAACGACCGCGGTAGCCGCTCACCGATCTCCGTCATTGCGCTGTCACCACGCAGCCACCGCGTCGGTTCCCGTCACTGCACTGTCACTGCGCCATGGCCGCCCAGGCCCGGTCGGCGGCCACGCGCTCGGTCAACGCGGCCAGTTGTTCCGCGACGCGCACCGGCGCCGTGCCACCGATGCCGTCCCGGGACGCGAGCGACCCGGCGACAGTGAGCACCGCACGCACGCCCGGGTCCAGTGCCGGGTTGATGGACGCGAACTCGTCGTCGGTGAGTTCGTCCAGCTCGCGGCCGGTCGACTCGGCGAGCGCCACGCATCCGCCGGCGGCCTCGTGCGCCACCCGGAACGGCACACCGTGTTTCACCAGGTATTCGGCGATGTCCGTCGCGAGCGAGAAGCCCGCCCCGGCAAGGGATTCCATCCGGGCGGTCGCGAAGGACAGGGTCGCCGTCATGCCGGTGATCGCCGGCAGCACCAGCTCGAGCTGATCCACCGAGTCGATGAGCGGCTCCTTGTCCTCCTGAAGGTCGCGGTTGTAGGCCAGCGGCAGTCCCTTGAGCGTGGCGAGCAGCCCGGTGAGGTTGCCGATGATGCGGCCCGCCTTGCCGCGGGCGAGTTCCGCGATGTCCGGATTCTTCTTCTGCGGCATGATCGACGAGCCGGTGGCGAACGAGTCGTCCAGCTTCGCGAAGCCGAACTCGACGGTCGTGAAGATGACGACTTCCTCGGCCCAGCGCGAGATGTCGACCGCGAGCATGGCCAGGCAGAACGCCAGCTCCGCCGCGAAATCGCGAGAGGCGGTGCCGTCCATGGAGTTCGCCGCCGGGGCGTCGAGACCGAGTTCTGCGGCGACCGCCGCCGGATCCAGGTGCAGCGACGACCCGGCCAGCGCCCCGGAACCGTAGGGGGACACCGAACTCCGCCGGTCCCAATCGCGAATCCGGTCGATGTCCCGGGCCAGCGCCTGGGCGTGCGCGGCGAGGTGGTGCGCGAGCAGCACGGGCTGCGCGTGCTGAAAGTGGGTCCGGCCGGGCATCGGTGCGTTCGGGTGCGCGGCCGCCTGGTCGAGGAACGCCTGCTGCAGGTCCGTCACGGCGAGCGCGATCCGGCGGGCCGCGTCGCGCAGGTACAACCGGTACAGCGTCGCCACCTGGTCGTTGCGCGACCGGCCGGCGCGCAGCTTCCCGCCGAGGTCGGCGCCCGCGCGGTCGATCAGGCCGCGCTCCAAGGCGGTGTGCACGTCCTCGTCACCGTCCTGGGCGACGAACGCCCCGGAGGCGACGTCCGCGGCGAGGGCGTCGAGCGCCGCGTGCATGCGGGTGAGCTCGTCGTCGGTGAGCAGGCCGGCCGCGTGCAGCACATTCGCATGCGCTTTCGACGCCCGGATGTCGTACGGGGCGAGGATCCAGTCGAACTGGGTGGACTTGGACAGGGCCGCCATCGAGGGTGACGGCCCAGCCGAGAACCGGCCCCCCCACAGCGATGTCGGCCCGTCGGCCGGGGGCCTGGCGGCTTCGCCGCGAACATCGTCATACTCGGAACGCTCGGTCACCGATCCGCCTTGTCCATTCCAGTCCGTCCTTCTGGGGCACCAGCTCAGGCGCCGTCGCCGGCCGCGTACGCGGCGAGCCGCGCGCCGACCTGGGCGCCGGTGGTCCCCTCGGCAGCGACCAGCATCACGGTATCGTCGCCGGCGATCGTGCCGATCACCCCGTCCGGCGCGGCCCGGTCGATCGCGGAGGCCAGGAACTGCGCGGCGCCCGGCGGGGTGCGCAGAACGGCGATGTTGCCAGACGCGTCGTAGCCGAGCAGCAGGTCGCCGAGCAGCCGGGCGAGCCGCGAGGTGCCGCCCGACATCGGCCGCGGGTGACCGTCTTCGGGGATGACGTAGTTGCCGGCTCCGCCGTCGACGCCGCGCAGCTTGATCGCGCCCAGTTCCTCCAGGTCCCGGGAAAGGGTCGCCTGGGTGATGTCGATGCCCTCGGCGGCCAGCAGCGCGGCGAGCTCGGTCTGCGACCGGATCTCGCGGCCGGTGATGATGGCGGTGATCCGGCCCTGCCGGGCGGCCTTCGTCGGCGGCGCGGGCTTCTCGGACGGCGCGCGTGTTTCAGCCGGCGCGAGATTGCCTACCGACACAGCCCTTTCGATGGGCACGGTCTTGCCGGAGGTTCGAGCCTGGGACGACATGATCGGCTCCGATCAGACCCGCGCGGCTCGATCGAACAGGAAGGCCAGCAACGCCTTCTGCGCATGCAGGCGGTTCTCCGCCTCGTCCCACACGGCGCTCGCCGGCCCGTCGATCACCTCGTCGGTGATCTCCATGCCGCGGTGCGCGGGCAGGCAGTGCAGCACGATGGCCCCGTCGGCGGCCTGGCCGAGCAGCTCGTCGTTCACCTGGTAGGGGCGGAACGGGGTGTGCCGGTCCAGCCCGTCGTTCTCCTGGCCCATCGACGTCCAGGTGTCGGTCGCCAGCACGTCGGCACCGTCCGCCGCGGCCCGCGGGTCCGCGATGAGCTCGATGGAGCCGCCGGTCTCACCGGCGAGATTCTTTGCCGCGAGCAGGATGTCGGGGTGCGGGTCGAAGCCCGCCGGTGCCGCGATGCGGACGGACATGCCGGCGTTGGCGCCGCCCAGCATCAGCGAGTGGGCCATGTTGTTCGCACCGTCGCCGAAGTAGGTGAGGGTGAGACCGGCGAGCCGCCCCTTGCGTTCCCGGATCGTCTGCAGGTCCGCGAGCACCTGGCAGGGGTGGAACTCGTCGGTGAGCGCGTTGACGACGGGGATGGTGGCGGCCGACGCCATCGCGTCGATGCGGCGCTGGGCGAACGTGCGGAAGACGGCGGCGTCCGCGTACCGGGCGACGACGCGGACGGTGTCCTCGATGGTCTCCTCCCGCCCCATCTGCGAGGTGCGGCCGTCGACGATCACGCCCTGCCCGCCGAGCTGCCGGATGCCGATCTCGAAGGACAGCCGGGTGCGGGTGGAGTTCTTCTCGAACAGCACCACGACGGCCTTGCCGGCCAGCGGGGTCCCGGTGTTCGCGCCCGACTTGTAGGCGTCAGCCAGATCGAGGATCTCGGTGAGCTCGTCGGGGGTGATGTCGTCGTCACGCAGGAAATGGCGGATCATTCTCTTCTCTCCTCATCAGGGTTGATCACGAGCTGGGTGGGATTTGTTCCGGAAACCGCAACGTTTCCCACACAACAAGCGATCATCCAGGGGTGGCAGCGGCGGCGACTGCGTCGTCGAGGATGGCAGGGACGGCGGTGACGAACGTGTCGGCCTGCGCCTCGGTGAGGATGAGCGGTGGCGCGAGCCGCAGTACGTCGGCGCCGGCCGCGTTGGTGAGGAAGCCGGCCCGCGCGGCGGCGGCATTCGCCTGCGCCGCAACGGGTTCGGCGAGTTGGATGCCGATCAAAAGGCCGCGGCCGCGCACCTCGCGGATGAGCGGATGCGCGAGCGCCTCGATCGCACCGATGAGATGTTTGCCGAGCGCGTCGACGTGGTCGAGCAGCTTGTCGGCCTCGATGGTGTCCAGGACGGCGAGCGCCGCCGCGGCGCACACCGGGTTGCCGGCGAACGTGGATCCGTGCGAGCCGGGGGTGAGCAACTGCGCGGCCGCACCGTAGGCGACGAGCGCGCCCATCGGCAGGCCACCGCCCAGACCTTTGGCCAGCGTCATGACATCCGGTGTGATGCCGGCACTCTGGTGCGCGAACCAGGTTCCGGTGCGGCCGATGCCGGTCTGCACCTCGTCGAGGATGAGCAGCGCACCCGCCTGCTCGGTGATGCGGCGCACGTCCGCCAGGTACCCGTCCGGCGGCGTGACGACGCCCGCCTCCCCCTGGATCGGTTCGCAGATGAAGGCGGCGACACTCGCCGGATCTTTGTCGACGGCCGCGGCCAGCGCGCTCGCGTCCCCGTAGCGGACGAATTCGACGCCGGGCGGCATCGGCTCGAACGGGGCGCGTTTGGCGGGCTGCCCGGTCATCGCAAGCGCGCCCATGGTGCGCCCGTGGAACCCGTGCTCGGTGGCGATGATGCGCGGCCGGCCGGTGAGCCGGGCGATCTTGAACGCGGCCTCGTTCGACTCCGCCCCGGAGTTGGTGAAGAGCACCCGACCCGTAGCGCCTGCTCCGGAGATCTCCTGCAGCCGTTCCGCGAGTGCGATCACCGGCCGCGTCGCGAAGTAGTTGGAGACGTGCGGCAAGGTTGCGATCTGCTCGGTGACGGCGCGGACGATCGCCGGATGCGCGTAGCCGAGGGTGTTCACCGCGATCCCGCCGAGCAGGTCAAGGTACTCGTTGCCGTCGGCATCGGTCACCATCGCACCGGAGCCGGACACGAGTTCCAGCGCGGGTGTGGAAAAGTTGCCCATCAACGCGGCGGACCATTTACGGCCCGCGGCAGCATTGTTCGAGATCGCCTGCAGGCCCATCATACTCGTTCCATCTCCAGCTCCGGCACGACCATGGTGCCGATCCCTTGTCTCGTAACGATTTCGAGCAGCGTGGCATGCGCGCGCCGCCCATCGATGATGTGCGCGGCCGGCACTCCCCCGCGCACGGCACGCAGTGCGCCCTCCATCTTGGGGACCATGCCGGCCGACAAGGACGGCAACATTTCGCCGAGTGCGTCGGCGCTGATCCGGCTGATCAGCGAGGAGGCGTCCGGCCAGTTCGCGTACAGGCCTTCGACATCGGTGAGGATGACGAGTTTCGCGGCGCCGAGCGCGACGGCGATCGCGGCGGCGGCGGTGTCCGAGTTGATGTTGTGCACCACGCCCTGCGCGTCCGGCGCGACGGTCGCGATGACGGGAATCCTTCCGGCGCCGACGATGTCGAGAACGGCTGCCGGGTTGACGGATGCGACATCGCCGACCAGGCCGATGTCGGTGTCCACCCCGTCGACGACGACGGTGCGGCGGGTGGCGGTCAGCAGCTTTGCGTCCTCGCCGCTCATGCCGACGGCGAGCGGCCCGTGCTCGTTGATCAGGCCGACGAGTTCCCGGCCGACCTGACCGACGAGCACCATGCGCACGACGTCCATGGCCTCGGCCGTGGTGACGCGGAATCCGCCACGGAACTCGCCGGGAATGCCCAGCCGGCCGAGCATCTCGGAGATCTGCGGGCCGCCGCCGTGCACCACGACGGGGTGCAGACCGACGGTGCGCAGGAACACCATGTCCGCGGCGAAGGCGCGGCGCAGCTCCGGGTCGACCATGGCGTGCCCGCCGTACTTGACGACGACGACGGCGCCCGCGAACCGGCGCAACCACGGCAGCGCGCCGGCAAGCACCTCGGCGCGGGCGGTCGCGTCGGTGAGGTCCGCGGCGTCGCGGCGCTCGATGCCCGGTGCCGCTTGATGTTTCGCGGCAGTTGCGTTGGCTACGGCGGTTTCGCTCATGTCGAGGTTGCTCATGTCGAGTAGGCCGAGTTCTCTTCGACGTAGGCGTGCGACAGATCGTTGGTGCGGATCGTCGCGGTCCGGCTACCCGCATTCAGGTCGATGACGATGTGCACGCCGCGGCCGGTCAGATCCACCTTGCTGCGATCTTCGCCGGGGGCGCAATTGCGGCAGATCCACACGCCGTTGATCGCGACATCCAGTTGCTCCGCGTCGAACTCGGCCCGCGTGGTACCGACGGCGGCGACGATGCGGCCCCAGTTCGGGTCGCAGCCGAACAGAGCCGTCTTGACCAGGTTGTTGCGCGCCACGGCGCGGCCGACCTCGACGGCGTCGTCCTCGCTGGCCGCGTGGATCACTTCGATGACGATGTCCTTCGTCGATCCCTCCGCATCGGCCAGCAGGGCGTCGGCGAGGTGGTCGCAGACCATGGTCACGGCCTGGCCGAGCACATCCACGCCGGGCTCCATGCCGCTCGCGCCGGACGCGAGCAGGAGCACTGTGTCGTTCGTGGACATGGCGCCGTCCGAGTCGAGGCGGTCGAATGTGGTCCGCGTCGCCGCCTTCAAGGCGGTGTCGAGTTCGGCGGCCGTGGTGATGGCGTCGGTGGTGAGGACGACCAGCATGGTGGCGAGCCCTGGGGCGAGCATGCCGGCACCCTTGGCCATGCCGGCGACCGTGAACGTGGCGCCGCCGGGTCCGTTCGCCGTGATCGTCACCGTCTTCGGCACGGTGTCGGTCGTCATGATCGCGTAGGCCGCGTCCTCGCCGCCGCGGGCATCCAGCGCCTCGGCAGCCTTGTCCACGCCGGCGAGCAGCAGCGGCATGTTCAGCCGTTCGCCGATGAGCCCGGTGGAGCAGACGGCCACCCGCCCCGACTCGGTGCCGAGCGCCGCCGCGACGTATTCGGCCGTCGCGACGCAGTCCGCGTAGCCGGGGACACCGGTGCACGCATTCGCGCCTCCGGAGTTGAGGATCACGGCGTCGATCCGGCCGCCCGCCAGCACCTTCCGCGTCCACGTGACGGGAGCCGCGGCGACGCGGTTGGACGTGGTGACGCCGGCGGCGGCCCGGATCGGCCCGTCGTTGACGACCAGCGCCATGTCGGGTTTCCCGGACAGTTTGAGTCCGGCGGTGACGCCGGCAGCTCGGAATCCCGCGGCCGCGGTAACGCCGATGTTTTCGCGGGCCGGTGCCGTCATGGTGCGACTCCTGGGGAGGGGCAGGGCAAGGCAGGGGATGTCATGGGGCGACTCCGGCGATCGGGAGGCCGAGCGTCTCCGGGAGACCCACGGCGAGGTTGAAGCACTGCACCGCGGCGCCGGCGGTGCCCTTGGTGAGGTTGTCCTCGGCGGCGACCGCGACGACGCGACCGGCGGCGGCATCGAGCGCGACCTGCAGGACCACCGTATTCGCGCCGAGCGTCATCGCGGTGGACGGCCACTGCCCCTCCGGCAGCAGGTGCACGAAAGGCTCTGCGCCGTAGGCATTCTGGTAGGCGGCGCGAACCGCCTCGAGGTCGGTGCCCGGCCGGATCGGCGCACTCGCCGTGGCGAGGATTCCGCGCGGCATCGGCGCGAGCAGCGGCGTGAACGACACGGTGACGGGCACGCCGGCCGCCGCCGACAGGTTCTGCAGGATCTCCGGACCGTGCCGGTGCACGCCGCCCACCCCGTACGCCGACATCGCCCCCATGACCTCGCTGCCGAGCAGGTGCGGTTTCGCGGACTTGCCGGCGCCCGAGGTGCCGGACGCGGCCACCACCACGACGTCCGGCGCCACCAGCCCGGCGGCCAGCGCGGGCGCGATCGCGAGCGAGGAGACCGTCGGGTAGCAGCCGGGCACGGCGATCCGGGTGGCCCCGCGCAGCGCCGGCCGCAGCGCGCCGGGCCGGACACGCCCCGAGTCCGACCCCGGCAACTCCGGCAGCCCGTACGGCCACGCCCCGGGATGCTCGCCCCCGTAGAACCTCTGCCATGCGACGGGGTCCGTCAGCCGGTAATCGGCGCCGCAGTCGATGACGACGGTGCTTGCCGGGAGCCCGTCGGCGATCGCGTGGGATTGTCCGTGTGGGAGCGCGAGGAACACGGCGTCATACCCGGTAAGCACCTCGGCGGAGGTGGGTTCGAGGATTCGATCGACGAGCGGCAGCAGATGCGGCTGGTGGACGCCGAGCCGGTCGCCGGCGTTGGAATACGCTGTGACCGCGCCGATCTCGACCTCCGGGTGCGCGAGCAGCAGCCGAAGCAGTTCGCCGCCCGCGTATCCGGACGCGCCGGCGACGGCGACGCGAAACGTCATCGATCACTCCCCCGGGTCCGGCCCATCGGCGCTGATGCAACTTTATGCATGTATTCGCATGACTATACATCACGAGTTGGGCGGATGTCGACCGTCGGGCAGCGGGAACACCGGCGGAGCCGGGAAAAAACGCCGGGTCTCAGCGACCGTGGGAGCGGTACCGTACATCATCGAAAGTCCGCCATCGAAGACCAAGGAGACTGAGATGAGCGACATCACAAACTTGGAGCTGACCATCGTCACCGGTGGTGATGACCTGCGCGGTGACAGTTCCGCAACGGCCTACATCATCGTCGTGAACGGCGACCGGACCGAGGAGTACTCGACCCAACTCAAGTCCGAAACAGACTCCAGCTGGGGGAACGACAGCACGCACGGTCCTATCGTCTGGAACATGCCGCCCGGGGTGACGACCGACAATCTGTCCCGATTCGGTATCCGCCTGCACTCCCATGAGAACGCCACCGAGACCCCGGACAATTGGGACATCACCAGCGTGCTGGCCACCTACCCGGTCGACGGCGGCGGGCAGGCTGTGTTGATCGACCTGGCCGGCGGGCCGCTCGTCCGGTTGACCGGAAGCGAACCGTTCTGGGAGACCGACGTCACCTGACCGGCACGGTATGGGCCGCTGACGATTCGAATCCCGTTGCTGCGCATGGTGTTTTCCTGTCGAGCGCGGCCGGCGTGATTGCGGACGACGTCACCCGGCCAAGCCCCGACACGGTTTGTCGAGCGACCCAGTGGTGACGCGGCGATCGCAGAGATCGCCGTCATACCCGTCATTCGGTGTCGTCAACCGTCGGAGGCCCCATGACGCCGCTCATCGCCAGCACCGAGGTGGCGTGCCCGGCCGACGAGGCGTTCGCGTACGTGATCGACCCGCGCACGATGAGCGAGTGGCAGCGAAATGTCGTGCGCGGGCGGCTGCGCCGCCGGTCGCGCCGACGAGGTCGCCGCACGGTGATGACGCGGCCGGTCGTCGACCGCATGTTCCGCCTGGAACACCGCCTGCGCCACCAGGTTTCGAGCGTGCTCGTCGGTCAGCCGGTAGAACACCCGATTCCCGTCCTGCCGGCCCGCCACCGCCGCGGGCCGAACCGTCTGCGGTGTTATTGGGACCGGCGCACGCGAACAGTAGCCAATCGATCTTGATCGTCCCGTAGGCGGCGAACAGCACACTGCAGCCCGCGCGACGTGACCGTGCTGCTGGATCCGCAGTGTTCACTGCGCCCTGGGCTACGCAGGAACTGGGCATACGCGGCGATGTCCGAGTTGATGTGAACGCTGGCTGCGGTATTCGGGCTGCCGCTACGTCAGGCGGCGAAATTCGCTCGATCGCTACCTCACCCGGCCGGTGTCAACGCAGGTGTTCCTGTTGACGAGGACTTTCACAGCGTATAAGCTCCAATGACTATGTCAAATATGCCTGGTACGCTGCCCAACTGGGGCGATGCCCGACGCGAGGCGGCGCGCGAGCGGCTGCTTCGCGCGGCGTGGGAACTGGTCCGCGAGGATGGGCTTGCCGCGCTCACGCTGCGGCAACTGGCCAAACGGGCGGGCACCACGACCCCCACCGTCTACGCCTACTTCGACTCGAAGAACGCCATCTTCGACGCGATGTTCGGCCAGGCCGCGCAGGAATTCCTGGCGTGCAAACAAGCCCCCTATGACGTTGCCGACCCGATGCAGCGGCTACTGGTGGGCGTGCACCGTTTCTTCGAGTTCTGCGCCTCGGACGTCGCCCGCTACCAGTTGCTGTTCCAGCATCCGATCCCGGGCTTCGCCCCGTCGGCGGAGTCGTACGCGGCGGCGGTCGCAGCACTGGGCCACACCCGCGAGCAGCTCGCTGCCGTTGGTATCGGCGAACAGCGGCACCTGGACCTGTTCACCGCCCTGGTCACCGGTCTGGTCGACCAACAGATCTCCAACGATCCGGGCGGCGACCGCTGGATCCGGTTGGCCGACGAGGCGGTTCGCATGTTCGTCACTCATTGCACCTCGAAGGAGCCCACGCCATGGAAAGCACCGTCGACGAGATCGCGGAAGGCATCTACCGCATCTCCACGTTCGCCCCGCAGGTCGGCCCGAGCGGGCTGACGTTCAACCAGTTCCTGCTCGCGGACGAGGAGCCGCTGCTGTTCCACACCGGCCACCGGTCGATGTTCGCGAGTGTCCGGGCAGCCATCGATACGGTGCTGCCGGTCGAGCGCTTGCACTGGATCGCCTTCGGCCATGTCGAATCCGATGAGTGCGGCGCGGTGAACGAGTTCCTCGCGGTCGCGCCGCATGCCCAGGTCGCACACGGCGTTGCCGGCTGCCAGGTGTCGCTGAACGAGATGTGCGACCGCCCACCGCGCCCGCTGTCGGACGGAGAGGTCATCCCGCTGGGTCGGCTGCGGGTGCGGCACGTGGACACCCCGCACGTCCCGCACGGATGGGACGCACGCGTGCTGTACGAAGAGGTCACCTCCACGCTGCTGTGCGGTGACTTGTTCAGTCACCTCGGCAACGGCCCGGCACTGACCGAAGACGACATCTTGGGGCCTACCGAGCACATGGAGGACCTGTTCGGATACTCCTGCCTGGCTCCGTCGACACCCGTGACCGTCCAGCGCCTCGCCGAGTTCGCACCGCGCACGCTCGCACTCATGCACGGGTCGTCGTTCGCCGGCGACTGCAGCGCCGCACTGAACGCACTGGCCGGCTCCTACCGGGCCCGCACGGCCCGCGCGGCATAGGACGGTGACGTCATGGCATTGCCCGCGCAGCCTCGACTGCACCACATCGCCCTCACCGTCACCGACCTTGACGCCAGCGTCGCCTGGTACCAGCAGGTATTCGGCGTCCGCCGCGTGAACGAGGTTCCACATCCCGACGGCACCGCGCTCATCCTCGCCACCTCGGACAGAACGCTGATGTTCGCGCTGCACCGGCACGAAACTAACGGACACGAGACATTCCGCGAGACCCGTACCGGCCTGGACCATGTCGGCCTGTCCGTGCCGTCCCGCGCGGACCTCGAAGCCTGGCAGGATCATCTTCAGGCGTGCGGCGTCATGCGCGCCCACGCAGCATCACAGCCGCTCACGCAGTCACCGATCACCGACGCCCCGTATGCGTCGGTTCTCGTGTTCCGGGACCCCGACAACATCCAACTCGAACTCACCGCACCACCACCGTCATAACCCCACGCAATAACCCGACCCGCACCGGCCCAGGGTCGTCATCGGATATGACGTTGTTCCGTGCCGGTGCCTTGTCGCCCGGCCGAGGCTCTGCCGGGGGGGTGCCTGGCGGGGCGCGCCCTTACTCGATCAGACGGCAGCCTGAAAGCGGCGGAGTGCGCGGCGTTACGCTGCTGCGACCGCCGGGCGCGCCGCGACAACCTCCACGGTGGTTCCCTGCCAGACCCGCCCAGCGCCGCACGTGGTCAGAACCGCGCCGAGGCATCATGCGACGCACCGTAAGGCAATGGTCCGACATCGTGCGGTGCGTGCGCTGCGCCGAAGCCCGCGGTGGCTGCGGGGAGCCACCGTCGACCAGGCGGCTATGACGTGGGCGCGACGAAGAGGGGGACGAGCCGTTCGGCCTCGGTCAGCGATCCGTGGTGACCGATCAGCGCCAGCACCGAGGCGGCGCGCCTGGCCCTGACGGCGCTGCGCACCAACCATCTAGTCAGCCGATGACGACGGCGACAGGGTCAGCACACCGATACCGTCACGCGAATCCAGTCCACGATGTGGCCGAGCGCCCCGTCATTCGCCGCGAACGGCCCTGAACCGAACCGGATCACGCGCATACCTGCGTTCACCGCGGCGGCCACCCCGACCGCGGTGTCGTCAACCGCGATGGTCCGCTCAGGATCGGTGCCGATGATCTGGCAGGCGCGCAGGTAGACGGCCGGGTCGGGCTTCCCGGCGGCCACCTCGTCCGCCGCGACCAGCCCCCGGGTTCGACTCGTGATGTCGGCCGCGGCCATGCTGGCCTCCGCGATGATCCGCGTCGCGTTGGTGGCCACGGCGACAGGGACGTGCTCGGCGACCGCGTCCAACACAGCCAGGGCGCGGGGAACCGGCTGCACGTGCTGACGAAAGACAGCGGGAGCGGCGTCGTCGATCGCCGCCATCAACGCCGTCTCCCGGCCGGTGAGACCGGTGACCCGGGCGAGCTCCGTGGCAGCGACCAGCGGGGCGAGACCACCCAGGATCGGCTCGGAGCCGATGGCCACAGGGCGCCCACCGAGCCGTTCGACCGCGATCCGTTCGGCCAACGACCACCAGCGACCGGTGTCGACGAGCACGCCGTCCAGGTCGAACACGAGACCGTCACCGCAGATGGTTCGGCACGCGGAATCGGTGACGGCGATCATGACCCGGCCCCCACCGTGACGACCATATTGTCCTCGGCGACGAGGATAGGCCCGTCGAAGACCTCGGCCGCCTCGGCGGCTGCCGCATACGGATCGAACGCCGGCCAGACGTGCGTGATCAGGAGCCGCCGGACGCCGGCGCGCCGCGCCAATTCGCCCGCGTCCCGCGCCGTCATGTGCACACCCTCCGGGTAGTCGCCCGATCCGCTGAGCCAGCTGGCCTCGGAAACCAGGAGGTCGGCGTCGGTGGCGCAACGGACGAGCTCGTCGCAGAGCGCACTGTCACCCGTGTAGGCAAGCCGGTGGCCGGCTTGATCGGTGATCCGGACGGCAAGACTGGGGCGTGAGTGCCAGGCCTCGAACGCCTCGGCCTTGAAGCCGCCCAGGCCGAAGGACTGCTCGGCACTGACCGTAGTCGTGCGCACGACCACGTCCTGTTCGGCGAACGACCGGCGCAGCTGATGCACGACCTCGCAGGTGGACGTGTTGGCGAAGACGCGGACCACATCGGGCCGGTGCGCACCGAACGAGGTGTATTGCATGAGGCCGACGATGTCACCGACGTGATCATGATGACCATGACTCACGAAGATGTCCTGCAGCGCGGACAGTGGCACCCAACGCTGGATGTTGGCCAGCGATCCGCTACCCACGTCCAGCAAGACGACGTTCGTGCCCTCCCGCAAGAGGTAGCCAGAGCACGCCCTGGCTACCCCCTGGAAAGAGCCGGCAGAGCCGCAGACGATCAATTCCGTCACGAGGCCGGCAGGAACTTCGTAGAAAAGGCGGAATCCCAGGCGACACTCTTGTTGATCAGGTCCACGCTCGCCAACGCGTCGTACGTCTCCTTCCACCGCTGTGGATCCATGGCACCCATCGGCTTCGTCTGCATTCCCGCCATGATCTTCACGTCGAACATTGCAGCGTCCTTCGTGTAATCCGGATTCTTGCTCAGGATCATATCGACGCCGGGCCCTTCCTGGCCGTTCAGGAATTGATCCCATCCCTTCGCCACAGCCTTGACGACGACAGCCGCTTCATCAGGATGATCGCGCAGCCGATTCTCGGTGGTGAACAGTACCTGGGTGTACGGGTTGTAGCCCGACTTGCTGATCATCAGGAAATTTGCGTCAAATCCCTTCTGCTTGGCCGTGAACGCCTCGGCGCCGTACATGCACTGCAGAACCATATTCGGGTCTTCGTTCCAGTTGGCCATGGACACCGGCGGCATCTCGGCAGCGGTCTTGATGTTGTACTTCTTCTGAATGTACTTCCAGTAGGTGCCAGCGGGAGCGACCGACAGCTTCTTGCCGTTCAGATCCGCGAAGTCCTTCACATTCGCCGATGGGTGCGACATCAGGCACTGCTCGGACCCATCCAGCGGGGCGAAGATGCCGACGACCGGAATCCCCTGCGAACGGGCCATGTAGATATTGTCCGCCGCGGTCATGCCATAATCGGCGTCGCCGATCGCCACATTCGTGACGGTCTGGATCCCCGGCCCACCGGACTTCATCTCGATGGTGATGCCGTCGTCCTTGCCCAGGCCTTCGGCGGCCGCCTGCCAGTAACCGCCCTGCGACGCCTGCGGCAGCCAGTTCGCGATGATGCTCACCGAATGCGGCTCGACAGCGGGCTTCGAAGATGATTCGCTGGTAGTCTCACCGGACGTCGACTGCGCGGCATCGCCCGAGCTCTGCGACGAAGGCGACGACGCCGATGATTCTGAGGTCGATGGCGCTGGTGAACTGCTGCTCTCATTGCCATTGGTCGCGGACGAACACGCAACCATTGTCAGGGACAGCCCGAACGCTGCGGCAAAGACGCCGAAGCGGACGACCCTCGACGAACTTCTCGTCCTTTTCATGTTCATCTCCATGTTCTCTCTAGGATTGATAGTGACAATTCAGCGGCCTTGGTTCGGGCCTCCAACGCGGATCAGTCCGCGACCTCCTTCCGTGCTGATTCATGCCAATCCCGTAGAAGGCGGTAACCGAGATAGCTGACGATGGCGAAGAACGTCAGCCCGAGCAGGGTGGTCGCGAGTACGTAGGCATACAGTTGCGGCGTGTTCAGGACGGCCTCAGCCATGATGATCCGCACTCCGAGCCCGCCATAAGAGCCAGCCGTACCAATAACGAACTCGCCGAGAATCGTTCCGGTGACCGCAAGCCCGGCAGATACCCTAAGCCCGGCGATGATCGACGGGATGGCCGCGGGAAGTCGCAGGTGCCAGAACGTGGCAAGCCATCCGACATGCTGGAGTCGGAAAAGCTCCACCTGATTCCTGTCGGTGGATACCAGGCCCAGGTGTGTGTTGTTCAGGATCGGAAAGAATGCAATGGCGGCAGAGATGATCACGATCGAGGTCGAGTTGAATCCGAACCAGATGATGATGATCGGTGCGATCGCGATAATCGGTGTCACCTGCAAAATCACGGCCCACGGGTAGAGGCTCCGCTCCATGGCCTTGGACTCGGCCATGATCATCGCGAACAGCATGCCTCCGACGATCGACACCGCGTATCCGATCAGTGCTGAGACCAATGTGGTCCTTGCGGAAAGTAGGACACTGTCGCGGATCTCCCAACCGGTCTGTACCACGAGCAATGGTCCCGGAAGCAAATACGACTTACCCGCGAAAACGGTGTCCGCCAATACCGCCCATAGCCCGACAAATAGCAGGACGGCGAGTCCGGCGGGCCAGAATCGGACGATCCTTCGTCCTAGTGAGGGGTTGGCGCCTCGAGGTATCCGCCCTCCTCGGGCAGGTGTCGCAGGCGCGGGATTCGCGGTCGTAGCCATCACGCTGCCGCCCTTTCGAGTTCGATGGAGAGCTGCTCGACAAAGGAGACATATTCGCTGGTCAAGCGCACATCGGAATTACGCGGGTAAGGCAGCGTCACGGCGATCTCGGTCTGGATGCGACCGGGGCGAGCCGACATGACAACGACCCGACTGGCCAAGAAGATCGCCTCGTAGAGATTGTGTGTCACCAGGATCGCGGTGAAGGGTTGGTGGAACCAGATTCGCGCCAGCTCATCGTTGAGAGTCTTGCGGGTGATCTCATCCAGTGCTGAAAAGGGTTCGTCGAGGAGAAAGAGGTCCGGTTTCATCGCCAATGAACGTGCGAGCGACAAGCGCATTCTCATCCCACCGGACAAGGCACGCGGGTAGGCCTTCTCGAACCCGGCAAGGTTGACCAACGTCATCGCCTCGTGGGCGCGGCGTCGCGATTCGGCACGCGGCACACCGGACAGCCGGAGCAGCAGCTCAGCATTCCGCTCGGCGGTTCGCCATGGAAGGAGGGTGGGCTGCTGGAAGACGAATGCGGGCTGGACGCCGTCAGCCACCCGACAAACCCCGTCGGTCGGTGACGTCAGCCCGGCGATGGCGCGTAGCAATGTCGACTTGCCGCACCCGGAAGGACCGATCACGGCGACAATCTCCTTGTCGCGGACCGCGAGTGACACGTCTTTCAGCGCGTGCGTGCCGTCTGAGTAGATCTTGTTGACGTGGTCCACGGCGACGATGACCGGTGCTTCCCGGTCGCCCGATGAGGGGTCGTCAGCAACGAGGCCCGATGCGATTGCGGCTGTTTCTTCCATTCTCGCGCTCCTCCCACGGAGTACGCGCTGCGCCGATCAATGGCGGAAAGGAGGCACAGCGCTGATGTCGTCACCGGATGTCGAAGATGACCTCGACCCCGATCGACTCGCGCGTGCCCCTGGAGGCCGTAGCGCCGCCGATGCGGAGCCACGTACACGGGCTGAATCTCTGTGCGCTCTCTCCCGACCTTCAGTCGGCGAAGCGAACTGCCTGCATGTACTTGTATTACAACAGGCCAGTGGATCCGTGGCAAGGTTTATTTTTCGTGGGTCCACACCACGGGCTGCGGGCTACCCGGTCGAACCGGTGGCGCGTCAGGTGCCTGCGACGAGGAGCGGGACGAGCTGTTCGGCCTCGGTCAGCGATCCGTGATGGCCGATCAGCGCGAGCGATTTCTTATGCTGCAGGCCAGAATCGACGATGGCGAACGAGCCGCGGGCGGCGATCAGGACGTCGCCGATCCGGTCGGCCACCCTCGGCTCGGTCGGCCCGAACCATCCCTCGTCGATCGCCTCGGCACGGGTGCGCACCCAGGCACTATCGCCCACTGCGTCACGCATCCGGGTCGCCACCTCGTCGACCTGGCCGTATCGGCAATACAACTGGACCATGCGCGGCTCGCCGCCGAAGACCGCGATGTCGCGGCGGAGTTCCGGCCGGGAGGCCATGTCGAGGCGGCCGGCGTGCGGCACATCGACCATGCCGTGGTCCGCGGTGATCACCAGCAGGGTGTCGGGCGGGAGCCCCGCCGCGAGCCGCGCCAGCTGGGCGTCGGTGCCGCGCACCTCGGTCCGCCATTCGGCGCTGCGACAGCCGTGCTCGTGGCCGGCGGAATCGACGCCGCCCCAATACAGGTAGATAAGGGACCGGGTTTGTCGGTGCGCCGCGGCGATGGCCGCGTCGACCCGCGCTGAAAGCTCCTTCGCGCCGACGAATGTGCCGCCGCGGTGGGCGGCGACCGTGAGGCCGGAGCCGGCGAACTCCTCGGCACCGATGCGGCACACGTCGATACCGGCCGCGACGCAAAGGCCGAAGATCGTCGGCAGCGGCTGCCAATCGACGGGATCGGTGTACGGATCCCAGCGCAGCTGGTTGAGCAGCACGCCACGGATCGGGTCACGAATCTGGTACCCGACCATGCCGTGGCGGCCGGGTGGTTGCCCGGTGCCGAAGGAGCCCATCGAGGTGGCGGTGGTGGTCGGACATCCGACGCGGAGCGTGTCCGGGCAGCCGGCCGGGCGCGGCACCGATGTCAGACCGGTGAGGAAGGGGGCCTCGCAGCGGTCCGCGCTGTCAGGGCCGCCGGGGCCGGCGGCGTCGAGGAGGTCCGCACCCAGCCCGTCGACGATCACCACGCAGACGGACCGCACCTCGGGGAACGGCAACGCCGGCAGCCCCGTCGGTACGCCCAACGCCGCGGCGGCGCCGGGAAGGACGGCGCCCAAGGTGCCGATGCCGTACACGGGCACGACCGGCCGGTCCGATGTCGGCTCCACGCGTGACGGGGCGGGCCGCACCGACTCGATCATCCCCGAACAGTAGCGGCCGACAGGGCGCGGGCGAAGGCCACCGCCTCATCGAGCGCCTGCTCGCCGTCCGCCTCCGCGGAGACGCGCAGCGACAGGTCCTCCCCCGTGATCGAGCCGGAATAGCCGTGGTCGGCCTCGCAGTGCGGATCGCCGCAGGTGGCCGGTTCGAGGTCGATGCGGGACACCGCGCCCCAGCCGACCGTCAGCGTCAGGTCGCGGCCGAGGCTTCCGGCGCGATACTCGGCCGGGTCGGGGACGACGTGGGTGATCATGACCGGCCCGACCGATCGGAGCGCGATAGCCTCACTGGTGGCCACCGCATGTGCCTGGGCCGGCCGATCCGCGCCCGTAGGCACGGCGCCGGCGAGGGGATCGTCGTCGTCCGGCTCGTCGGCGTGATCGTCGGCGTGCACGAAGATGAGCCGGGTCGGCGTGATGGCGAGCACCGACAGATGCCGGCGCACGGTGTCCATATCGAATGTGGTCTCGGAATGGACGAGGTGCGCGGTGATCTCCTCGCCGGCCAGCGCGACCGAAAGCGTGTCCGCGACCAGGTCCGGGTAATAACCGGCCTTCTGGATGCGGCGGGACAGGTCGGGCGGGGTGGAAGAGCGCATGGACGTCATCGTGGCACCACCTCGAGCAGCGCGCCCGTCGGGTCGGCGCGCCGCGCGCACCACACCGGCCACCGCGCCACCCGCGGCCCGCCTGTTCGGCGGGCGAGTCGCCCCGACCTCACGCGCGCAATTCCGCACCGGTCCGGCGGGCCACCGCGGCGATCGCCGCGTCCCGGACCGTCGTCGCCTCGGCCGCGGTCAGCGTCCGGTCGGCGGCGCGCACCAGCAGGGAGAATGCCAGCGACTTCTTCCCGTCCGGGATCTGATCGCCCGTGTAGACGTCGAAAAGCCGCACGGATTCGACCATCTCGCCGCCTCCGTCGCGCAGCGCGGCGGTGACGGTGCCCGCATCAACCGCGGAATCGACGACGAGCGCGACGTCCAGGTGGACCGGCGGGAACGGGGAGACCGCGGGCGGTACCGGCGGCGCCGGCACCCCGAGGGCGCTCAGGTCCAGCTCCAGCGCGAGGGTCCGCGCCGGCAGTCCGACACGCTCCACGACGGCGGGGTGCAGCTCGCCGGCATGGCCGACGATCTCGCCGTCGGCCCGGATCGCGGCGCAGCGCCCCGGATGCCACGACGCATACTCCGCGCTCTCCAGCGTCACCGGGACACCGCAGACGTCGCCGATTCGCCGGGCGAGGCCGAGAACGTCGGCGGCCTCCGCCGGACGTCCGGGACCCCACCACCCGGCGCGTTCCCAGCGTCCGGTCGCGATGACCGCCACATGCATCGGCTGTGACGGCACGGCGGCGAAGAGCCGTTCGAGATCGGCTGGGGCGGGCCTTGTCTCGACGCCGAGCGCCGGCGCGATCGGCGCCCCGGGAGCCGGACGTACGACCTGGCCGATCTCGAACAGCGCGAGATCGCGTGCGCCGCGGGAGAGGTTCCGCAGCACTGTGGCCGCGAGCGCCGGGAGCAGGGTGGTGGCCATCAGCGGCCGGTCGACGTCCAGCGGATTCGCCAGCCGAACGGCGCTGCGACGCACGTCGTCGACCGGGAGACCGAACGCGTCCAGATCGGCGGCGCCCATGAACGGGAAGGACAGCACCTCGGTCAGTCCGGCGGCGGCGAGATCGGCGGCGACCCGGCGGCGGCGGCGTTGCGCCGGGGTCAGCCCGGTTCCGGCCGGCGCCGCCGGCAGGATCGGGATGATGGTGTCGTATCCCTCGAGCCGCGTGATCTCCTCGACGAGATCGGCCGGCCTGGTCAGGTCCGGTCGCCAGCTCGGCGGCGTCACGTCGAAGGCCCGCCCGGCCCCGGTCGCGGCACGGTCAGCCGCACCGTCCTCTGCCTGGTCTGCCACCCGGTCAACCACCCGGCAGCCGACCTGGGCGAGCCGGTGCGCGATGGTCTCCGGCGAGAAGTACCGGCCGGCCAGGCGCGCCGGCTCCGACGCGAGCATGGTGACCTGAGCGGGTTGCGGCACGGCGCCGGCGTCGGTCCGCCCGCCGAGCGCCCCGCCCGCGTACCGGACGAGCAGTTCGCCCGCCGCCTCGGCCGCGATTGCGGAGATCGCCGGGTCCACGGCCCGCTCGTAACGGCGCGCGGCCTCACTGGGCAGTCGGTGCCGGCGCACCGTCCGGGAGATCGACGGCGGATCCCAGCTCGCGGCTTCGATGACGACATCCGTGGTGGTGGGCGAGATCTCGCTCTCCTCGCCGCCCATGACGCCGGCGATCGACAGCGCCCTGGACCGGTCGGCGACCACGACGTCGTCGCCGGACAGGGTCCGGTCCGCGCCGTCCAGGGTGCGCAGCGCCTCCCCCGCGGTCGCTCGCCGCACGACGATGCCGCCGTCGAGCTTGGCGGCGTCGAAGGCGTGCAGTGGGTGGCCGAGCTCGATCATGACGTAGTTCGTCACGTCGACGGCGAGCGAGATCGACCGGACCCCGGCAGCGGCGAGCCGGCGCCGGATCCGCCACGGGCTCGGGGCGGCCGGGTCGACGCCGGTCGCCTCCAGGGCGACGAATCGCGCGCAGCGGGCCGCATCCAGGATCTGCACGTCCCGGCCCGGCCCGGCCTCGCGCAAAGGCCGGTCGGCGGGGTCGGTGTACGCCGCGTCGAAGGCGGCGGCCAGCTCCCGCGCCAGCCCGCGGATGGACAGGGCGTAGCCGCGATCGGGCGTGATCGAGAACTCGATGACCGCGCCGTTGTCGCGGTCGGACCCGATCAGCGGACGGGCATCGGTGCCGATCGGTGCGTCGCGGTCGAGGACCACGATGCCGTCATGGTCGTCACCGATGCCGAGCTCACGCGCCGAGCAGATCATGCCGTCGGAGATGTGGCCGTACGTCTTGCGGGCGGCGATCTCGAAGCCACCGGGCAGCACGGTGCCGGGGAGCGCGACGATCACCGCGTCGCCGACGGCGAAGTTCGTTGCCCCGCAGATGATGCCGCGGGGCTCGTCGCCGCCGTCCGGCCCGTTCCCGGGACCGAGGTCCACCCGGGTGAACCGGATCGGCTTCTTGAACTCGGTGAGTTCCTCGATGGCGAGCACGCGGCCGACGATCAGCGCGCCGACCGTCTCCGGCACCGTGTGCACCGCCTCGACCTCGAGCCCGACCCGGGTGTAGGCGTCGACGATCTCGGCGACCGTGAGCGACGCCGGCACATCGGCGTATTCGCGGATCCATTCCAGGGGTGCGCGCATCTCAGATCTCCGAGGAGAAGGCTGCCGTGAACCGCACATCGCCTTCGATCATGTCCCGCATGTCCGGGACGGAATGGCGGAACTGCAGGGTGCGCTCGATGCCCATGCCGAACGCGAAGCCGGTGTATTCGGCCGGGTCGAGCCCGCACGCGGTGAGCACGTTCGGGTCGACCATGCCGCAGCCGCCCCACTCGACCCACCCGGGGCCGCCCTTCTTGTCCGGGAAGTAGACGTCCATCTCGGCGCTCGGCTCGGTGAACGGGAAGAACGACGGCCGGAGCCTGGTCTTGGAGTCCGGGCCGAACATGGCGCGCGCCAAGTGGTCCAGCGTCCCCTTGAGGTGTTCCATGGTGAGTCCGCGATCGACCGCCAGCCCCTCCACCTGGTGGAAGACCGGCGTGTGGGTCGCATCGAGAGCATCATCCCGAAACACCCTGCCCGGACAGATCACGTAGATCGGCGGCGTCCGCTCGAGCATCGCCCGGATCTGCACTGGTGAGGTGTGCGTGCGCAGGACCAGCCCTGAGCCGGTCCGCGCGGGCGATCCGGAACCGGCTTCGCCCGGAGCAGCGTCATACTCGTTGGCACGCGACGCGACATACAGCGTGTCCTGCATCTCGCGCGCCGGATGATCGGGCGGGAAGTTGAGCGCGTCGAAGTTCAGCCATTCGGCCTCGACCTCCGGGCCTTCGGCGACACCCCAGCCCATGGCGGTGAAGACGTCGCAGATGCGGTCGGTGATCGCGCGGATCGGGTGCCGGCCGCCCGTCGGGTACCGGTCGGTGGGCAGCGTGACGTCGATGCGCTCGGTCGCCAGGACCGCCTGGTCGCGCTCGGCCCGGAGAACCTCCTCGCGCTCGGTCGCGGCAGCGGCGACGCGGGCGCGGGCGCCGCCCACCCGACGGCCGGCCGCGGCCTTGTCGTGCGGATCCAGTCCGGCGATCGCCCGGTTGGCCAGGGCGAGCGGGGACCTGTCGCCGGCGTGGTCACGGCGCACCGCCGCCAGCGCATCCAAGGATGCGGCCCCTTCGATAGCAGCCACCGCAGCGGCAGCCGCAGCCTCGACGGCGGCCTCGTCGGTCGGGTCGACGGGCGCGGATGACGTCATGTACAGCCTTTCGCAAGGAAAAGAGGGCCGTGGCGATTCTAGTGAAGGCACCTACCGGCGCCCGCAGTCGGTGCCGGGATCGAGGCGCAGCAGCCGGAGGCGCAGTGCGGCTGCCCGGAGCGAGCGCGACGAGGCCGCCGTTCTCCGGGGGTCGATCATCTAGGGTCAGCAGATGCCGACTCTGCCTTCGTGGCTCGCCGATTTCCTGCGCGGCCTCACGTCACCGCTGGCGCGTTCGGCGGGCCGCACCGGACGATCGCAGCCGGGGCACCGGTCCGGCCGGGCCGCTCCCCGACCGACCGCCCCCGACGAGGAGTTCGCGCAGCCGGGTCGGACCGGGCCGGACGCGACGGTCGAGATCGATTCGCACCGAATCGGTCCCGTCCGCATGACTTACCACCCCAACCACGACGGGGATCCGGATCCGGGCGAGATCGTATGGACCTGGGTTCCATTCGAGGAGAACGACGGGCGCGGTAAGGACCGGCCGGTGCTCGTGGTCGCGGCCGAGCCGGCCGGCACCGTACTCGCCGTCCAGTTGACCAGCCGGGACCATGACGGCGAGCGGGATTTCGTGCCGATCGGATCGGGCTCCTGGGATGGCGAGCACCGCCCGTCCTGGGTGAACATCGAACGGGTGCTGCGCGTCCACCCGAGCGGCATGCGGCGGGAGGCGGCCGCCCTGGACGGGTCGAACTATGCCCGCGTCGAGGCAGCCCTGCGCCAGCGCTACGGCTGGGGCTGAGTCCCCCGGGGCGCCACCTGCCCTGCTGGAGGGGTCGTGCGCCGGGGTATCGCCCGCGTCGCTATCCGCGCCGCTGGGCGGTGGCGGAGGCGTAGAGGCAGATCGCGGCGGCGGTCGCGAGGTTCAGCGACTCGGCTCGGCCGTGAATCGGCACCCGGATCGCGGCGTCGGCGGCGTCGATGACGGAGTTCGCGAGGCCGTGCGCCTCCGAACCGAACAGCCACGCGGTGGGCAGGTCGAGCAGCCCGCCGGCACTCGCGTCGTCCAGGTCAACCTGGCCCGCACCGCTCGTCGCCAGCACGGCGAGACCGGCGCCGGACAGCGCCACGACCAGCTCCGCCGGGTCGGCGGCCCGCAGCACCGGCAGGTGGAAGATGCTGCCGGCCGAGGCCCGCACCGCCTTCGGGCCCCACGGGTCGACCGCGTCCCCGGCAACGATGACGGCGTCCGCGCCGGCCGCGTCGGCGAGCCGGATGACGGTCCCGGTATTGCCGGGATCGGAGGTCTGCACGAGCACCGCGACGAGCCGCGGCGCCGCGGCCAGGACCGCGGTGAGCGGCCCGTCGCCCGCGGCGCGCAGCGCTCCCGTCGGCAGGGTGCAGCGGGCGGTCAACCCCTGCGGCGTGACCGCGTCGGAGATGTGCGCCGCGGCCCGGTCGGTGATCTCGGTGACGGTGATCCCGACATCGAAGGCTGCCCGAACGATCTGTGTGTTGCGGGCGGAACCCGTTGCGGTGACGTAGATCTCGCGCACGGTTCCAGGCTGCTCACGCTCGGCGGCGACCGCCTCGCGCACCGCTTGCGCCCCGTCGGCGAGGAACTCACCGACCTCGTAGCGCCGGGCGCGCCGCAGCAGCTTGTGGGCGGCCACGATCCGCCCCGAGCGGTCGGACAGCGCACCGCCGCGAATAGCGTCATCCTCGGATGCGCGCACAGACGGGCGCCCGGCCGACGGATCGTCGACCGGGCGTCCGCCGGGATTGCCTCGCGTGCTCAGGCTGCGTCCTGGGAGTCCTCGGAGCCTTCGGTGCCTTCGGAGCCGACGAGGGGCACAGCGGCGCGGGCGATCGTCACCAGCGCCGCGAACGCCGCTTCGTCGTGCACCGCGAGCTCGGCCAGCATCTTACGGTCGACCTCGACGCCGGCGATCTTGAGCCCCTGCACGAAACGGTTGTACGTCATGCCGTGGGCGCGGGCGGCGGCGTTGATGCGGGTGATCCACAGCTGCCGGAAATCGCCCTTGCGCGCCCGCCGGTCACGGTAGGCGTAGTTCAGCGAATGGAGCACCTGCTCCTTGGCCTTGCGGTACAGCCGCGAACGCTGCCCCCGGTAGCCGGCGGCGTGTTCCAGGATCTCGCGACGCTTCTTCTGGGCGCTGACCGCCCTCTTCACGCGTGCCACTTCGACACCTTGCTTTCATGAAAGGACTCGGCGTGCCATGGTCCGGCGCCGACCGGGTCGATGGGTGGGTCAGGTCAGATGCCGAGCATGCGCTTGACGCGCGGCACATCGTTGGCGGCGAGATCCCGCATGCCGGTCATCCGGCGGGTGACGCGAGACGGCTTCTTCTCCAGGTTGTGACGCTTGCCGGCGCCCTCGTGGGTGATCTTGCCGCTGCCGGTCACCCTGACCCGCTTGGAGATGCCGGAATGGGTTTTGTTCTTGGGCATCGGTGCTTCCTTCGTTCGTTCGTCATCGCCGCGCGCTGCTGCGCACGGCACTGCTGACGGCCTGCATCGATCTGCAAACCGTTTGCCGGGGTGTGCACGCCGCCGGGGCGGCGTGAACGGCGTCATGGTCGACCCGGGCCGGACAGCCCGGGCGGTGCGCTAGCTCGCGGCCGCGGCCGGCGCCGGTGGCTGCTTCGGTCGCGCCTGCCGGTGCGGGGCCAGCACCATGATCATGTTGCGGCCGTCCTGTTTCGGCGCGCTCTCGACGGTGCCGAGGTCGATCACATCGTCGGCGAGCCGCTGCAGCAGCCGGAAGCCGAGTTCGGGCCGGGACTGCTCGCGCCCGCGGAACATGATCGTCACCTTGACCTTGTCGCCCGCCTTGAGGAACCGCACCACGTGACCCTTCTTGGTCTCGTAATCGTGCGGGTCGATCTTCGGCCGCAGCTTCATCTCCTTGATGACGGTCTGCACCTGGTTCCGGCGCGCCTCGCGGGCCTTCTGCGCGGTCTCGTACTTGAACTTGCCGTAGTCCATGATCTTGGCGACCGGCGGGCGGGCGGTGGGCGCCACCTCGACCAGATCGAGATCCGCCTGCTCGGCCAGGTGCAGCGCCTCGCCGATCGACACGATGCCGACCTGCTCACCGGCGGCGCCGACGAGACGGACCTCGGGGACTCGGATCCTGTCGTTGATACGCGGTTCGTTGCTGATTGACGTCCTCCTACGGTCGCTGGCGGTCGCTTCCCAGCGCAGCAGGGCGGGTATGACGCTGTGTTGGTGCCGTGCACCCGCACCAACGACAAAGCCCCGCGGCGCAGGCACGCGGGGCCACAGGGTCGCGGTTGCCGGCTCTCGCACAGCAACGCTCGCCGATACGCGTATCGGCGGACCGGACCCGGCCGCCCTCTCGGCCGCGCGGGTGGGAGTGTGACTCCGCTTGCCTCCTCGCTCGACGCCGCGCAGTGCGCATGCCTCGACCGAGGTTGGTCGCAAGGGCTTATGTTACACGACCGCCGCTACACGACCGAGCCGGCCGGCCGCGGACGGGATCGACCCGGCAGGCCCGCAATGGGGCCTGCCGGAGTCGAGCCGTGGTCGAGCCGTGCGGCTTCCCGCGTCAGCGGTGCCGCGGTGTCACCGGTACGGCAGCGCCACCACGTCGGCCCGTTGCCCGCTCGCACCCTGCAGGTGCAGCACCAATGCCTTCGCGGTCGACTGGCCGCGCGGACGGGCACCCAACTGGAACGGGATCCTGGTGCCCGCACGGTCCAGATACAGCGGCGAATCGATAGCGATGTGCGGATGCACGGCATCGAACGACACCGGCCCGACCTCGTCGACCAGCCCGCCCGGGTCGTTCGAGTAGTCGCTCACGGTTCCCACGGTGTAGGTGATCGGGAACGATGACGCGTTGCTGGTGACGCCGATCGCGGCGGGGTCGACCGGAATCACCAGGACGTTGGTGTCGAAGACGTTGGTGTCCACGTCGCCGAGGTTGAAGTTGACGGGTTCCAGGTCCACGAGCGAGCCCGTCTTGAGGTCGAACAGGAACGCCAGCAGCACATCGGTGCCGGGGTAGTTCTGGACGTTGGCCTCGTAATCGGGAATACCGTCGCCCGTCGTGTCGATGTCCACGTACGGGACAACCGTGTTCCCGATCGTGGCCCAGTCCGCGTAGCTGGAGATGCCGAAGTACAGCCAGCCGTCGGCATACCCGCCGCTCTCCCCCTTCACCGCACCGGCGCCGACGTACTGCAGGTCGCCGGAACGGGCGGTCTCGTTCGCGGTGCAGCCGGTGAGCCGCTTCGCCGTGCACTTCGGGAGCCGCGGGCTGGTGGCGCCGAGGTCCATCACCGACACCAGCGAGTTGAATGCGGACGGCCCGCTGCCCTGGGCCACACCGCGGCCGGTGATGAGCAGCGACCGGGATCTCGCCGAGCCTCCCGTGTCGATCGTGCGGGTCTGCGACACCGGCTTGGCGGCGGCGTACACGGGCACCCGCAGCTGCCCGGCCACGGAGTTCTGCGGCGAGACCGTCAGCCAGCCGGAGGCGCCGGCGACGAACTGGCGCGGCAGGCCCACCTGATCGACAGCCATGGTCGGGTCGATGTCGCGCCGCAGTTGGGACGTGCGGATGGTCATCGTCACCGTCGCCGTGGTCGACGAGCCCGCCTTGATGCGCACCGTGGACGGCGAGACGGTGAACGTCACCCCCGGCTGATCCGTCGCGGACAGGTATCCCAGGGACGCCGTCGCGGGCGCGCTGCCGGTGTTGGCGACGACCACCCGCTGGGACATGACCACGGTCGGCCGGTTCGCGGGCGCTTCGACAGGCCCGAACGACACCGAGACACCACCCGGATTGTCCTTGGCATAGGCCAGGATCGTGTTGCCGACCGCCCCGGCGGCGTCGATGCGACCGGTACCGACACGCAGTGGGCCGTAAGCGATTCCACCGCCGTTCGGGCCGGTGTGCACGTCGTGGTTCGCGGTGTTCATGAGGTCGGCCTTGACCTGCTCCACGGTCCACGTCGGGTGCTTCGACACCACGAGGGCAGCGATCCCCGCGGCGTTGGGTGTTGCCATGGAGGTACCGGACAGGCTGACGCCGTCGGTGCCGGTACCCATGCCGGCCGAGAGGATGCTGTCGCCCGGTGCGGCGAGGTCCGGCTTGACGACGCCGAGGGACCCGTGGGTGCCGCGCGACGAGAACGAGCTGAGCATGTCCGTGAGCGACGAATCGATCAGGCTGCTCAGCGCGGCCGTGTCCGGGCCGAAGGCGACCTGCAGCCCGCTGCCGACCGTTGGCGCGAGCCGTGCGGTCTCGTCCGGGGTGAGCTGGAACACCGGAATATCGGGGCTTCCCAGGATACCGGCTCCGAAGGGGAACACGTCGCCAGTGAACACCGCGCCGATCCCGCCCGCCGCCTTGACGTTTGCCGCGCGCGCGGCCGACCCGCAACGCCGAGTCGCGTCGTTGGAATCCCAGGTGAGCCAGGCAACCTTGCCACTCACGGCGGCGGCGTCCGCCGACGACAGTGGATCGCACCCGTCCGTGTTGGTGCTATCGGAGAGCGCGACCACCTCACCGGCCACAGCGGGCTTATTCGCCCAGTCGTAGGCGGTGGAGACCTGTCCGAAGGCCGTGCCCTGCACAGAGGCGGGGGCGGTCACGGCCAGCTTGTTGAGCGGGACGTTGTCGTCCACGGAGCTGGCCACGGCCAGTGCCCGCACGGCATTGCCGGGCGCTCCGGCCGTGTCGGTGAGGTCGCCGTTGTTGCCCGCGGCGATCACCGGGAGCACACCGTGCTTGGCCAGGTTGTCGACGACGAGGTTCTCCGGATCGTCGACCGTGGCGTAGTCGGCGCCGAGCGAGAGGTTGACGATATCGAGGTGGTCGGCGAAGTTTCCGTCGCCGTTCGGGTCGAGTGCCCAGTCCAGGGCCGGGATCACCGCCTCGGTGTCGCCCGTGCAGCCGAACACCTTGAGTGCGTAGATCGACGCTCGCGGCGCCATCCCCGGTGGGATCTTCAGCGCGTTGAGCGCGGTGGAGTCCAGCCCCTGGTAGCTGCCGGTGAACGTGCTGCCGCCGGCGTTCACGCCGTACCCGGCGGCGATTCCGGCCACATGGCTGCCGTGCCCCTCGCAGTCGATCGGGTCCGCGTCGGGATGGGCCACCGGTTGGTAGTCGCTCGCCGTTGGGTCGGCGTTATAGGCGTCGCCGACGAAGTCGTAGCCTCCGGCGACCTTCGCCGCGGCCAGCGGCGTGAGGCCCGCCCGCCAGTTCGGGTCGGTGCTGTTGGTGTGGGCGGCGTTCCAGGCGTCAGCCGTTCCCGGCCCGCCGAAATCGGAGTGCGTGTAGTCGATTCCGGTGTCGATGACGCCGATGCGCACCCCTTGACCGACGTTGCCGGTGTTCTGCCACGTCGCGAGCACCTTCGTGAGCTCGGAGCCGTTCGCGCTGAGCGGATGCTTGCTCACGATCGGGTAGACCTGGACCACATCGGGCCGCTGGGCGATCGCCTCGACGGCCGTCATATCGGCGTCGATGGCCACGCCGGGGATCGCGTTGCCGACCTGGAAGAGCTCGGTCGCCTTGCGGTCGATGGCCTTCGCCCCGTTGAACACGTTCCCGGCCGCCGTCCGCGCCGCGCTACGCGCGGATTTCGCAGCGGCGACCTGGGCCGCAGCGGTCTTGCCGGCGGCCTCGGCATCGGCAGAGGCGTCCGCCGCGCCCGTCCCCGTCAGCTGGACGAAAACGCTGACCCGCCCGGACTTCCCGGCGAGATCCGGCGCGAGGCGCAGGCCGGTGGACGGCGCGGGCAGCGTCACGCTTCCCGGGGCTCGGACCGGCGCCGGCTGAGCGGCGTCCGTGGGAGCGGTGGCCGAAACAGCCGAGCCCGTCGGAGCAGGGCCGGCAGGCGGTGCGGCCCCGGCCGGTGTGGCAGCGATGGTCATCGCAAGACCGACGGCCACGACGGCCACCAATGCGAGCGAACCGGAGCGAGCGCGCGTGCGTGACATGGGCTCCCCTTTGCGTGAGGCGGAGCCTGGGCGGCGCAGAGCCACCCAAAGGCACCGTTCGGCACGGAGCGGTCGACATCTCCGCGTGATCGGAGAGGCTAATGTGACAAGTCGCCACAGTGCTAGGGGTTGGCGCGATCGTGTCCGGTTGCGGACGCCCGGGGACACCGGCTCACGCCCACGGCAGGTGTCCGGTCAGGCGCGGTCTGCTCGGCCCTTGTGGCGCCGCTTCGCGCCCTTGGCAGCCATGTCCCGGTCGATGATCTCGAGCCTGCCGAGCGGGCGGGCCGCCGCCGCGGCAGCCTCGGCCTGCAGCCGGCGGCGCACTCGTTCCGCGGCCTCCGGGGACAGGGTCGGCCGCGGCGGCGCGTACTTCGCGTGCAGTTCGCGCACCGCCTGGAGCGCATCGACCGCCCGTTGCCGGTCCATCGCCTGGATCGCGAGCAGCGGGTGGGTCTCGTCGTCGGCGAGCACGACCTGCGCCCAGTGCGCACCCGCGGGAAACGCGATCCTGATCACCACCGCCCACGGGAAATATGTTTCGCCGAGCACGTTGCGGACGGCGATGCCCTGTTCATCGGCCTTGAGGCGCGGCCGCGCCACCAGCATGATGCCGGCAGCGCCGGAGACACCGACGCTGATGAGGCCGACCTGGTCGAACGGCCTGAAGACGATCCCGTCCTGCGAGCCGCGCAGCATCAGGCCCAGCACGATCATGCTGCCGAGGACGACCGCGGCGGCGATCGCGCCGATAACGCTGATGCGCAGCGGGCGCACGACGAGGACGCCCGCCGGTGTCGGCTTGGCGCTCACCCCGCTCATCGGAAACCCATCGCCTTCGGCGCGCCGCGGAGGCTGCGCAGAATCAGCGCGGTCTGCAGCGCCGCCACCATGGCTTCGCCGCCCTTGTCCTCCACCGCTCCGGGGCCGCCGCTGCGGGCGACGGCCTGTTCGACGGTGTCGCAGGTGAGCACTCCGTTGCCGACGGGGGTTCCGGCGTCCAGCGCGACCCTGGTCAGCCCCTCGGTGACGGCCTGGCAGACGTACTCGAAATGCGGGGTGCCGCCGCGGATCACCGCTCCGAGCGCTACCACGGCGTCGTGGTCGGTGGCGAGTTGCGCTGCCACCACGGCGATCTCGACCGCGCCCGGTACCCGGACGACGGCGACATCGGCGAGGCCGGATGCGCGCGCCGCCCGCTGCGCCCCGTCGATCAATGCGTCGACGATGTCCCGGTGCCAGCTGGTGGCCACGATCGCGACGCGCAGGCCAGCGGCGCCGTCAACGGACAGATCGGGCTTGCCGTCCGCGCTCACGACGCCACCCCCGTTGCGGAACGGGCCCGGGCCACGAACAACGTCATGGTCGTCATATTCGATGCTCCCGTCGAACCCGGTGCCCCGTTCACGACGGATCTCCCATCGAACGCCGCGCCTCACCGAGCCCCTCGATGAGATGGCCCATGCGGTCGCGCTTGGTCTTGAGGTAACGGATGTTCTGCGGATTGACCGAGGCGGGCAGCGGCACCCGGCCGAGCACCTTGAGGCCGTACCCTTCGAGGCCGGCCCGCTTGGCGGGATTGTTGGTGAGCAGACGCATGGTGTGGACACCCAGGTCGACCAGGATCTGCGCGCCGGTGCCGTAGTCCCGCGCGTCGGCGGGCAGCCCCAGATCCAGGTTGGCGTCGAGCGTGTCGCGCCCGGCGTCCTGCAGCTGGTAGGCCTGCAGCTTGTGCATGAGCCCGATCCCGCGGCCCTCGTGACCGCGGATGTAGACGACCGCGCCGCGCCCCTCCTTGGCCACGGCCTCCAGCGACGCCTGCAATTGCGGGCCGCAGTCGCAGCGCAGCGAACCGAACACATCCCCGGTCAGGCATTCGGAGTGCATGCGGATGAGAACGTCCTCGCCGTCACCGATGTCGCCGTAGACGAACGCGATGTGCTCGCGCTGGTCGTAGCTGGAGGCGTATCCGATCGCGGTGAACTCCCCGCAGGCCAGCGGCACCCGCGCGGTGGCCACCCGCTCGACCAGCTTCTCCGACCGCCGCCGGTAGGCGATCAGGTCGGCGATGGTGATGATCTTCAGGTCGTGCTCCGCGGCGAATTCCTTCAGCTCGTCGGCGCGGGCCATGTCCGATGGATCGCGCTGGGACACGATCTCGCAGATCGCACCGGCCGGGGCAAGGCCCGCCAACGTCGCGAGGTCGACGGCCGCCTCCGTGTGGCCGGGCCGGCGCAGCACGCCGCCGTCTTTCGCGCGCAGCGGCACGACGTGCCCGGGCCGGGACAGGTCGGCCTCCCGCGTCGCCGGATCGGCGAGCAGGCGGATGGTCCGCGCGCGGTCGGTGGCCGAGATTCCGGTCGAAACCCCTTCGCGCGCATCGACTGTCACCGTGTAGGCAGTGCCGCGCCGATCCTGGTTGACGCGGAACATGGGCGGCAGGTCCAGCCGATCGGCATCGGCCGCGGTGAGCGGGACGCAGATGTATCCGGACGTGTAGCGCACCATGAACGCGACGAGCTCGGGCGTCGCCTTCTCGGCCGCGAAGACGAGATCGCCTTCGTTCTCCCGGTCTTCGTCATCGACGACGACGACGGCGCGCCCCGCCGCGATCTCGGCAATCGCGGATTCGATCGGGTCGAAACCGGCCGTGGTGCTCATCGAACCATCTCCCGGGCTTGCAGCAGCCGCTCGGCGTACTTCGCCATCACATCCACCTCAATGTTCACTGCTTCCCCCGGGTTCCGTCGGCCCATCGTTGTAGCGTCGCGCGTTGCCGGAATGATCCCCACCGTGAAGGTTGTCACCAGCTCACCGCCCGGGTCGCCCTCCGGATCGCCGTCGGTAACGGTGATCACCGTGAGCGAGATCCCGTCGACGGCAATGGCCCCCTTGGGGGCGATGTAGCGGCCGATCGTCGCTGGGACCGCCACGGTCACGTCGTCATACCCGGGATGGCTGGTACGCGCGACGACGACGCCCACGCCGTCGACGTGGCCCTGCACGATGTGCCCGCCGAGGCGGGTGGCAGGGGTGACGGAGCGTTCCAGGTTGACGCGAGTGCCCGGCGACCATGCCCTGGCGGTGGTGCGATTGAGCGTCTCGGCCATGAGTTCGGCCGTGAAGGAGTCGCCGGATGCGTCCACGACGGTGAGACAGACGCCGTCGACGGCGATCGAATCGCCATGCGCGACATCGGATGTCACTTTCGGGCTGCGGATCGTGACCCGCGCGTCGGTCGCCCCACCGTCGTCGCTGCCCGCGAACCGGACCGCGACGACCTCGCCGAGTTCCTCGACGATCCCGGTGAACATGGACTGCCCCTTCTCGACGCTGCGATCGGTCGACGCCACCTCCATCCTCCCCTATCGTTCGCGGGCCCGGTACCGCCCGGCTCGCTCGGCCCGCGCGCGCAGCGCCTCGATCGCTCGAGCGGGGTCCGCCGCCCCGTAGACGGCCGATCCGGCGACGAACGAGTCCGCGCCCGCCTCGGCTGCCTGTTCGATGGTGTCCGCGTTGATGCCGCCGTCCACCTGGACGATCACGGTGAGGTGGCCGGTGTCCACCATGGTCCGTGCGCGGCGGACCTTGTCCAGCATGTCGGCCATGAACTCCTGACCGCCGAATCCGGGCTCCACGGTCATGACGAGCAGCGTGTCGTAGCTGCGCAGCGCCTCGGTCCAGTCGTCCAGTGCGGTACCGGGTTTCAGCGATAGGCCGGCCTTCGCACCGGCGGCCCTGATGTCCATCGCGACGCTGATTGGTTCCCGCACCGCCTCCGCGTGCACGGTGACGTTGTAGGCGCCGGCCTCCGCGTAGCCCACCGCCCACCGGTCGGGGTCGTCGATCATCAGGTGGCAGTCGAGTGGGATGTCCGTGACGTTCTTGATCGCCTTGACGACCGGCAGGCCGATGGTCAGGTTCGGCACGAAGTGGTTGTCCATCACGTCGACGTGCAGCCAGTCCGCCCCGCGCGCCCGTTCGATGTCGGCCTGCAGGTTCGCGAAGTCGGCGGACAGGATGGACGGGGCGATTCTGGGCGCTGACGGCATCCTCCGACCCTATCGAGCGCGCACGTCGGATCGAGTATGACGTTGTTCTCGTGGTGGTGCCGTTCCGGCGGCCCTGGCCGTTCTCGCGGCCCCGGCCGTCACGACCCCCGCCGGAAGGCGCGCACCACGACCCGCGCACCGAGGACGAACCCGAACAGCAGGAAGATCGCGCCGATGAACGTGTTGAACGGCACACCGGTGACGATCGCCGGGCCGTTGCCGGCGACGACGAGGAGCACGCCGCCGATCACCAGCGCCGCGGTCAGGACCGCCAGGATGAGTTGCTGGACCAGCCGCGTCACGAAGACGCGATCCTTCGGGTCGGCCAGGATGCGCGCGTTCATGGTGAATCGCCCGGTCTCGAGCTGGTTCGTGATGTGATCGATCCGCCGCGGGAGGCGTTGCAGCATCGGAAGTATGGTCGCGATCTGCAGGCGGACCTGGTTGCGGACCCTGGCCGGGTCGAGGACATCCGAGAAGATCGCCCGGCTCTTCGCACGCGCGACGCCGATCATGTCGAATCCGGGCGCGAGCATGGAGAGCGACCCGTCGAGGGCGGCGAGTGCACGAAAGGCGGCGGCGATCGGCGCGGGGACGCCGAGCCGATGGCGGAGCACGAGGGGGAAGAGCTCGGCGAACATTCGGGCACCGCCGCCGATGCCCGTCCCGAAGCGCATGATCAACTGCCCGATGTCGCGCTCCAGGTCGCGATGGTCGAGGTCGTCCGGCACGACGAGCAGGTCGGTGAGGGCGGTGGTCGCGGCGGCCGAGTCCTGTTCGTCGACGGCCATCAGCACGCCGGCGAGCTGCAGCCGATCGCCCAGATCCAGCCGCCCGACCGCGCCGAAGTCGAGTAGCGCGAGGGTGTGGTCCGGCTGCACGAAGATGTTCCCCGGATGCAGATCGGCGTGGAAGACGCCTGTCACGATCACCTGGCGAAGCACCGCGTCGAGGAGCTGCGCCGCCATCGCGTGCCTTTGCGCATCGAGCACATCGCTGCCGTGGGCGAGCGTCGCGGACAGCGAGCGGCCGTCGAGGCGTTGCATCACGAGCACTCGCCGACCGGAGAGTTCCGGGTATCCCCTCGGAACGACCAGGTCCGGCGAGGAGGCCGACACCGCTTGCATATTGGCCAGTTCCACGCGGTAGTCGAGTTCCTCCGCCAGCGAGGCGGCGAATCCCTGGGCGATGTTCCGGACGCCCAGATCCGCGGCCCACGCGGCTCTTCGTTCGAGCATGCGAGCGAGCCGCATGACGATGTCGAGGTCGGCGGTGACCTGGGTCCGAGCTGCCGGCCGTTGGATCTTGACGACGACGTCCGTGCCGTCCGCGAGCCGGGCGGTATGTACCTGTCCCACAGATGCCGCAGCGATGGGTTCGCGGTCGATGCGGTCGAATGCGACGGTGAGCCGCGGACCGAGCTCCTCCTGTAGGACGCCCTCCACGGCCGCCCACGATTCGGCGGGCACATCGGTCTGCAACTGCGCGAGTTCCACAATGTATTCGGCGGGTAGGAGGTCGGGCCTGGTGGACAGCATCTGGCCGAGTTTCACGAACGTGACCCCGGCTTCGGTGAACGCCTGGCGCAGCGAGGCAGCGAGAACCGCGTTCGGCGGGGTATCGCGTGCACGCCGGCGGCCGATGTACGCTCCGAGCCCGTGCCGCGCGGCAATGCGCAGGATCTGGGTGTAGCGGACGCCACGGCGCGCGCCGGTAGGCAACGCGCGCAGCCACCTGAGCGGGTTCGGGATGGACCCGGTGGGGAGGACGGCCTCGAGGATCGCCAATGCGATGACCTCGGCCACCAGCACCCAGCAGATCACCAGGCCGATGATCAGGAACTCTGCGGCGCTGCTTGCCCGGTGGCCGACGACCGGCGCGAGGTGCAACGCGCGCAGAACTCCGTTGACGAGCGGGGTGATGCCGAAGTTCACACCGATGCTGAGCAGGAGGGTGCGCGGCCAGCCGACGGGTGCGTCGAGGAGCTTGCGGGCCAGGTAGCCGATGATCGCCGCGTTGAAGAGCGCTCCGCCCACGACGACCAGCCAGTCGACGAATCCGCCCACGTATCGGCTCCTCTCGTCGCCCGGTCGCACCGCGCTGATTTTCCAGTCTGCCGCCGAGACATGCCGCGATGAGTCCGCCGCGCCGTAGCGTTCGGGCGGACTGCTCCTGGTCAGCCGGTCCGGCGCAGCAGGGCGCAGAACATGGCGTCGGTGCCGTGCCGATGCGGCCACAGCTGCACGGTGGGGCCGGCGCCGAGATCCGGCACGCCCTGGAAGTACTCGCGCGCGTCGAGGAGTTCCAGCGATGCGGGACGGCGCGCAATGACGCCGGCCGTCTCGGCCAGATGCGGGGAGCAGGTGACATACGCGATGACGCCGCCGGGCCGCACCAGCCGGGCGGCGGACTCCAGCAGTTCGCGCTGCAGTTTCACCAGTGGGGCGACATCGGCCGCGGTTCGCCGCCAGCGGGCCTCGGGCCTGCGGCGCAGCGCTCCGAGTCCGGTGCACGGCGCGTCGAGCAGGACGCGATCGAAACTACCGGGCGGCAGGCCGGGATCGCGACCGTCCGCGGTATGCACCGTGACCGGTAGTCCGGCGGTCGTCTTCCGCACGAGATCGGCTCGGTGCTCGGCTGTCTCGACCGCATCGAGGGTGGCGCCGCGCTGCGCGGCGAGCGCGCCGAGCAGGGCGGCCTTGCCGCCGGGGCCGGCGGCAAGATCCAGCCACCTCGTATCGGGGCCGTCCACCCGGGCCGCGGCGAGCGCGACGGCGACCAGCTGCGAGCCCTCGTCCTGAACGGCTGCCGCGCCGCGCCGGACCGAGTCGAGGCGCGCCGGGTCCCCGCCGGCCAGGTACACCGCGAACGACGAGAACCGCCCGGGCTCGCCGCCCGACTCGGCGACCAGCGCGTCCCGTTCGATCCGCCCGGGCCGGGCCACCAGGTGGACCGCGGGCGGGGCCTGGTCCGCGTCGAGCAGGGCGGTCAGGTCTGCCAGATCCGGACCGCGTTCGCCCAGCGCGTCGGCGAACGCATCGGCGATCCACCGCGGGTGGGCCCTGTGCAGCGCGAGCCGTGCCAGCGGATCGCTGGACGCCGCCGGGGCGAGGCGTTCGACCCAACCGTCCAGGTCGCGTTCGGCGACGCGGCGGAGCACCGCATTGACGTACCCGGACGCTCGGGGACGGCTGCCGGCGCGCACCAGATCCACGGTCGCGGACACCGCGGCGTGCGGCGGGATCCGCGTGTGCAACAACTGATAGGCGCCCAGCCGCAGGGCGTCGAGGACGGCTCCGTCAAGTTCGGGCAATGGCTTGTCGCCGCAGACCGCGACGATCGCATCGAGCTGTCCCAGGGTGCGGCAGGAACCGTAGCCGAGCTCGGTGGCGAGCGCGGCGTCGCGACCGAAGAGGTGGCGATCGGCGAGGATCGCCGGCAGTGCCAGGTTCGCGTACGCGCCGCGCTCGCGGACCGCCGACAACAGGTCCAGGGCGGCGGCGCGGGCCGGATCGACGTCGGGCGGTCGGTCGGTCCGCGGGCGCGGACCGGGGCCGCGTCGATCGCCGGCTCCCCCTGCCGGCTGCCGGCCCCGGTCGCGCCCCCGTCCGCGATCGAGCCGGGGGCTGCGCGATGCGCCGCTCCGGCCCTGGCCGCCCGGGTAGCCGCTCTGGCGATCACTGCCCGATCCGTGGCCGCCCCGACCGGCACCGCTTCGATCAGTACCGCCCTGCCCGTCACGGCCCGGCGGCGGGTCCGCCGCGAACGGCGTCATACCCGTTCCCGGGCTCGATGCGGATCCGCGCGGTCGGGTTCGCCGAGCCGGTCGCCGGGATCGATCCGCGCCCCGCGCGCCCAGTCCGCGGCCGGCAGCGGCCGCTTTCCAGGTTGCTGCACGGTGGACAGCCGGACCGGGTCGGATGCCGTGCCCACCAACACGTCTCGCTTCCCCGCGGCGATCTCGCCGGGTGCGAGCGACACGGCCGCGTCGCGGACGACGGTGACCGGGCCGAGGCCGAGGCGGCCCCATCGCGACGCCGTCCAGGCGCCGGGCTCCGGGGTGACCGACCGGATCAACCGGTCGACGGCCAGCGCCGGGGCGCGGAAGTCGACGGCCGCGTCATCGACGGTGATCTTCGGCGCGTGGCTCACCCCGTCGGCCGATTGCAGCACGGCGGCGAGCGTTCCATCCGCGAGCCCGTCGAACGTGGCGACGAGCAGCCGCGCGCCGGAGTCGGCGAGCCGCGCGAGCAGGTCACCCGCGGTGTCGGTCGGCCGGATCGACTCGGTGACCGTGCCATAGACGGGTCCCGTGTCCAGGCCCTTCTCGATGAGGAAGGTGCTGGCCCCGGTGACGTCGTCGCCGGCGCGGATCGCGGCCTGCACCGGCGCGGCGCCGCGCCACGCGGGCAGCAGGGAGAAGTGCAGGTTGATCCAGCCGCGGGGCGGCATGGCCAGCAGGCGTTCCGGGATCAGCGCGCCGTAGGCGACGACCGCGACGGCCTCCACGTCCAGTGCGCGGAGCTGCGCGGCGAACTCCGCGGTGCGGATTGATGCCGGTTTGAGGAGGGCCAGCCCCGCGTCGGCGGCGGCGAGGGCGACGGGCGAGGGGGTGAGCGGCCCGCGGCGTCCGACATGCGCATCCGGGCGGGTGAGCACGGCAACGACGTCGTGCCGGGACTTGATGAGCGCGTGCAGCGACGGGACCGCGGTCTGCGGGGTACCGGCGAACAGCAACCTCATGCCGATGCCCCGTTTCTCGGTCGTCTGCTGGTGGCGCCGCGACGCACCCGAGCTGTTCCGGGTCGGGATGCGGCGAGCGTGGCCAGTTTACGGTTGGGGGCGCGCCGCCGTGACCGTGCCTGCAGCCGTGGCTCTGACCCTAATGCGCACTGCGAAGCGGGCCGTCCATGACGATCCGCACCTGCAGACGGGCGAGCCATCGATCGGAGTGGGCGGACGGCTGGATTCGGCGGTGCCACCGGATTGGCGGGCGGACGGCTCCCGGCGCGACACGGTCGTGTTGTCGATCCTGGCCGGCGAGTGACCGGCCGCGCGAGCCCGGCTGGCCGACCGAATCAGACGAGAGCGGCTGGTATGACGGTGATCTCGTAGGGAAGCCGGATCGTGAGCGGATCGCTGCCCTGTGCGTGGCCGACCTGGACGTAGGCGCCGTCTTGCAGATCCCATGCCGTGACGGATGGCTCCTTTGGGTCGATCACCCAGTAGGACGGCACGCCGGCGTCGGCGTACTTGGAGAACTTGAGCACCAGGTCCTTGCGCCGTGTGGAGGGCGAGAGCACCTCGACGGCGAGTTCCAGCCGATCGGTGAGGTTCTTGTAGCCGATCAGGTCCTTGCGCACGACGAGCACATCGGGCTGCAGCGAGGTACGCCGGTCCGGTTGCCAGTCCACCGGGGCGACGAACACCTCCATCTCGTCGGGACACGCCCGTTCCAGCAGCAGGAATATCCGCCCGATGGCCCGCTGATGAACGAGGATCGGCGCCGGGCTCACCAGCAGGATCCCGTCGAGGAGTTCGTACTGCAGGCCGTCGTCGGGGAGCTGCTCCAGGTCGTCGACCGTCCACTCGTGGGAATCACGCGGCATCACCGAGCGCGGCTTCTCCCAGTCCTCCGCGGATAGAACCTCGTCCTCCGCAGGCGGAGCCGACTGCACCGGATGTGTGGCCATGGTCGCCATGGTGCCTCCTTCCGGAACTGCTGTCACGGTTCGTCACGGGCAGATCCTGCTTCAACGGTCGGAGACAACCGGAAGTTGCCCACAACGCGCAGGTTAAAGAGTCGTACGCAGCGCTACTCGAACGCCGTCAGCCCAGTTCGACGGGATCGATCTCGATGCGCAGCGGTTCGCTGTCCTTGCGGGCCGAGCGGGCCGCCGCGAGTACGTGCAGTGCGGCGGCGAGCGCCTTACGATCCGCCGAGGGAACCCGGATCAGGGCGCGCACCCGCTCGACAGCGGAGGCCCGCTCGCCCGCGGGCGCATGCGCACCGCCCGCCGGGTCCGCACCGCCCTGGCGGGGCTGTCCGGCCCACACCGGCACCGGCCCGAGCACCTCCGCCGACGGCGGCAGTGCCAGCTCCGCGAGAGCCGCGCCGACCACCGGTTCGGCACCCTCCACGGAGGCCATCGCCACGGCCGGCGGGAAGCCGAGCTCCGTGCGCTGCGCCAGTTCCGTCTCCGCGGCCGATGCCGGGTCCCATCGAATGAGCCACTGAACCGCGGGCGTCGCGAGGTCCGTGCCGACGACGACCCGGCCGCCGGCCGCCGCCGGTCGGACGAGTGTCGCCGCGATCATCCATCGGCGCAGTGTCTCTTCGCCCGCCCGCAGGTCCGCCCGGCCGAGCATCAGCCGACCGTCCAGCAGCAGAGCCGCGCCGTAACCGCCGTCCGCCACCGGCTCGGCGCCGGGCGTCGCCACGACGACCGCGGGGCCAGCCGGGATCCGGTCCAGCACCTTCCCCCCGGCCGACGTGACCAACCGCGCACCCGGAAACGCCCGGCCAATCTCTTCCGCGGTCCGTGCGGCGCCGATCACTGTCGCCCGCAGCCGCTGCGACGCGCATGCCGGGCAGGCCCAACGCAGCGCCGCCACACCGCACCAGAGACACGCCAGCATTCGCGTGCCTGCCCGCACGGCCAGCGGCCCCGAGCACCGCCGGCAGCGGGCGGGGCGGCCGCAGTCGCCGCACGCCATACCCGGGAGGTAGCCGCGCCGCGGTACCTGGACCAGCACCGGCGCGCCGGAGTCCAGCGCCGCGCGCGCTGCGGCGAACGCCGCCGGGCTGAGCCGCGCGCCGGCTGCCGCCGAATCGGCCTGGGTCGCGTACTCGTCGCCGGCTGCCTCGATCCGCGGTATGCACCGCCGAACTTCGGCGCGCGTCGGCCCGATCGGCCGGGCCCAGCTGGAGCGAAGCAGCAGCTGCGCTTCCGCCGTGCGTGCGAAACCACCGATCACGAGCGCGGTCTGCTCCTGCGCGGACCGCATGGCCAGGACCTCGCGGGCATGCGGGTACGGCGCTCGGGGCTCCGCGTATAGATCGTCGCCGTCGTCGAATATCGCGACCAGGGCGAGATCCCGCACGGGGGCGAACGCCGCGGCCCGGGTGCCCGCGACGACGCGAGCGGACCCGCGGCTCACTGCCAGGAATCGTCGATACCGTTCCGCGGGGCCGAGATCCGCGCGCAGCACCGCGATGTCCGCGCGCGGGACCACGGACTCGAGTGCCGCTTCGAGCCGCGCCAGGTCCCGGGCGTCGGGCACCAACAGGAGCGCGCCGCGCCCACGCCGCCACACGACCCGCGCCGCCTCCGCGAACCGGAGCGCCCAATCCTCCCCCGGCAGCGCCTGCCAGACGGCGCGCGGCGCGCGTCCGTCATCGAGTGCCGCGAGGAACGCCCGCCCGGCGACATAGGCATCCCACCCGCCGCCGTCCTCGGAGATGACGCGCATGACGTTGTTCGTTTCTTCGCCTCCATCGGCAAGCCGCACGTCACCGGGGCCTGCGGCACCAGGCGCCGACACGGTGGAGGTACCCGTGGTGTTGCCTACTGCGGGATCACCGGCCGAGCCGCCGGAGCCATCGATACCGGCAGCCTTAGCCACCACCGTCGCGCGACCGCTACCGGCGGGGCCGCCCGCCGCGACGCCCTCGCGAACATCGGGAGCGCTGCGCACCGCGACGTCGGGCGCGAGCACGGCAGCGCCCCCGGCAGAGCTACCGGGGCCGTCGATATCGGCGGCCGCCGCATGTCCCGTCTCGGGAGCACTGCTGGCGGCGCCAGCGACGAGATCGGCTCCCCGCTCGGCCTCTTCGACACGGCCGTGCCGCGGCGGTACCGCCAGCCGCAGCACGTCGGCGAGCACGCCGGCATACCGGTCCGCCACGGCCCGGCACAGCCGCGCGACCTGTGCTGTGAGCACGACCTCGGGCGAGATGACCCGCTCGATCATGGCGAGCCCGCCGTCATGCTGCGACGCGTCCACGCGTTCGATCACGAACCCGTCCACCAACCGGCCGGCGAACCGGACCCGCACCCGGACGCCGGGCTGCGCCGCGTCGGAATCGGCCTCCGCCACGAGATAGTCGAACAACCGGTCGAGGTGCGCCAGCGGGACGTCGACCGCCACCCGGGCGACCGGCCGGTGCGCCGCGCGCTCGCGGATCACCCGCACGGTCGGAGGCGCGCGCCGAGGCGAGGCACGGCGGCGTGGGGTGGTCATGGGATGTGAATACCACGGAAGTCCGTCATACCCGGCAACCGTCACCCACTACCCGACCGGCGGCCGGCTCGTGGACGCGCCTACCCACAGGCGCGCCCCGATCCCAAATCCCAGCCTGCGACCCGAAACGCAGACACGCACAGCAACACAAGCGGGAGGAAAAGCGGCCCGCTACAACCCCAGCACACGCCGCAGGGCGCTCGCCCGGTCGGTCGCCTCCCACGGCAGGTCGATGTCCGTCCGGCCGAAATGCCCGTACGCGGCGGTCTGCGCGTAGATGGGCCGCTTCAGGTCGAGGTCGCGGATGATCGCGCCCGGGCGAAGGTCGAAGACCTGCCGGATCGCGTCGGCGATCTTGTCCGGATCGATCTGCTCGGTGCCGAACGTCTCCACGAAAAGGCCGACCGGGCGCGCTTTACCGATCGCGTACGCGACCTGCACCTCGATCCGCTCGGCCAACCCCGCCGCGACGGCGTTCTTCGCCACCCAGCGCATCGCGTAGGCCGCCGAGCGGTCCACCTTGGACGGATCCTTCCCGGAGAACGCGCCGCCGCCGTGCCGAGCCATCCCGCCGTAGGTGTCGACGATGATCTTCCGGCCGGTGAGCCCGGCGTCGCCCATCGGCCCGCCGATCACGAAGCGGCCCGTCGGGTTGACGTACAGATTGAAACCGCGCGTGTCGATGTCGAGGCCGGCGAGTTCCGGCTCGACGACGTGCGTGCGGATGTCCGGGGTAAGCATCGTGTCGAGATTGATGTCCTCGGCGTGCTGGGTGGAGACGACCACCGCGTCGAGCCGCAGCGCCTTGTCGCCGACGTATTCGATCGTCACCTGCGTCTTGCCGTCCGGGCGGAGGTACGGCACCTGACCGGACTTGCGAACAGTCGTGAGCCGCCGCGCCAGCCGGTGCGCCAGGGCGATCGGCAGCGGCATCAGCTCGGGCGTGTCCGAGCAGGCGTAGCCGAACATCAGGCCCTGATCGCCGGCACCCTGCCGTTCGATCTCGTCGTCGCCACCCGCGCCCGCCTGTCGCGACTCCCACGCCGCGTCGACGCCCTGTGCGATATCGGGCGACTGCGACCCGATCGCGACGTTCACACCGCAGGAGGCGCCATCGAAGCCCTTCGCGGACGAGTCGTAGCCGATGCCGAGCACCGTGTCGCGGACGATCGCCGGGATGTCGGCGTACGCCTGCGTGGTGACCTCGCCGGCCACGTGCACCTGCCCCGTGGTGACCATGGTCTCCACCGCGACTCGGCTCTCCGGGTCGTCCTTGATGAGCGCGTCGAGGATGCCGTCACTGATGGCGTCGCAGATCTTGTCCGGGTGACCCTCGGTGACCGACTCGGACGTGAACAGCCGTGCGCTCATCTGGTGAAATCCTTCCGCTGTGGCTCGCCCTGATCGTACGGGCCGCGCTACGCCGACGTGAGCCGATGCGCGACCACATCGCACACCGCGGCGGCGAGCAGGGCCTTCGGGCCGCGCGGTACCGCTTGTTCGGTGCCGTCGTCGCTCAGGATGGTCGCCGCGTTGTCGGCGCGGCCGAAGACCGCTCCGCCCGACACGTCGTTCACGACCAGCACATCACATCCCTTCCGCGCCAGCTTCGCGCGGCCGTACTCGGCGACCGTATGCGACGCGTCACCGGTTTCCGCCGCGAAACCGACGATGACGGGATGTGCTGCACGGTTCCGGCGCCGGACGAGTTCGGCGAGGATGTCCGCGTTCTCGGTGAGCTCCAGGGTGCGGGCCGCGTGCTCCGCACTCTTCTTGATCTTGCTGCCATGCCGGTCGGCGGGCCGGAAATCGGCGACCGCCGCCGCCATGATCACGGCATCGGCGCGGGCAGCCGCATCGAGAGTCGCCCGCCGCAGTTCCTCGGCGGTGCCCACCTCGCTCATACTGACTCCCGGCGGAACGGAGAGCGCCGTGTTCGCAGCCAGCAATGTGACGTCCGCTCCGCGGGCGGCGGCGACGAGCGCGAGCGCGAAGCCCTGGCGGCCGGAGGACCGATTGCCGAGGAACCGGACGGGGTCCAGCGGTTCGCGGGTGCCGCCCGCCGTCACCACGATGCGGCGGCCGACGAGATCGCGGGGCAGCGCATCGGGCCGGTGCAGCAGCAGCTCGGTGACCTGGGCGAGGTGCTCCGGGTCGGGCAGTCTGCCGGCGCCGCTATCCGCGCCGGTGAGTCGTCCCACCGCCGGGTCGAGCACGACGACACCTCGGGATCGCAGGGTTTCGACATTCAGGGCGGTCGCGGGGTGGGTCCACATTTCGGTGTGCATGGCAGGCGCCATGAGCACCGGCACGCGGGTGACGAGCAGCGTCGCGGTGAGCAGGTCGTCCGCGCGACCGGTCGCGGCGCGTGCGAGCAGATCGGCGGTCGCCGGGGCGATCACTACGAGGTCGGCGTGTTGGCCGGTGGAGACGTGGGCGACCGACGGAACATCGGCGAACACGTCGGTGTACACCGGGCGGCCGGAGAGCGCCTCGAAGGTCGCCGCTCCGACGAATCGCAGCGCATGCTCGGTGGGAACGACGGTGACGTCGGCCGCGATTCCGTCATCGGACTTCAGCCGGCGCAGCAACTCACACGCCTTGTACGCCGCTATCCCCCCGCCGACGCCCAGCACCACCCGGGGCGACGAGGATGTGGGCTGCATGGGCTGTGTTCGATCGGGCGCGACCGGGCGGGATCAGTCGCCTTCGGTGTGTTCGAGCAGGTTCGCGTTGATCTCGCGCAGCGCGATCGACAGCGGCTTCTCGCGCGGCAGCGGGTCGACCAGCGGGCCGACGTACTCGAGCAGGCCCTCGGACAGCTGCGAGTAGTAGTCGTTGATCTGCCGAGCGCGCTTGGCCGCGAACACCGCCAACGCGTACTTGGAGCTGGTCTTGGCCAGCAACTCGTCGATGGGCGGGTAGGTGATCCCGGCCTCGGCGATCTGGGCGGGCGTCGGGGCGGCGGTTTCCATCATTTCTCGATTCTGTGTCGGCACGATTCTGCGCCGCGCTTCCGCGGGGACCGACCCGGCCACCGCGACGCGCCGCACACTGGCCCTATCCACCCGGAGCGGTCGGCCGTCATGCAGCCATCAATGCTACCAAGGCGTCGACCGCGTCGGCGACCGTCGTATTGACGACCGTGCAATCGAACTCGCCCTCGGCGGCCAGCTCGGCATCGGCCGCCGCGAGTCGCGCCGTCAGCGCCGGATCGTCCTCCGTGCCACGGCCCGTCAAGCGGCGGACCAACTCGGCCCGCGACGGAGGCGCCAGGAACACGAGCACGGCCTCGGCACCGAGCCCGGGGGCCTGTCGCACCTGGCGGGCACCCTGGAGCTCGATCTCCAGCAGGACGTCGGTGCCGGCGGCGAGCCGCTCCGCCACCGGTTCGCGCGGCGTGCCGTAACCGTGGCCCGCGTAGGTGGCGTGTTCGAGCAGCTCACCGCCTTTCACCATGCGGTCGTAGGTCCGCTGGTCGACGAAGTGGTACTCCACGCCGTTCCGCTCCCCCGGCCGAGGCGGCCGGGTCGTGACGGAGACCGAGAACCACAGGTCGGGCCGCGCCCGACGCAATGCCGCGAGCACGGTCGACTTGCCGACCCCGGACGGCCCGCACACCACGTACAGCCGTCCGCGCCTTCCCGGTACGTCCGACGCCGACTCGCTGCGTCCCGACACGGCGGTCCGCCGAACCGGCGGTCAGTACCCGAACTCGTCCAGGAGGGCCTTGCGCTGACGCTCGCCGAGGCCGCGGATGCGGCGGCTGGGGGCAATCTCGAACTGCTCCATGAGCTGCGCGGCACGCACCTTGCCCACACCGGGCAGGGATTCCAGCAGCGCGGACACCTTGAGCTTGGCCAGCGCCTCGTCCTTCTCGGCGTCGGCGAGTACCTGCTTGATCGAGGTCCCGCCTCGCTTGAGACGCTCCTTCAGTTCCGCGCGGACCCGGCGTGCGGCCGCGGCCTTCTCCAGGGCTGCAGTGCGCTGTTCGGGTGTCAGTTGCGGCAATGCCACGTCGGCCTCACTTCAAGTTGTAGCGGGTATATGTTTTCGGGCTTCGGCGAGGTGGCGACCTCGCAGCGATGACACAAAGGCGCGAAGCCCCTGCTGTTCCGCCGTGCCGCGGTCGTCCGCCAACCGGACCGCACTGAACCTACCGAGGCGGCGCGCGGGCAGCAAACCCCACCCCCGTGATCCATCACACCATAGGCGGCGCGGTCACGATCGCATCCGGCCGATCAGGCCGGTGTCGTACCGCCCGGACCGATACTCCGAGTTCACGAGCAGTTCCCGGTGGAACGCCAGGTTGGACTTCGGGCCGACGATGGTGAACCCGTCGACCGCCGCCGCGGCCTTCTCCAGGGCCTCGGCGCGACTCGGCGCGTACACGACGAGTTTGGCCATCAGCGAGTCGTAGAACGGTGTGACGGTGTTCCCGGCGCGGTAGCCGGAATCGACGCGGACGCCCTCCCCCACAGGCTCCACCCACTCGGTGATGACGCCGGGCCCCGGCAGGAACCGCTTCGGATCCTCGGCATTGATGCGCAGTTCGATGGCGTGCCCGCGCGGTGCGAGCGCCGCCGGGTCGAACCCGGGTTCCTCGCCGGCCGCGACGCGCAGTTGCTCCGCGACGAGGTCGATCCCCAGCACCGCCTCGGTGATAGGGTGCTCGACCTGGAGGCGGGTATTCATCTCGAGGAAGTAGAAGTCCTTCGTCGCGGGGTCCAGCAGGAACTCGACGGTGCCGGCTCCCCGGTAGCCGACCGCGGCGCCCGCGGCCGACGCGGCCGCGAGCATGCGCTGCCGTAACTCGTCGTCGACGGCAGGCGACGGCGTCTCCTCGGCAACCTTCTGGTGCCGGCGCTGCACGGAACAGTCCCGCTCGCCGAGCGCGATCACCCGGCCGTCGGCGAGCCCGAGGATCTGCACCTCGACATGCCGCACCGTGCGGAAGAAGCGTTCCACGAACACGCTCGGGTCGCCGAAGGTGCGTTCGGCGAAGGACACGACGGTGTCGAACTGCTTGGCGAGCATGGTTTCGTCATCGGCGATCGCCATGCCCATGCCGCCGCCCCCGGCCGCCGCCTTGACTATCACTGGATACCCGATCCGCGCGGCCGCCGCCGCCGCGTCGGCCATGTCGACCAGGGGCTCCTTCGTGCCGGGTGACACCGGGACGCCCGCCTCTTCCATCATGTTCCGTGCGGCGATCTTGTCGCCCATGGCGGTGATGGCCTGCGGCCAGGGTCCGACCCAGATGCGGTCCGCGTTCATGACGGCTCGGGCGAAGCCGGCGTTCTCCGACAGGAATCCGTAGCCGGGGTGGATGGCGGCGGCACGCGTGGCCTGCGCCGCGCGAAGGATGGCGTCCACGTTCCGATACGAATCGGCGGGGTTAGCCGGGCCGATCAGGACGGCCTCGTCCGCTTCGGCGACGAACGGCAGGTCCGCGTCGGCTTCCGAGTAGACGGCGATGCCGCGCAGACCCATCTCCCGGGCCGTCCGCAGGACGCGCCGCGCGATCTCTCCCCGGTTGGCGACCAACAGCGAATCGAACATGAGATCCCTTTCCCGATCTGCCGAACCGTGCCGTCATCCTCGCAGGGAGCGCGCAATGGGCCGGCACCCGGTCGGCCCCTCGGCCCGCCTGCACGAACTCCGGGCGGCATCGGCTCGGGCCGTCATAAACCGTCGGTCGCGCGGAACACGGTGGCCGGACCCGAGACGGTCACGCCCCGGTCGCGCGCCGCGATCCAGACCGATTGACCGCGGGGTACGGCAAGTCGCCCGCCGTCTGCCGCCTCGACGACGGCGTCGCCCTCGGTGACCAGCAGCACCTGCGGGCCGGGGTGCGTCACTTCGTGCGGACGCTCGTCGAGTTGCAGGCGGGACAGCCTGAATTCGGGCGCCGGACTGGGGTAGACGACTTCACCCTGCGGCGCCGCCTGCCCGCCGAGGATCTCGACGGGCCCCGGGGTGAAATCGAGGACCCGCATCAGCTCGGGAACGTCAACGTGCTTGGGGGTGAGCCCGCCGCGAAGCACGTTGTCCGAGTTCCCCATGATCTCGATCCCGGTGCCGGACAGGTACGCGTGCAGGTTGCCGCTGTGCAGGTACAGCGCCTGGCCGGGCTGCAGCGTGACCCGGTTCAGCATGAGTGAGGCGAGGACGCCGGCGTCGCCGGGGTACCGCTCGGCAAGTTCGAGCGCGGTGCGGTACTGCGTCACATGCGGACTGACGCCCTCGCGCACCCGGGCCACGCAGGCGGCGAGGACCGCGTCCAGCAGGCTGGACATCGCGTTCGGGGGAATGGTAATGAGCGTGGAGAACAGCGCCCGGGTCCCCTCGGCATCGCGTTGCCCGGCGAGTAGCGCGAGGTAGTGGTCCAGACCCGCGACGTCCAACCCGCGGAGCACGTCCACGGCGTGGGCGGGATCGGCGAACCCGCACAGCGCGTGGAATTCGGTGAGCGCGCAGATCAGCTCGGGTTTGGCCCACGGGTCCGTGTAGTTGCGGCTCGGGTCGCTGCGGGCGATCCCGGCCGCCTCCTCGGCGTCGAACCCGCGCCGCGCGAGCTCTGCCGATGGGTGCGCCTGCAGCGACAGCGGCTCGGCCGCGGCCAGCACCTTGAGCAGGAAGGGGAATCGGCCGTCGAATTTACCGGCCACCGCCTCACCCAGCATCCCGTCCGGATCCGCGACGACCGCGTCCAGCAGCGAGACGTCGCCGGCTGTGCCGACGAGAACCGAGGGATCGTCCGGGTGGGCGCCCATCCACAGCTCGGCCTGCGGATGCGCGGAGGGGCATGGCGCGCCGGTCAACTCCGCGATGGCGGTCCGTGAGCCCCAGGCGTACGGCCGGATCCGGTTCCGCATCAGCTCCATGCTGGCCCGGTCCGATCTTCGTGTTCGGCTTCTTCGGCGTCCGGAGCGGCATCCGCTTCGTCGAGGAGCAGCACCGGGATCCCATCCCGCACCGGGTAGGCCCGGCCGCATTCGGAACAGGTCAAAAACGGAGCGTCGGGGTCGCCTTCGCGGCCGACGATCAGCGGTGCGTGGTGGTCGGCAGGACACGCGAGCACCGCCAACAGCTGCTCGTCGAGGTGAATCGCCATGTGCCGTCCTCTCAGTGATCCGCGCAGGCACCGAATCCGCCTTCGACCGTACTGCCCCGCGCCGTTTCACTCGACCTATCCCGCTCGACCCATCTCACTCGACCCGGCGCTGCGCCCGCGTCGATCAGACCTTCGATGCCGCGGGCCACCGCGATCGCCGCCCGCGCGGAGCGGGTGTCGCGTTCTGTCGGGGATCTGTTTGGGAAGCGTCCGGGACCTAGTCCTCGGGGAATCGGAGTACCCGAAGATGGCCGCGCCGGCCCGTCACCACCGCCGGGCCGGGCTCGGGTGCACGTTCCGCGCGTCCCGCCTCCCGGACCGCGTCCGCGAGCGCCTCAAGATCGTCGGGCCCAGGCTCCGGTTCGGAGAATCCCGTCGCGGGCCGGACCACATCCCAGCCGCGTGGCGCCGTCAGGCCGGCTGCGTGGTCGGCGCACAGATCGTAGGAATGCGGCTCCGCGGACCGCGCCAACGGCCCGACCACGGCGGTGCAGTCCGCGTAGGCGAACGTCAGCGTCGCAACGGCCGGATGGGCGCACCCGGTCCGGGAGCATCGGCGCACACTTGTCACGGCCCGGAGCGTAGCCCGCGCGTCGCTGGCCGTGCTGGCGGCGCGCCGATCCGCGCAACCGGCGAATGAACCGACGGACGAGACGAAGAGACACAGAAGAGGCAGGGCGCAATCCGGTCGACGCCCCGCTCGTAGACTGGCGGCATCATGGCCAGAACGCACGGAACTCGCGCCGACGTCGCCGCGCCGACGGACACGCCCGAGCCGACACGCACGGCGGCCGACCGGGCGCCCGGGCCGCGTCACAGGACCGCTCGCGACCGCCGCGGACGTGGGCCGCGGACGCCGCTGCTGCCCGCCCAGGTGCCGGGATTCCGCACCCGCGCAGAGCTTTTCGACCAGTTGGTGATGGAGGCCGTCACCGACCTGGAGCCGCGCTGGCCGGAGAAGCTCTCCGCCATCGAGTTCGCCGTCGACGACGTTCCCGCGCTGCCGGACGGCCCGGTGCTCTCGTCGAGCGACGTCGTCGTAGATGACGGAGTTCCGCTGGCACGCTTCTTCCCACCGGGAGTGGACGCGCGCGGCCGTGCCACCAAGGCACGCATCGTCGTCTACCGCCGGCCGGTTGAAATGCGCGCGCCCTCGCAGATCGATCTGGCGGATCTGGTAGCAGACGTCCTCACCGAGCAGATCAGCGCCGTGCTCGGCGAGGGCATTGACTAGGGCGCTGAATAGAGCCCTACCCGGCCATCCGCTTGAGGCGGCGCCGTTCCCGTTCGGACAGACCGCCCCAGATGCCGAACCGTTCGTCGTGTTCCAGCGCATAGGCGAGGCACTCGGCCCGAACCGGGCAGACCTCGCAGATCTTCTTCGCCTCACGGGTCGACCCGCCCTTCTCCGGGAAGAAGGCCTCAGGGTCCGTTTGGGCGCACAGCGCACGCTCTTGCCACCGCGTATCCGAAGTGCCATAGGTGCCGAGGATCGCGGCCGCGATCTCGCGCATGCGCGGGTCTTCTTGCCCGGTGGCCATGGCCACTCCTTTCCGTGCGACTCCCACCCTGCCGATCGGGCAACCTCCCACACGTTGCGTCACCTGTTGGCAACACACCGCTCCCGGCCGGTTCGGCAAATCACATGGATGTGATTACACAGGTGTGTCCTGCCCTGCGTCAACCCCGAGTCGTGTGGTAATGCAGCCGAGGCGGCACCCGGCCCGCCCGGCACAGCGCCCGACCCACCTGCCGGGTATGCCGTCGAGGGCAGGGCAGACTGGTATCCCGTGGCACATCCTCGCTCCGGTTCGTGGATCTTCCCGGCCGTCTGCGCGGCCACCGCGGTCGGTGCCGCGCTCGCGCAACGCGGCGCGACCCCCATCGGCGTCTGGGTCTTTGTCACCGTCCTGGGCGGCTGGGTGATCACGCTGTGCCTGCACGAGTTCGCGCACGCGGCGTTGGCGCTGGCCGGCGGTGACACGTCCGTCCGAGAGCGCGGGTACCTCACCCTCAACCCGACCCGCTATATGGACTCCGCGAACAGCTTCGTGATCCCGATCCTGCTGCTCGCGATCGGCGGCATCCCGTTGCCCGGCGGCGCGGTGCTCGTGCAGCCGGGCCGGCTCCGGCACCGCTGGTGGTCATCGGTGGTCGCGGCCGGCGGCCCGGCGACCAACATCCTGGCGGGCATCGTGCTGGCGATCCTCGCCGCGCCGTTCGACTCGGCGATGGGCGCCGCCCTGTCGTTCCTGGCGCTGCTGCAGTTCGTCGCCGGGATACTGAACCTGTTGCCGGTCCCCGGTTTCGACGGCTACGGGATCCTGGCGCCGTACCTGTCGCCGCGGATCACGCAGGCCCTCGCGCGCACTCGCGTATGGCTGCCGCTGGCCGCCTTCGCCGTCATATTCGCCGTCCCCGGTGTGATGCGTGCGCTGTTCGCCGCGGGGTACCGGCTCCTCGGGCTGGCCGGCGGGAACACGCTCGCCGCCGGTGTCGGCGCCGGCCTGTTCCAGTTCTGGCGGTGACCGCGTGCCAGCCGGCCGCCCGAAATCTGACAGGATCGTCACGTGAAGATCACAGTGGTCGCCGGTGGCGTCGGCGGGGCCAGATTCCTGTTGGGGGTCAAGGCATTCCTGGGATGGGATCCGGTGGGTCCGGCGCCGTCGGATGCGGATGACGAGATCACCGCGATCGTCAACACCGCGGACGACATCCGCCTGCACAACCTGCACGTGAGCCCCGACCTGGACTCCTGCCTGTACGCGACGGCCGGCATCGCCGATGCCGAACGAGGGTGGGGCCGCGCCGACGAAACCTGGACCGTCTCGGCCGAGCTGAAGGATTACGGCGCGGAAGCGCCCTGGTTCGCGCTCGGCGACAAGGACATCGCCACACACCTGATGCGCACGCGCATGCTCGACGCGGGATTCCCGCTGTCGGCCGTCACCGAGGCGCTCTGCGCGCATTGGAAACCGGGCGTCCGCCTGCTGCCGATGACGGACGACCGCGTCGAGACTCACGTCGTGGTAGCCGATCCGGATCACGTCGCCAGTGCCGTTGGTGGCGGCGACGAGTATGACGATGTTCCGGGCGATGGCCCGAGCCTCGATCCGCGCACCGTGATCGGCAGCGCCGACGAGCCACCGCTCGTCGCCATTCACTTCCAGGAATGGTGGATCAAACATCAGGCCGCGCTGCAGCCGCTGGCGATCACGCCCATCGGCGCGGATCTTGCGTCGCCCGCGCCCGGTGTGGTCGACGCGATCGAGACCGCGGACGTGATCCTCATCGCCCCGTCGAACCCCGTCGTCTCGGTCGGCACGGTGCTCGCGGTCGGCGGGATCCGGGAGGCCCTGGGCGCGGCCCGGGCGCCGGTGGTCGGCGTGTCCCCGATCATCGCCGGGCATCCGGTGCGCGGTCACGCGGACGCGTGCCTGCGAGCGATCGGCGTCGACTGCTCGGCCCAGGGGGTGGCGACGCACTACGGCGCACGGACGGCCGGCGGCCTGCTCGACGCGTTCCTGATCGCCGACGGCGACGAGGCGGCCGTCGAGGGGATGCGCATCGGCCACGCCCCGCTGATGATGCGCGATCCGCAGGCGACGGCGCGGATGGTCGCCGCCGCGCTGGATCTGGTCGATGTCCGCCGGTGACGAGCGGCCGCACCGCCATGCCACGGGACGCTCCCCCGCCGCCGACGGGTTGGCGATCATCCCGATCCATGGTCTGCCCGATGTGCGACCCGGCGACGACCTCGCCGAGCTGATCCACGCCGCGGCCGGCGACGCGATCGTCGACGGAGACGTGCTCGTGGTGACGTCGAAGGTCGTCTCGAAGGCCGAGGGCCGGCTCGTCGCCGCGCCCACCGACCCGATGCGGCGCGACGCCTTCCGGCGGGATCTGATCGACCGGGAGACCGTTCGCCTGGTCGCCCAGATCGGCCGGACGAAGATCGTGGAGAACCGGCTCGGCATCGTCGCCGCGGCGGCCGGCGTCGACGGCTCGAACGTGCACGCGGACGAGATCGCCCTGCTACCAACGGATCCGGATGCGTCTGCGGCATCGATGGTCGGGGCCTTCGCGGTATATGGGCGCCGGATCGGTGTGATCATCACCGACACACAGGGCCGGGCGTGGCGCAACGGAGTGACCGATGTGGCCATCGGCGCGGCCGGGATCGGCGTGCTGGACGATCACCGCGGTGGCGTCGACGAGTTCGGCAACGAACTCGTCGTCACGCAGGTGGCGGTCGGTGACGAGGTGGCCGCTGCGGCGGACCTGGTCAAGGGGAAGCTCGCGGGGGTGCCGGTGGCGATCGTCCGGGGGTTGGACGCGCCGGGGCTGGGCTCGATGAGGCCGGATACGACGGGGCTGGGCTCGGTGGGGCCGGACTCATCCGCGCCGGGCGCGCCGGATCATGGTGCGCCGGATCACAGCACACAGGATCACAGCACACAGGATCACGGCCGCCTGCGCGGCGGCGGGCGATCGCTCATTCGGGAGGCGGGAAGCGATCTGTTCCGGCTCGGCACCGACCTGGCGATCGAACTCGGTCGACGCGACGCGCTGGCCGAGGTCCCGGCAGGACACCGGGCGCTCGCGGACGATGCCCGAACCGTGCTCACGGCGTGGCAGGCCCCGACGCACGCTCAGGCGGCGCTGCGGGATGCGTTCCTCGCCTTGCTCGCGGCCCGGCCCGACGCCACGTCACGCAGTTGCGTGCCGGGGCATCTCACCGCCTCGGTGATCGTGCTCTCGGCAGATCGCCGTCATACGCTGCTCACGCTGCATCCGCGGGTCGGACAGTGGGTGCAACTCGGCGGACACTGCGAGAGCCGGGACGGCACCCTCGCCGCGGCGGCGAGCCGCGAGGCGGGCGAGGAGTCCGGAATCGCCGGCATGGAGCTGGATCCGGTGCCCGTGGCGCTCGACGTGCACCCGATCACCTGCTCGCTCGGAGTGGCAACCCGGCATTTTGATGTGCGGTTCGTGGCCATCGCCCCGGACGGGGCGCTGCCGGTGCGGTCGGCGGAATCGACGGATCTGCGTTTCTGGCCCGTCGACGGGCTGCCGGACGGCGCCGCCGCAGACGGTCTGACCGAGGCCGTCCGTCTCGCGCTGACCCGTGTGACGGCCCGCACGGCCGGCCGCTAAACGTCGTCTAGACGTCCGCCGAGAACCGCACCGAGCCGTCCGGGATGCGGACCTGAGGCCAGACCCTGATCCCGCCGATGAGTTCGCACCGCGCACCGACCCGGACTCCGTCGCCGATCACGGCGTCGGTGACCACGGCGCCCGCCCCGATCACCGCTTCCCGCCCGACCACGGAACGCACCACCTGGGCCCCTGGCGCTATCTCGGCGCCGTCGAGGAGCACCGATCCGTCGACACGCGCGCCCTCACCGACGACCGCGCCCGGCCCGATGGTCGATCCGCCCTCGACCACCGACTCCGGATGCACGACCGCGCCCGGCAGCGTCAGCGCCACCCCGACCGCGCCGGGCAAGGCGGCGGTCGGCGCCAGACCCTGGACCAGGTCCGCCGACCCCCGCACGAAGGCTGCTGGTGTGCCGAGATCCAGCCAATACGAGGCGTCGACGTACCCGTGGAGGTGCGCTCCCGCGGCGAGCAATCCCGGGAAGGTCTCCCGCTCCACCGACACCACCCGGCCGGCCGGAATAGCCTCCAGCACGGACCGCTCGAAGACGTAGCAACCGGCGTTGATCTGGTCCGTCGGCGGATCGTCCGACTTCTCCACGAATGCGGTGACCCGACCGAAGAGGTCTGTCGGCACCGATCCGAACCGCCGCGGGTCGGGGACACGAACGAGATGCAACGTGACGTCGGCCGCAGCCTCGCGATGGGTCCGCCACAGCGCGCCGAGATCGACCCCGGAAAGGATGTCACCGTTGAAGATCATCGCGGTGGACCCGCGCAGCCGATCGGCGACGTTCCGGATCGCGCCGCCGGTTCCCAGCGGCGTCTCCTCCACCACGTAGTCGATCTCGATCCCGAACCGCGACCCGTCACCGAAATACTCCTGGAACGTTTCCGCGCGGTAGGACGTGCCGAGCACGACGTGGTTCAGGCCGGCCGCACGGATCCTGGAGAGCAGGTGTGCCAGGAACGGCACCCCCGCCGTCGGCAGCATCGGCTTGGCAGTGGACAGCGTGAGCGGCCGCAGCCGGGTCCCTTGTCCGCCGACCAGGACCACGGCGTCGGTGTCCGCCAGCGGCTGCGCACCAGGCGTCCCGCGGTTCGCGCCGGTAGCCACCGGGCCTCCCCTCCGTCCCCCAGCCGAGCGGACGTCGCGATGTCTCGTCACGCCGTCACACAGTGTCACGTCACACTTGACGCAGTGTTGCGCTTTATCAGATCACGCCCCGAGCCGCGGTACCGGCACCGGGCTGAGACAAACCCGGGCAGCGGGCCGAGGCGCGATACGCCCTGACGAGATACGCACTGCCGGGATACGCGCCACCGACATACGCACTGCCGAAAGGCCTCCGGAACGTACGCTGTCTCCGGGAGCCGCACGTGACGTCTGCGGTCGCGCGGCAACCTCGGTCGCGCGTCGCGCGTCAACTGACTAATTGCCCATTGACAGCCCATCGACACGATCCGATCGACACAGCCAGATCAGCAAGAGCACCGAGGACATCACCGTGAACCATGACCGCAGATCACCCGACGGTGACGACCCGCGATACGGGCACTGGGAGCAGCGGCCGTCCGGGTATCACGGGCGCGGCCGCGATTTTTCCGACAGTGATGCAGACAACGAGACCCGCATGCTCGGGCGGGCCGCGGGCGGGCGGCACAGCGAATGGTCCGATGTCGGCCGGGAGGGCTGGGCCGACCAGGGGCGCGGCGATCCGCAGGGCGCCGGGCAGCGCTGGGCCGAGCAGAGCTGGGCGGAGCACGGGGGTGGATCGCACGCCGCGCCCCCTGGGCGCTCGGGGCAGCCGTACGGGGACACCGGCGCGCCGCCGCGAACGGCGTCATACTCGTCGCGATACCAGCCGAGCTATCAAGCCGGATATCAACCCGGTTACCAACCCCGCCGCACCGAGCAGCCACGGCGGCGCGCATCCGGCGGACTCATCGTCGGCAGAATCGTCACGAGCCTGGTCGCCATCGTCCTGCTCGCGATTTCGGGTTTCGCCTGGGCGACCGTCGGCAGCACACCGCACAACGCGTCGGACGCCACCAAGCAGGCGGGCACCGTCGGTGTCGTGCCGCAGACCACCACCGACGCCGCGGGCAACGTGGTCAAGGTCGGCGGCACCGGGATGAACATCCTCATCGTGGGGTCCGACGCGCGCACCGACGCCAACGGCAACCCCCTGTCGGCGGCCGAGCTCAAGGCCGTCAGCACGCAACTCGACGGCGGCGGCGTGTCCACCGACACGATCATGATCGTCCACGTGCCGGGCAACGGCGAGAAGGCCACGGCCATCTCTATCCCGCGTGATTCCTGGATCCCCGCGTCGGTCACCCAGGCTCCGGGCGTCGTCGGCCCGTACTCGGACGGAACCGAAGGCCCCTACAAGCCGAACAAGATCAACTCGTTCTACGGGACGGCCAAGGCGTACGAGCAGCAATACCTGGTGAGCAAGGGCGTCACCGACAAGGCCGAGCTGGAACGCCGCTCGAACGAGGCCGGCCGCACGATGTTGATCAAGGTGCTGCAGCAGTTCACCGGGATCAAGATCGACCACTACGCCGAGGTCAACCTGATCAGCTTCTACCTGCTGTCGAAGGCGGTCGGCGGCGTGCCGGTGTGCCTCGTCAAGGCGACCAAGGACCGCCAATCGGGCGCGGACTTCCCGGCCGGTCACTTCGAGGTCGAGGGTTCCTCAGCGCTGTCCTTCGTCCGGCAGCGGCACGGATTGCCGGGCGGCGATCTCGACCGGATCAAGCGTCAGCAGATGTTCCTGGCCAGCGCCGCGAACAAGATCCTGTCGGTCGGCACGCTCACGTCGCCGAGCAAGCTGTCGGCCCTCATCGACGCGGCCGACCGGAGCGTCGTCCTGGACAGCGGGTTCAACCTGCTCAGCTTCGCCCAGCAGATGATCGGGCTCACCAGCGGCAAGATCACCTTCACCACGGTCCCGACGCACGGCGATCAGCCGGGCGTGAACACATCGGCGCTCAAGGTCGATCCGACCGAGGTGCGCGCACTGTTCGCGAAGCTGATGACGGATTCGGGCGCGTCGTCGTCATCGGCCGCCCCCGCGCCGCACACCTCCGTGGCGCCGTCCAGCGTGACCGTCGACGTGCTGAACGGCACGGAAACCTCGGGCATGGCCGCGATGGTAGGCGCCAAGGTCGCCGCCGCCGGTTTCCAGCGCGGACAGCTGTCGGATTACCCGGGCGTCACCCCGGACAACCAGCAGAAGCAGACAACGGTGCGCTACCCGGCCGGTGGCGAAGCCGCAGCGACGGAGGTGCTGAAAGCGATCGGCGTCGGCAAGGCCGTCTCGGACGACTCGATCGCCGCCGGTCATGTGACGGTAGTGGTGGGCACCGACATGCCGGTCCACCCGATCTCGTCGACAGGTGCCGACGCACCGAGCAGCGTCCCGGCAGCCACGTCAGCTGCCTCGTCCGCTGCACAGTCCTCGGCCAAGTCGGGCGATGTGATCAGCGCCGCGGACGCCGGCTGCATCAACTAACGCCTCGTGTCGGCCCTGCCGGAACCCGAAGATCGTTCGGGTCGGTGGTCCGAACCGCGTATGACGCTGTTCGCCGCTCACGCGGGCCGGCTCCCGTTCGGCAGTTCCCGGCGCCGGCGAACGTGGTCCGGCCGAAGCTCACCGCAAGGAGCTTTGGTTGTCCGACAGGTAGACTCGACGGAGCCAAAATCCCGGACGAGGCGCACCGTACCCGGCCCTGCAAAGACGGTGTACGGGAGCGTGCGTCGTGGCATGGGTCGTGCTGGTGGCATCGGGTGTATTCGAGTCGGTGTGGGCGGTCGCACTGGGCAGGTCGGCAGGGTTCACCAGATTGTGGCCGACCGTCATCTTCGCGGTCGCTCTGGTGGTCAGCATGGGCGGGCTGTCGATCGCGATGAAAACCCTGCCCACCGGCACGTCCTATGCAGAGTGGGTCTCGATCGGCGCGGCGTTGACGGTCGGCTACTCGATGCTCACCGGTGACGAAAGCGTTTCTGTCGTCAAGGTCGTACTCCTACTCGGCCTAGTGGGCTGCGTCGTCGGCTTGAAACTCGCCCACTGAGCGGATCCGCCGGCGGAGAAACGACGACGCTGCCGCACCAGTCAACTCGGCCGGCAGCAGGCACGGGCGGGGATCAACGAAGGGCGGGCACTCGATGAGGGCGAGGCCGCTCGGATTGCGATCGGCGAGGCGTTTGTCGTAGGGGCCTGCGCGTAAATTACATGAACGTTATTTGGGTGTCAGGGTGTAGTTCCAGTTGCCGTGGAAGTCGTGGCGTTTCAGCGGCAGTGTCTTCATCTGCTGGTCAGTGATCTTGATTCCTGCCGGGT
>Ga0209963_1000476_pt1 | contig 59006 bp, 50 predicted proteins | sample ThiBio_1000_biof_2_FD_183957 | JGI IMG/M metagenome (GOLD analysis project Ga0209963, IMG submission 183957) | Wastewater bioreactor microbial communities from Cape Town, South Africa - Thiocy_cont_1000_biof (SPAdes) | ecosystem: Engineered > Bioreactor > Thiocyanate-remediating >...
GACATCCGGAACTGGATCACGACCTGGAACGACGACCCGAAACCCTACGTCTGGATCAAGACCGCCGACGAGATCCTCGACAGCGTCGCCAGCTACTGCGGGCGAATTACCGACTCAGGACACTAGCGCCAGGCGAACACCGGCTGCTCCATGTGCGCCACGCGCGTCGCCCGCCCGTGCAGCACGACCTCGGCGAACTGGTGCAGCACGGCGCCGGTGGGGGCGTGCACGAACCGGTCGAACAACGGCAGCTGGATCACCGGCTGGTCCGACTCCGGGATCGTCAGGAACCGCGGCGCGACGTCGAGCAGCGCCACCGGCACGCGGTGCAGCTCGCCCACCTCGTCGGGGTTCGGGACGAGCAGGGGCGACGGGCCGGCCCACAGCACCACCGGCGTGATGACGTAGCCCGAGCGCGTGGCGTAGTCGTCGAGCAGGCCGAGCTCGGCGTCGGGGCCGAGGGTCAGGCCGAGCTCCTCGGAGAGCTCGCGGCGGGCCGTCTCACCGGGCGACTCGCCGGGTTCGGCCCGGCCACCGGGCAGCGCCCACTGGCCGGGATGGCCGCGCAGCGTCGTGGCGCGGCGGGTGAGCAGGAAGATCAGCCCGTCGGGGTCGGGGACGAGCGTGATGCCCACGGCCGACCGTTTGAGGTCGGGCCGTTCGACGCCGCGCCGCTCGAACCGCCGCAGCGCCGCTGCGACCTCCGCCTCTGCCACCTGCCGGGAGTCCACCTCCCGATCGTGACACGGATCGTCAGATCAGGCTGAAGGGGGAGGAACCCCCGCCGGAGCACGAGGTTCACCGCGTCGAAGACCGCCACCGCGACCAGGCTCGCGACCACGGCCACCACGGCCTGGCCGCCCGACGGATCGCTGCAGGACGGGTCCGGGAGCGCCGACCCGGGCGGGACCAGCACGACGTTGCGGAGCGCGGTGGCCAGCCGGGCGAACGCCAGCGCGGCGTCGGCCCCGATGACGACTCGAGGACCACCGAGACCACCCGCCCCAGCGGGCGGGGCGGGCGTCCCGCTCGGCTGGAGGGCAGGGCATGCCGGACCCTAGGATCGGCGGTCGTTCCGTGCTGCGCCGAGCGGAGCCCGCTGGAGGTTCGCGTGCGGATCGGGGACCGATGACGACGGGTTACTCGGGGACGCCCCTGCCCCGCAAGCTCGGGATCACCCCGGCGAGCCGGGTGCTGCTGCTGGGGACGCCGACCGGCTTCGAGCTGGGGGCGCCGCACCACTGCCGGGCCGGTCGCGCCGGCTACGACGTGCAGCTGCTCTTCTGCCCCGACGTCGCGACCCTGCGCCGGTACTGGCCCGGCGCCGTGGAGCGCGGCACCGAGCGCGGCGCCGTCTGGGTCGCGTGGCCCAAGAAGGCCTCCGGCGTGCCCACCGACCTCGGCGAGAACGGGATCCGCGACCACGCCCTCCCGCTGGGCTGGGTGGACGTGAAGGTCTGCGCCGTGGACGCCACCTGGTCGGCCCTCAAGCTGGTGCGCCGCCTCTGACGGCAGCGGGCGCCGCCTCCGGCCAGTCCGCGTCGTGGTCGACGGGTGAGCCCGCCCGCACGAGGTCCTCCGCCGGCCGCAGCACCGACCGGACGACCAGCACCATCAGCAGCACGACCATCGCGTCGCGGGCGACGACGGCACCGAGGAACCAGTCCGGCGGGAGACCCTTGTCGGACGCGCCGACGTAGTAGAACATCCGCGGCACCCAGACCAGGGCGTCGACGACCATCCACGCGAACAGCAGCCGCCAGCGCGGCAGCGCCAGCACCGCCAGCGGCACCAGCCACAGCGAGTACTGCGGGCTCCACACCTTGTTGACCACCAGGAACGACGCCACCACCAGGAACGCGAGCGACGCGATGCGCGGGGTCTGCGGGGCCTTCCACGTGAGCACCGCGACGCCCAGGCAACAGGCGACGAACAGGCCCTCGGTGACGAGGTTCAGCACGGCCGGGGCCCGGCCGTCGGCGAGCGGGCCGTCGAACCCGGCCCAGCCGGTGAAGTAGCTGACGACGAAGTACAGCGAGTCGGGGTCGGCGGGGCGCGTCTGGTTGAGGCGGAAGAACTCCCACCAGCCCGTGGTCCAGGCCAGCGCGACGGGTAGGTTGATCAGCACGAAGCTCACCACACCGGCCGCGATGGTGCGCAGACCCCTGCCGTGCTCGCGCCGTCGCAACGCGATGAGCAGCACCGGCAGGAGCAGGAACAGCGGGAACAGCTTGAACGCCCCGCCGATGCCGAACAGGACCCCGGCGAGCACCGGGCGGCGCCGGGCGAAGGCCAGGAGACCACCGACGGCGCACGCGACGGCGAGCGTGTCGAAGTTGGTGAACGCGTGCACGATCACCAGCGGCGACAACGCCACCAGCGCCGCGTCCCACGGGCGGGTGCGGCGCAGCGAGCGCACCCCCCAGACCACCACGAGCCAGGCCATCGCCAGCCAGATCGCGGTGACCTCGAAGTAGACGACCACCGGCAGCGCGGAGGGCAGCGGCAGCCGCTGCGCCAGCCACAGCCACGCGTCGGCGATGCGGGCGTTCGCGTACTGGAAGAACCCGGTGAGCACCGGGTACTCCATGTAGCGGACCTTCTCGTCCGCCGTGCCGGCGCCCTCGATCCACGGGTCCCGGTAGGGCACCTTGCCGGCCGCCACGCCCTCGATGCCGTAGAGCGGCACGGTGTCCGAGTAGCACATCGAGATGTACTGGCGGTCGTTGCGCCAGTCCAGCTGGGGGCCGTCCGGGGTGGAGTACTGCTGCAGGCAGTTGGCCTTGCCCAGAAAGCCGAGCGCGAGCACCGCGGCCGCCAGCAGCAGCACGACGCGCAGCGGCGTCCAGAAACGGCTGCGACCGACCAGCGCGTGCTTGCCGAGCGGGCCACCGACCACCCGGCTGGCGGCGATCGCGAGCGGTTCGGTCCAGGTGGGAACCACACGCTCCGGAACGTCAGGACGTGCGGGTGGAGCTGCTGGGCCGGCCCCCCGACCGGGCCCGGTCACCCCCCGTTACCCCCGCCGCCGTTCCCGCCCCCGCCGTTTCCGCCGCCACCGTTCCCGCCGCCACCGCCACCGCCACCGTTGCCGTTGCCGTTGCCGTTGCCGTTGCCACCGTTGCCACCGCCACCGTTGCCACCGCCGGTGCCGCTGACCTCGCTTCCGTCGGGGTTGTAGCAGACGCCCGAGTTCGGATCGCAGTAGATGTTGCCGTTCTGACCGTTCTGGTTCTGGTCGGCGGGCGGCGCTTGGGTGTAGGTCGGCGTGGGCGCCGCGATGGGCGTGCCCATCGGCTCGCACGCGGAGAACGGCAGGTCGGTCTGCTTGGCGGCCTTGAGGTAGTCGCTCATGAAGTTCTGCCAGATCGGGCCGGCCAGGGTGCGACCGTAGGCCGGGGACCCCGACTTGGTCTGCACCGGATCGGAGTTGTCGCTGCCCACCCAGACGGCGGTGGACAACGTCGGGGTGTAGCCGACCGTCCAGGTGTCCTTGTTCTGGTTGTTGCTCCCCGTCAGCTGCACGGTGCCCGTCTTCGCCGCGACCTCCCCGATGCCGGGCGGGGAGATCCGCGAGCTGCTCGCGACGTCGGTCATCGAGTTCGTCACGTTGCATGCGACCTGCTGGGGCATCGCGTTCTGGCTGCCGGTGGGCGTGGTGGCCCGGTCGAACAGGACGCGGCCGTCGGAGGCGACCACCTTCGACACCAGGTAGGGATCCCTGTGCACCCCGTCGGCGGCGAAGGTGCCGTAGGCCGAGGCCATGTCGAGCGGGTGCACCTCCTGGTCACCCAGCGCGATACCGCCGCTGGCCGGGCGGGTCAGCTGAGACGCCGGGATACCTGCCTGGTGGGCCGCATCGATGACGTTCTGCGGACCGATGTCGACCGCCATGCGGTAGAAGACCGTGTTGATCGACTTGGTCATCGCCGTCTTGACGTTGCACATCGCGCAGCTGTCGCCGTCGGAGTTGACGATGGGCCGACTCAGCCCCGGGAACGTCTGACCGCTGGAACCGTCGTACATCGAGCCCAGGCCGATGCCCTTGTTGGCCTGCAGGGCGGCCGCGAGCACGAACGGCTTGAACGACGAGCCGGGCTGGCGCCCGATGTTGCCGTCGGCGTAGTCGGTGCCCAGTCCGTTCGACCCGCCGTAGTAGGCGACGATCGCGCCGGTGGTCGGGTCGACCGCAGTCAGCGCGGTGCGGAGGTTCGGCTTCTGCCCGTCCATGGTCTGGTTGACGGCGTCCACCGCCGCCTTCTGGTTCCTGGGGTCGATCGTGGTGGTGACCGTCAGACCCTCGGTGGTGATCTCGTCGTCGGTGATGCCGACGGCCTGCAGCTCCTGCTTGGCCTTCTCGTAGATGTGGTACCGGTCGTCTCCGGGAACACCACCCGTGGCCGCGGAAGCCTTCGTCAAGGTCGGATAGATCTGCTGCGCGCGCTGGGCCGGGGTGATCCAGCCGGCCTGCACCATCTGGTCGAGCACGTAGTTGAAGCGGGCCTGGGAGCGCGCGACGTCCGTGCTCGAGGGGGACTGGATGGTGCCGGCGAGGAACGCGCCCTGGGCGACGGTGAGGTCGCCCACGTTCTTGCCGAAGTACGCCTGCGATGCGGCCTGGATGCCGTAGGCGCCGCGGCCGAAGTAGATCGTGTTCAGGTAGTTCTCGAGGATCTGGTCCTTGGTCTGTTCCTTCGAGATCTTGACCGAGATCACGACCTCGCGGTACTTGCGCAGGAGCGTGGCCTGATTCTGGCCCGTGGCGTTCTTCACGTACTGCTGCGTGATGGTGGAGCCGCCACCGACGCCGCCGGTGAGCTGGTTGAACACCGCCCGCCCGATGCCGAGGATGTCGAACCCGGGGTTCGAGTAGAAGGTGCGGTCCTCCGCGGCCATCACGGCCTGGCGCACCGGCACGGGCACCTTGTCGAGCGTGACGATACTGCGGTTGATCGCGTTGCCGTTGGCGTCCTGCGGACGGATGACGGCGATCGGCGAGCCGTCCTTGAACGTGAACGTGGCCGTCTGGATGGCGGCGGTGCTGTCAGCGGCCGTCGGCACCGGGAAGATCAGCCAGCCGATCGCGAACGCCAGCAGCGGGCCGATGACGGCCAGGCCCAGCACGATCCACAACCAGCGGCGCACGCGTTTCCAGGGGGACTTGGGGGACTTCGCGCCGTCGGGCCCCTCCGGCGGGCCGCCCCCGGTAGGCGACGACGCCGGCCGGTCGGCCACCGCGACGGTCCGCGCGCGCGCCATCGAGGCGGCAGCAGTCTCGTCGTGGGTGAGCAGCGGCATGTCGCCCGACTGGTACGGAGCGCGCGGCGGGACCTGACCGCCGGGCGGGGAAGCGGCGGCCCGGGGAGCCTGACCGGGCCGGGGAGCCGGCTGCGGGGGGCGGGGAGGCTGGCCGAGCGGAGGCTGGACGGGGGGCTGGGCGCGGGGACCGGGCTGGGGACGGGGTCCGGGCTGGGGGTGCGGGGGGACGCGCGGACGTCCACCCGCATCAGGCCGAGAGTCGGTCACCGCACTCCTCCGCAGGCTTGTTCAGATCGGGGCATCGACGTGCTCGGGGCATCACTCGGCGGCCGTTCGCCGACGCTCGGGGCGGCGCCGGCCTCCCCCGTCGTTCTCGTGGTCGGTTCCCATGACGTACGACAGCACCAGATGGTTCCAGCTGCACGTGCGGCAGACCTCGACGACGTAGACGGAGAAGTCGGAGTGGAGGGCGGCGAGCTGATCGAGCTCCTCGGGTTTACGGGCCGAACCGGCCGCGTGCTTGAGACTCTCACCGAAGATCCATGAGACCAGGGTGAGGCGTTCCTTGCGGCAGACCGGGCAGGTCTGATCGCTGGCTTCGCCGTGGAACCGCGCCGCCCGGAGCAGGTACGGGCTGGCGTCGCAGACCTCGGCCACCCCGACCTTGCCCGAGTGGACGTCGGCGAGCAGCGACCTGCGCTGCAACGCGTAGTCGACCACCTGCCGCTGGGAACGCACGGGACAAGGGTACGCGGGCGCCGCCCGGCCGGAGATCGGGCGGAACCCGAACGGGGTGATCGGCGTCTCGCCGGCGAGCGCAGATGTATCGGATCGATATACTGGGTGAGCAGATCGCGACGATCCACCGAGGGAGGTCCTGTGCTGGAGCTGGCGATACTCGGTCTGCTCCACGAGGCCCCCGTCCACGGCTACGAGCTGCGCAAGCAGCTCGGCCTGCGGCTCGGTGGGCTGCGTCGAAGCGGTCTGGGCGTCTTCTCCTACGGCTCGCTCTACCCGGCCCTGCGCCGGCTGACGCGGGCCGGCCTCATCGTCGAGGAGCCCGAGGTGGTGACGGGAACCCGCTCGCGCCGCAGCAGGCGGGTCTACCGGATCACCGCGGAGGGCAAGGAGCGCTTCGCCGAGCTGCTGACCGATTCCGGACCGCAGGCGTGGGACGACGAGGGCTTCGGGGTGCACCTGGCCTTCTTCTCCCGCACTCCTGCGGAGGCCCGGATGCGCATCCTCGAGGGCCGCAGGCGGGCCGTCGAGGAACGGCGCGAGGGCCTGCGCTCCACGCTCGCCAAGGCTGGCGAGCAGATCGACCGCTACACCCGCGAGCTGCACCAGCTCGGGCTGGACACCAGCGAGCGCGAGGTGCGCTGGCTGAACGAGCTGATCGCGACCGAACAGGCCGAGCAGGCATCAGAGAATGAGGAAGGAACCCATGACTGAGGTTCGTGTTGCCATCGTCGGCGTCGGAAACTGCGCGTCGTCCCTGGTCCAGGGGGTCCAGTACTACGCGGACGCCGATCCCGCCGCCCGCGTGCCGGGGCTGATGCACGTCGACTTCGGCGGCTACCACGTCCGCGACATCACCTTCGTCGCCGCGTTCGACGTCGACGCGAAGAAGGTGGGCCAGGACCTCTCGGAGGCCATCGGCGCCAGCGAGAACAACACCATCAAGATCGCCGACGTGCCGCCGCTGGACGTCCCGGTGCGCCGCGGCCACACCCTCGACGGGCTGGGCCGCTTCTACCGCGAGACGATCACCGAGTCCGACGACGAGCCCGTGGACGTGGCGCAGGTGCTGCGCGACACCCGGGCCGACGTGCTCGTGTCCTACCTCCCGGTCGGCAGCGAGGCGGCCGACAAGTTCTACGCGCAGTGCGCCATCGACGCGAACGTCGCCTTCGTCAACGCGCTGCCCGTGTTCATCGCCTCCGACCCGGTGTGGGCCGAGAAGTTCCGTGCGGCCGGCGTGCCGATCGTCGGCGACGACATCAAGAGCCAGGTGGGCGCCACCATCACCCACCGTGTGCTGGCGAAGCTGTTCGAGGACCGCGGCGTACAGCTCGACCGCACGATGCAGCTCAACGTGGGCGGGAACATGGACTTCCTGAACATGAAGGAGCTGGAGCGCCTCGAGTCGAAGAAGATCTCGAAGACCCAGTCCGTCACCTCGCAGGTCGACCGCGACATGGGCAAGGACAACGTCCACATCGGCCCGTCGGACTACGTCGCGTGGCTCGACGACCGCAAGTGGGCCTACGTGCGCCTCGAGGGCCGCGCCTTCGGTGACGTGCCGCTGAGCCTGGAGTACAAGCTCGAGGTCTGGGACTCCCCCAACTCGGCCGGCATCATCATCGACGCCGTGCGCGCCGCGAAGATCGCGAAGGACCGCGGCATCGGCGGCCCGATCCTCTCCGCGTCGAGCTACTTCATGAAGTCGCCGCCCGAGCAGTACGGCGACGACGTGGCCCGCGACGCCGTGGAGGCCTTCATCCGCGGGGAGCAGTAACCGCTCGCACACGCACAGCAGCCCCGGTTCCGGCCCTCGCCGGAACCGGGGCTGCTGTCGTCGAGGGCTGAACTTCCTTCGTTTCTGCAACCTTTCCGGAATCCATTTTTCCTTCCGGACTGGAAGCTCTCTCACCCGTTGGACCCAATAACGACACGATCTCGACAATCCAGAGGCCCTGCTCACCCGCCTGCGCGTGATGCGGGCGCAACGCCCCCGAATACGCAGCATGTCATTCACCTTTCCGTGACCGGTACCCGGTGACGACGCTCACCATTTGTCGGTGCGAGTAATGAGACGTTGGTCATTCCTTCTACCGAAATGCGTTCGTAATGTGGCCGTCGGCCCAGCGACCACCGCTGCTCATCCGGAGCAGCGGGCGCCGGGTCACCGCCGTGTCGGGCGGGGAGTGGTGCGGCCGCACGTGGATCGACCAGCCGCACGTCGTCGCCCCCCGTCCCCGGCGTCCGGGTTCCCCAACCAGGACGCCCTCGACCGACGGTGCTCACCCTGAGGACCCTGAGTGCCCAAGCACCTCCCCGCTTTCGCGGTTCGCGCCGCGGTCGTGGCCACCGTCACCACCGCAGCGGCCTTCGCCGCCGTGCTTCCCGCCACCATCCCGGCGGCCGCACCGGCGGCGAGCATCCAGACCGCGACCATCCCGGTGGTCAGCGCACCCGTCGCCCGGGTCGCCGTCGCCGCACCGACCCGCGCCGCCGTCCGGCTCTCGGCGATGAACACCGCGCTGGCCAAGCTCGGCTCGCCGTACCGCTACGGCGCCGCCGGTCCCAACGCCTTCGACTGCTCCGGGCTCGTCAAGTGGTCCTTCGCCCAGGCCGGCATCGTCCTGCCGCGCACCAGCCTGGCCCAGTCCACGGTCGGGACGCCCGTGGCCAAGGCCGATCTGCAGCCCGGTGACCTGGTGTTCTTCTACACGCCGGTCAGCCACGTCGCCATCTACATCGGCGGCGGACAGGTCGTGCACGCCAGCACGTCGAGCAGCCCGGTGAAGATCTCGAACCTCAGCGGCATGCCGTTCCACAACGCACGTCGCGTCTGATCACGACGTCTGATCACGACGTCTGATCACCACGTCTGATCACCACGTCTGATTACTGCGCACCACCCGTGCCCGGTCTCCGTCCCACGACGGTGGCCGGGCACGACGCGTAGAGTTCCGCTGCGTGACCGAGCCTGATCTTCGTCCGCTCGCCCTGGTCACCGGGGCGTCCCGCGGCATCGGGGCCGCCGTGGCCCGTGCGCTCGCCCCGGGGTTCGACGTCCTGCTGGGCGGCCGCGACGCCGGAGCGCTCCAGGCGCTGGCCGACGAGCTGCCCGGCTCGCGGCCGTGGCCCGTCGAGCTCACCGACACCGCCGCCGTGGCCGAGGCCGTCGGCGGCATCGAACGGCTCGACGTGCTCGTCCACTCGGCGGGTGTCGGCCTGCTCGGCAGCGTCGCCGAGACCTCCGCCGGTACCTGGCGCCGGCAGTTCGACGTCAACGTCGTGGCCGTGGCCGAGCTGACCCGGCTGCTGCTGCCCGCCCTGCGGGCCGCGCGCGGCCGGGTCGTGCTCATCAACTCCGGATCGGGGCTCGTCGCCCGGCCCGGCTGGGCGTCGTACGCCGCGAGCAAGTTCGCGCTGCGCGCCTTCGCCGACGCGCTGCGCGCCGAGGAGGCACCACACGGGGTGCGGGTCACCTCGGTGCACCCCGGCCGCGTCGACACCGACATGCAGCGCGGGGTCGTCGCCCACGAGGGCGGGGCCTACAAGCCCGACGCCTACCTGCGTCCCGAGTCGGTGGCCGGCGCGGTGCTGCTGGCCGTCACCGCGCCGCCGGACGCGGAGCTCACCGAACTGGTGCTGCGCCCGGCCCCGTAGCCGAACAGCGCGCCCGCGACCCGGCGCATCTGGATCTCCTCGGAGCCCTCCGTGATGCGGTAGCGCCGGTGGTGGCGGTAGATGTGCTCGAAGGGCTGGTGGCGGCTGTAGCCGACGCCGCCGTGCACCTGCATGGCGCGGTCGGCGGCGTCGCAGACCAGCCGGTTGGCCCGGTAGTTGCACATCGAGACGCGGTCGGTGACCTCCATGTGCGGACGGTGGTCCAGCTCGTGCGCGGTGGCGCGGACGAGCATCCGCACCAGCTCGGCGTCGGTGTGCAGCTCCACCAGCGGGAACTGGATCGCCTGGCGCTCCGAGAGCGGTCGGCCGAACGTCACGCGTTCGCGGGCGTAGGCGACGCTGCGGTCGATGCAGAACTGCGCCGCCCCCAGGCTCGACGCGGCCTGCCGGATCCGGTTCTCGTGCACGAAGTGCTGCGCGACCGCCAGGGCCCGCCCCTCCTCGCCGAGCATCGTCGACGCGGGCACCCGGACGTCGCGGAGCTCGACCTCGCCGTGGTCGGTGGGCATGTTGAGGGTCCACCAGTAGAAGGGGACGGTGAAGCCGGGGGTGTCGGTGGGCACCAGGAAGGCGCTGATCCCGGTGGCCTTGCCCCCGTCGCCCGAGGTGCGGGCGAAGACCAGGTCGTGGGTGGCGCGGTGCACGCCGGTGTTCCAGCGCTTGCGCCCGTTGATCACCCAGTGGTCACCGTCGCGCACGGCGGTGGTCTCCATCCAGGTGGCGTCGCTGCCGTGGTCGGGCTCGGTGAGCCCGAAGGCGGCGCGCCGTTCGCCCGTGATCAGCGCCTCGCAGAACTCGGCCTTCTGCCCGTCGGTGCCGAACGTCCAGAGCAGCTGGAGCACCGGGAAGTTGCCGACGACCGACGACTCGTCCTGCAGGTCGTTGTGCAGCCCCAGGCCCTTGTGCGCCAGGTGTTCGCGCACCACCGCCATCGCCAGGTTGGACCCGTTGCGCCCGCCCAGCTCGGCCGGCAGCCCGAACCGCAGGAACCCGGCGGCGTCGGCGCGGCGGCGCATCTCGTCGAGCAGGTCCTCCCACTCACGGCGCGGCACCCCGTCGTGCTCGAAGTCGGTGCGGGCGTACTCGCGGCGGTGGTCGAAGAACCGCTCGTTGTCGTCCTGCGCCTGGAGCGGTGCGATCTCGTCGGCGATGAACGCGTCGAGGTCGGCGAGGAGGTCGGTGATCTCGGCGGGCAGGGTGCGGTCCACGGTGAGCCCTTCGTCGAACGATCGTTCAGTGAACGTACGATCGGCCACTGAGAACGTCAAGGGATGTGGTGAACGATCGTTTAAGGTGGGCTCATGTCCGACGACGAGCCGATGGCCGCGGCGCTCATCGCCGCCGCCGTCGAGGTGATGGCCGTGCACGGCTACCACGGCACGTCGGTACGCGACATCGCCGCGGCCGCGGGCTCGAGCACGGGCGTGCTCTACCACCACTTCGACTCCAAGCACGGCCTGCTGGTGACGATCCTCGACCGCGGCATGGACCGCCTCGTCCGGGCCACCGAGCAGGCGCTCTACGACGCGCCGGACGACCCGGTGCAGCGGCTGCGCGCGATCGTCGGCGTGCACGTGCGCGTGCACCTGGAGGCGCAGCGCGAGAGCCTGCTGGGCACCAGCGAGCTGCGCAGCCTGGAACCCGCGGCGCGCGCGCTGGTGGTGTCCAAACGCGATGCGCAGCAACGGATGTTCGACCGGGTGGTGCGCGACGGGGTGGCCCGCGGGGTGTTCGTCACCCCCTTCCCCGACGAGGCGGCGCGGGCCGTCACCACCGCGTGCACCGCCGTCGCCACCTGGTACCGGCCCGGGGGAGCGCTCCGCGGGGACGAGATCGTCGCCCGGTACCAGCGGATCGCGCTCGACACGGTGGGGCACCGGTGACCGCCCTCCGCGACGCCCTCACCGCCGTGCTCGGGGCCCCCGTCACGAACCTGGTGCGCGTCGCCGGCGGAGCGAGCCGGGAGACCTGGGCCTTCGACGCGGGCGGTGACGCGCTGGTGCTGCGACGCGATCCGCCGCACGACCCGCAGCCCGAGGGCATGGCCCGGGAGGCCGCGGCCTTCGTCGCCGCGGCGGCCGCGGGCGTGCCGGTGCCGCGGTTGCGCGCGCACGGCGACGGCTCCGACGGCATCGGCTCGCCGTACGTCGTCACCGCACACGTCGACGGCGAGACGATCCCGCGCCGGCTGCTGCGCGACGAGCGGTGGGCCGGCGTGCGCGCGGGGCTCGCCGGTGAGCTGGGTGGCGTGCTCGCCCGGATCCACGCGATCCCGGTCGGGTCGGTGCCGGGGCTTGCGATCGGCGACCGGCTGGCCGGGCTGCGCGCCGATCACGAGCGCTTCGGCGAACCGCGCCCCGCGCTGGAGCTGGTCTTGCGCCGCCTCGCCGAACAACAGCCGCCCGCCGTCACCCCGCGCGTGGTGCACGGCGACTTCCGCAACGGCAACCTGATCATCGGCGAGGACGGCGTGCGGGCCGTCCTCGACTGGGAGCTCGTACACGCGGGCGATCCCCTGGAGGACCTGGGCTGGCTCTGCGCCCGGGCGTGGCGGTTCGGCGCACCGCTGCCCGTCGGGGGGTTCGGGACGCGGGAGCAGCTGCTCGACGGGTACGCGGCGGTGGCCGGGTGGCGCCCCGATCCGGAGGTGCTGCGCTGGTGGGAGACGTTCGCCGCCGCGAGCTGGGCGGTGATCTGCCGCCGCCAGGCGGAGCGGCACCTCGGCGGCGCCGAGCAGTCGGTGGAGATGGCGGTGCTCGGGCGCCGCATCGCCGAGTCCGAGCACGACGCCCTGGTGTCGCTCGGGCTCACCGGGCCCGTCACCGTCACCGACCCGCTGACGCTCCCCGCCACCGCCGATGCGAGCCTGCACGACCGCCCGACCGTCGACGAGCTGCTGGCTGCGGTGGCCGGTTTCCTCACCGGCGAGCTCGGGGAGATCGACGACCCCCGGCTGCGGTTCTCCGCCCGGGTGGCCGCCAACGCCCTGAAGATCGCCCGCCGCGAGCTGCGGGTGGGCGACGCCCAGCGCGCGGACCACCGGTCGCGGCTGGCCGCGCTCGGCTGCGCCGACGACGCCGAGCTGGTGGCGGCCATCCGCACCGGCTCCTTCGACGACCGGGCCGACCAGGTGCTGGCCGTCGTACGGGAGGCCACGGTCGCCAAGCTGACGGTGGCCGACCCCCGGCACCTGTCCTGACCCGCCGTCCACCGTCCGGTGGACGGCGTGGTCGGTGCCACGGCCGATGCCCTCGGTGGCGGGGGTGTGGCGCTCGCGTTCGCGGCGGCCGGCGGTTGCGGGCGCCGTTCCCGATTCTGAGCATCGCTGCGGGACCCTTCTGGTGGGTAGGCTTCCAGCCATGCTCGATCCGGCGTCGGTGGACCTCGACGAGCTGTGCGTCGCCCTGGACGACCACACGGCCGGCGTCAGCTGGTGGATCAACCCGGCCACGGGGGAACTGCGCTCCCACCTGGCCGACGTCGGGGGGAAGAGCACCGACGAGCTGTTCGACGCGGGCTGGCGCAAGATCCGGCCCACCGAGTCGTACGAGAGCTACCGCGACATGGCCGAGTTCGTGGCCGCCGTGCACCACCGTCGCGCCGCCGACCTGCTCGACCGGGCCATCACCGGCCGCGGCGCGTTCCGCCGGTTCAAGGACACGCTGTTCGAGTTCCCCGAGCTGCGGGACCAGTGGTTCCGGTTCCGGGCGGCCCGCTCGCGGCGCCGGGCGCTCAACTGGCTGGCCGTCGAGGGACTGATCAGCCGCGAGGCCGCCGAGCAGGCCGCGGCCCAGCACCCCGACCCCACGCAGGAGGACGAGGACGTCCCCGCCGCCGTGGCCGTCGATCTCGGCATCCTCTTCGGCGACCGGCTGCAGCAGGTGCTGCTCTACGGGGCGTGGGCGCGCAACGAGACGCCCGGGGAGTTCGACCTCGAACTGCTCGTCGTCCTCGACGACATGCACTCGCCGTGGGAGGAGCTGCACCGGATGGACGAGGTGCTGTGGCGCCACACCGAGCGCTCCGGCCTGACCGTCACCGCGCTGCCCGTGAGCCGCGCCGAGCTCGCGAAGCCCACCACCCCGCACCTGGTCCGGGCCGCGGCCGAGGCGGTGCTGGTGGCATGAGCACCGGGATCGCACGGGCGCGCGAGGAGCTGTTCGCGGCCCACCTGCTGGGCACCACCGGGTTCGCCGCCCAGACCGTCGGGCTGGCCTTCCGGGCGGCGCTGGCCGCGGCCGAGGCCGCGCTCATGCTGCTCGACCGCCCCCCGGCCCACGAACCGGCCGAGGTCGTGGCCGAGTTCGTCCGGCACGTCGTCCGCGAGCGCGGGCTGGACCCGACCGCCGGCTCGAAGCTCCGCTCGCTCTACAACCGGCAGATCCAGGCCGGCGCCGACGGCGTGGTGCCCCAGGCCGAGGCCCCCCTCGCCCTCGCCGACGCCACGACGGTGATCGACGTGGTGGAGGAGTGGATCAAGACGAGCCACCGGGTGGCGGAGGAGCGGGGCCCCACCCGGGGCCGCCCCCCGCGCCGCCGCTGAGCCACCCGACCGACGTCAGAGGACCACGTTCACCAGGCGGCCGGGGACCACGATCAGCTTGCGCGGCTCCTTGCCGTCCAGCGCCGCCGCCACCTTCTCGTCGGCCAGGGCCGCGGCCTTGACCTCGTCCTGGGTCGCGTCGGCCGCCACGGTGATGCGGCTGCGGACCTTGCCGTTGACCTGGATCGGGTACTCGACCGTGTCGGCCACCAGGTACTGCTCGTCGGCCACCGGGAACGGGCCGTACGCCAGCGAGCCGTCGTGGCCCAGCTTCGCCCACAGCTCCTCGGCGATGTGCGGGGTCAGCGGCGCCATCATCAGCACCAGCGGCTCGGCCACCGAGCGCGGCACGCCGGCGCCGGCGTAGGCCTTGGTCAGGTGGTTGTTCAGCTCGATCAGCTTGGCCGCGGCCGTGTTGTAGTGCAGCGCCTCGAAGTCGGCGTGCACCCCGGCGATGGCCTTGTGCAGGGCGCGCAGCGTGTCGGCCTCGGGCTCCGCGTCGCTCACGCGGACCTCGCCGGTCCTCTCGTCGACCAGGTTGCGCCACACCCGCTGCAGGAACCGCTGCGAGCCGACGACGTCACGGGTGGACCACGGACGTGAGACGTCCATCGGGCCCGTCGACATCTCGTACAGGCGGAACGTGTCGGCGCCGTAGCGCTCGCACATCTCGTCGGGCGTCACCACGTTCTTCAGCGACTTGCCCATCTTCCCGTACTCACGCCTGACGGGGGCGTTGTTCCACGTGAAACCACTCGCCTCGTCGCCGGTGACCTCCTCGGCCGGTACGTACTGGCCGCGCGAGTCGGTGTAGGCGAAGGCCTGGATGTAGCCCTGGTTGAACAGCCGGCGGAACGGCTCCTCGGAGCTCACGTGGCCCAGGTCGTAGAGCACCTTGTGCCAGAAGCGGGAGTACAGCAGGTGCAGCACCGCGTGCTCGACGCCGCCGACGTACAGGTCGACGCCGCCGGGGTCGTTCGCCCGCGACGGGTCCTTGCCCAGCCAGTACTCCTCCACCTCGCGGTCGCAGAACCGTTCGGTGTTGGCGGGATCCAGGTAGCGCAGGTAGTACCAGCAGGAGCCGGCCCACTGCGGCATCGTGTTGGTCTCGCGGCGGTAGTGCTTCGGGCCGTCACCCAGGTCGAGCTCGACGTTCACCCAGTCCTCGTTGCGCGACAGCGGCGGCTCGGGCTCGCTGTTGGCGTCGTCGGGGTCGTGGGCGGTGGGGGCGTAGTCGTCGATCTCGGGCAGCTCGACGGGCAGCTGGTCGTCGGGCAGCGGCACCGGCATGCCGTCGGAGTCCCACACGACGGGGAACGGCTCGCCCCAGTAGCGCTGGCGGGAGAACAGCCAGTCGCGCAGCTTGTACTGGGTGACCGACTCGCCGTCGCCCTTCTCGACCAGCCAGGCGGTGATCGTGCGCTTGGCCTCGTCGACGCCCAGCCCGTTCAGGTCGATCTCGGCGTTGGCGGAGTTGATCGCCGGGCCGTCGCCGGTGAAGGCCTCGCCGTCGAACCCCTCGGTGGGCTGCACGGTGCGGATGACCGGCAGGCCGAACGCCGTCGCGAAGTCCCAGTCGCGCTGGTCCTGGCCGGGGACGGCCATGATCGCGCCGGTGCCGTAGCCCATCAGGACGTAGTCGGCGACGAAGACGGGGATCTGCTCACCGTTGACCGGGTTGGTGGCGTACGCGCCGGTGAAGACGCCGGTCTTGTCCTTGTTCTCCTGGCGGTCCAGCTCGGACTTCCGGGCGGCGGCGGCGCGGTAGGCGGTGACGGCGTCGGCGGGGGTGGCGGTGCCGTTCGTCCAGCGCTCGTCGGTGCCCGCGGGCCACGCGGCGGGCGCGATCACGTCGACCAGGGGGTGCTCGGGCGCCAGGACCATGTAGGTGGCGCCGAACAGGGTGTCGGGACGGGTGGTGAACACCTCGATCGCCGCGTCGCCGCACCCGAAGCGGACCTGCGCACCCTCGGAGCGGCCGACCCAGTTGCGCTGCATGGCCTTGACCGAGTCGGGCCAGTCCAGGCGGTCCAGGTCGGCGACCAGACGATCGGAGTACGCGGTGATCCGCATCATCCACTGCTTCAGGTTGCGGCGGAACACGGGGAAGTTGCCCCGGTCGCTTCGCCCGTCGGCCGTGACCTCCTCGTTGGCCAGCACCGTGCCCAGGCCCGGGCACCAGTTCACGGCGGCCTCGGAGATGTAGGCCAGGCGGTGGTCGTCGATCACCTGGCGCTGCTCGACGCGGCTCAGCTCCGCCCACGGGCCGCGCTTCCCGGCCGCGTACTCGGCCTCCAGCTCCGCGATGGGGCGGGCCTTCTGCAGCTGCGGATCGTACCAGGAGTTGTAGATCTGCAGGAAGATCCACTGGGTCCAGCGGTAGAACTCGACGTCGGTGGTGGCGAAGCTGCGGCGCTCGTCGTGGGCCAGCCCCAGCTGGCGCAGCTGCGCCTTGTAGCGCTGGATGTTGTCCTCGGTGGTCTTGCGCGGGTGCGTGCCCGTCTGCACGGCGTACTGCTCGGCGGGCAGCCCGAACGCGTCGAAGCCCATCGCGTGCAGCACGGTGCGACCGTTCATGCGCAGGTAGCGGCCCAGCACGTCGGTGCCGATGAAGCCCAGCGGGTGCCCGACGTGCAGCCCCGACCCGGACGGGTACGGGAACATGTCCATCAGGTAGACCTTGTCGCCGCCCAGGGCCTGCGGATCGGCCCACGGGCCGGACGGGTTGGGCGTGTGGAACGTGCCCTCGTCCTCCCAGCGGTCCTGCCAGCTGCGCTCGATCTGCGCGGCCAGGCCGGCGCCGTAGCGGAAGGGCAGCGCGTCGCCGTCGGGGGTGGCTGCTGGTGCCGTGGTGTCCGTGCTCATGTCCTACTCCTGCGAGGTATCGGCCCGACAAACGAAAAGACCCCCCTGCCGCTGGGCATGAGGGGTCGCCGCGCCGGTGTGGTTCGACCGGCGCGGCTACGCAAGAAGGTCGCGAGCCACGATCCCAGGGTAACGCCGCTGGCCGGGAGCCCGCGATCGGGTTCGCCTACCCTGGAGCCGTGCCACCGACCCTGCGCCTGGTCCTCGCCGTGCTGCTCGTGCTCGTCGGCGTCGTGTTCGTCGTCGTGGCGGTGCTCGGCGCCCGTTCGCGGCTGCGCCGCAACCGCTGGATCGGCGTCCGCACGCCCGCCACCCTCGCGTCCGAGCCCGCCTTCGGCGTGGGCAACGCCGCAGCGGCGGCGCCGGTCGGGGCCGCCGGCGCGATCGCGGTGGTCGGCGGGGCGGTGCTGTTGAGCGGGGCCGACGGCGTGCTGGGCTGGGTGGTGCTCGGCGTGAGCCTGGTGGGCACCGTCGTGCTCGCCGGCGTCGGCGGGCTGGTGGGCGACCGCGCCGCCGCCGCGGTGGTGCCCCCGTCCCCGTTCTCCGCGGCCTGCGCGGGCACCTGCGCCGGCTGCGACCTGGTGGCCGGCTGCCGTCCGCCCGCCACCGAGCAGGCGGATGCGCCGGCGGCGGCCGAGCAGGGCTGATCACCGGCTCGGGACGGGGTGCCGCGCCGAACGCGGTGGCGGGTCCCCAGACGTCGATCACGGACAGCATGATCACCGAACCGGGGCGGGGGGCCGCCGAGCACACGGTTTCCCGTCTCGAACCGTCGATCATGGCCGGGGCATTTTTCGTCGACTGGACGAGAAGCAGCTACCAGCCCCAGGAGCCCGGGCCGCCCTTGAACGGGCCCACCACGTCCTTCGTCACCCAGCCGCCGTAGAAGCCGCCGGGCTGGGGTTCCATCACCTCCCCGTCGAGGGTGATCTCGTCGAACGGGCCCGCGTAGACGGCGACCCGGTCGGTGACCTCGGGATAGCGGCGGTCGGGCTCCGGGTACCACCAGCCCACCTCGCGCAGCGGCGCCGCGCCGGGCACCACCACGTCGACGTAGCGGGCCACGCCCTTCCACTCGCAGAACGTGGTCTTGTCCACCGGGGTGAGGAAGTCACCGAAGGCGCTGCGCGGGAGGTAGTAGGTGGGCGGGTGGCTGGTCTCGAGCACGCGGACGAGGTCGTCGGTGTCCGCCACCACCACCCCGCCGTAGCGGAGCACCGCTCGCTTGGAGAGACGCTCGGCGCGGGGCGGGCGGGGGTAGTCCCAGACGGACTCCTGCCCGGGTCCGGGCTGGTCAGGGCGAGGTCGTGGCACGGGTCCCATCCTCGTCCCGGCCGGCACGAACCGCGACCCGGAGTTCGCGGCGGCTCGACGAGAAGTCAGTTGTGCCGCACGTCGGACGGGTAGGTGGCCAGCAGCGACAGCGGCATGCCCTGCCGCCGCAGCACCCGGCCCCACAGGTTGCCCTCCTGGCCGGTGAGGACGTCGTCGGGCAGGGCGGGCACGACGATCCAGTCCCCGCGACCGATCTCGCCGGCGAGCTGGCCGGCGTCCCAGCCCGAGTACCCGGCGAACACGCGCAGCCCGCGCAGGCGGGGGGCGAGCGGCTCCGGGTCGGTGTCGAGGTCCACCAGCGCCACCGGCCCGCGCACCGTGATGAGCCCACCGAGCGTGGCGGGGTCGTGGCCGGTGCGCACGGCGGCGAGGCACAGCGCCGTCTCGCTCTCCACCGGCCCCCCGACGAACACGGCGTGCGGCAGCGACGCCAGCGGCGCCCACGAGGGCAGGACGTCGCGCACGGCGACCTCGCTCGGCCGGTTGAGGATCACCCCGAGGCTGCCGCCGCTGCGGTGCTCGATGACGAAGACGACGGTGCGCCGGAAATGGGGATCGTTGAGCCCCGGTGCTGCCACGAGAAGGCTTCCGGGGGTGACCCCGGACGCGTCACCGGATCGTGCCCCGGAGCGGTCGTCCACCACGCCCCCATCGTTGCACCCGTGCCGTCGGGTGCGGAGCCCCGCGTAGCCTCGCCGCGTGCCGACTTCGGGCGAACCCGACCCCACCGAGCGTCTCGGGTTCGCCCGCATGGTGCGCACCCCCGGCTACGGACGGTTGCTGGCGGCCCGGTTCTCGACGCAGTGGGGCGACGGGCTGTTCCAGGCCGCACTCGGCGGGGCCGTGCTGTTCAACCCGGAACGCCAGGCCGACCCCCTCGCCGTCGCTGCGGGGCTGGCGGTGCTGCTGCTGCCGTACTCGGTGATCGGACCGTTCGCGGGCGCCCTGCTGGACCGCTGGGACCGTCGTCGCGTCCTGGTGCTCGCGGGCCTGCTGCGGGCCACGCTGATCGTGGTGGTGGCCGCCAGCGTCCACTCCGGGCTCGCCGGCGCGCCGCTCTACGTGGGGGCGCTGGCGGCGGCGGGGGTCAACCGGTTCCTGCTGTCGGGGCTGTCGGTCTCCCTGCCGCACGTCGTGAAGCGGGAGAACCTGGTCGAGGCCAACGTGCTCGCGGTGACGGCGGGGGCCGCGGTCTCCGCGCTGGGGGCGGCGTCGGCGATCGGGTTGCGGGCGCTGTTCGGCAGCGGTGACGCAGGGTCGGCCGAGACGGTGCTGTTCGCCGCGGTCGGTGCGGTCGGCGCCTCGGCCGTCGCCGCCGGCTTCCGGCGCGGCAGCCTCGGACCCGACCGCACCGCAGGCCCCGCCCGCACCGTCTCGGCCGTCCTGCACGGCTTCGCCGACGGCGCCCGCGCCACGGCCGCCACGCCGTCGATCAGCGCGTCGTTCGCCGCGCTGGGAGCACACCGGCTCGCGTTCGGGATCACGACGCTGCTGACGCTGCTGCTGTTCCGCTACGCGTTCACCGACTCCGGATTCCTGCGCGCCGGGCTGCCCGGGATCGGCGAGGCCGTGGTGGTGGCGGCGGCCGGGCTCGGGCTGGCCGCGCTCGTGACGCCCTGGCTGGTGCGGCGCTGGGGCCGGCCGCGGACGGTGCGGGTGGCGCTCGTCGTGGCCGCGGCCACGCAGATCGTGCTGGCTGTCCTGCTGAGCCTGTGGGCCGTGATGGTGGCCGCGTTCGTGCTCGGCCTGACCGGCCAGGTCGTCAAGCTCTGCACGGACGCCGCCGTGCAGAGCGAGGCCGACGACGAGGTGCTGGGCCGCGTCTTCGCCCTCTACGACGTGGTGTTCAACGTGGGCTACGTGATCGCCGTGGGCGCGGCGGCCTTCCTCAGCCCACCCGACGGGAGAGCCCCGGGGCTGCTGGGGGCGGCGGCAGCCCTCTACGTAGGGGGCTTCGTGGTGCACGACCAGCAACTCCGCCGGCGCCGGCTGGTCTCGTGAGGTTCAGGAAAGCCACTTTGCTGTCGTGTGGCGTCCTGAACGTGGCTTTCCTGAACCTTCAGAGGTTCTCCGCCGCCCACGCCCGGAGCTCCGCTTCGGCCTCCTCGCGGGTCAGCGGGCCCTTCTCCATCCTTACCGCCAGCAGGTGCTTGTAGGCCTTGCCCACCAGCGGTCCCGGCTTCATGCCCAGCAGCTCCATGATCGCGTTGCCGTCGAGGTCGGGGCGGATCGAGTCCAGCTCCTCCTGCTCGCGCAGGGCCGCGATCCGCGCCTCCAGGCCGTCGTAGCTGCGCTGCAGGGCGGCGGCACGACGCTTGTTGCGCGTGGTGGAGTCCGAGCGCACGAGCTTGTGCAGCCGCTCCAGCAGCGGCCCCGCGTCGGTGACGTAGCGACGCACGGCGGAGTCGGTCCACTCCCCGTTGCCGTAGCCGTGGAAGCGCAGGTGCAGGAAGACCAGCTGCGACACCTCGTCGATGACCGCCTTGGAGTAGCGCAGCTCGCGCAGCCGCTTGCGCGTCATCTTCGCGCCCACCACCTCGTGGTGGTGGAAGCTGACCTTGCCGTCCGCCTCCTTGCGACGGGTGGCGGGCTTGCCGATGTCGTGCAGGAGGGCGGCGAGGCGCAGCACCAGGTCGGGGCCGTCGGTCTCGCGGTCGATCGCCTGCTCCATCACGACGAGCGAGTGCACGTAGACGTCCTTGTGCTGCATGTGCTCGTCGACGGCGAGACGCATCGCGGGCACCTCGGGCAGCACGAGCTCGGCGAGTCCGGTGTCGACCATCTGCTCGATGCCCCGCCGGGGGTACCGGCCGAGGATCAGCTTGGACAGCTCGGTCTGCACGCGCTCGCGGGTGATCCGCGACAGCTCGCCCGCCATCGCCGTCATCGCCTCGACGACGCGCGGGGTGGGCGTCAGCCCCAGCTGCGAGACGAACCGGGCGGCGCGCATCATCCGCAGCGGGTCGTCGGCGAAGGACGCCTCGGGGGCCGCCGGGGTGTCGAGGACGCCCGCGGCCAGTGCGGCGAGCCCGCCGCGGGGGTCGACGAAGCGCCGCTCGGAGCCGGTCAGCTGCACGGCCATCGCGTTGACGGTGAAGTCGCGGCGCACGAGGTCGTCGTCGATGGTGTGCCCGAACGCCACGATCGGGTTGCGCGTGACGCGGTCGTAGGCGTCGGCGCGGAACGTGGTGATCTCGACGGTCTCACCGTGGCGGCGAGCACCCACGGTGCCGAACGCGATCCCGGTGTCCCAGACGGCCTCGGCCCAGCCCTCGAGCAGGGCGAGCACCGCCTCGGGGCGGGCGTCGGTGGTGAAGTCCAGATCGCTGACGTCGCGGCCGAGCAGGGCGTCGCGGACGCTGCCTCCCACCAGGTAGAGCGTGTGCCCCGCCGCGGTGAAGCGCGCCGCGAGGTCGTCGGCGACCTCGGGTACCCGCAACATGTCGAGCACCGCAGCCTCCTGGGCGCGCACAAGATCGGTAGGGACTGTGGAGGCTACTGCGGCGGACACGACGAACCAGTCTAGACGGAGGTGTCCTGCCAGCCCGACCCAGTTCACAGCACGGCGCGCTCGGCGCGGCCCGGCGCCGAACGGCCACTCCTCGTTACCATCGGTCCATGTCCACCTCCCGCGGCCGCTCGGGCGGGCGCCGCGCGGGGCGTCCCCTCGACCGCCGACGGCGCCTGCGCACCGTCGACGAGACGTCGGCGGGCGGGCTGGTGGTGGACCACGCCGCCGGTACGGCGGCCGTCATCGGCCGGCTCGACCGCCGCGGACGGCTGCTGTGGTCGCTGCCCAAGGGACACATCGAGGAGGGCGAGACCGCGGAACAGGCGGCGGTGCGCGAGGTCGAGGAGGAGACCGGCATCATCGGACGCGTGGTCGCACCCCTGGGCACCATCGACTTCTGGTTCGTGGCCGAGGACCGCCGCGTGCACAAGACCGTGCACCACTTCCTCCTGCGGGCCCTCGGCGGCGAACTGTCCGACGAGGACGTCGAGGTCTCGGAGGTGGCATGGGTCCCGCTGGCCGAGCTCGAGTCGCGGCTGGCCTACGCCGACGAACGGCGGTTGATCCGCCGGGCCACCGAACTGCTGGAGGAGACGGCGTGACACGGATCGCGACCCTGGTCGCGATTCCCGTCGCCGTCCTCACGCTCGTCGTGATGGCGGCGCTGACGTTCGCGCCCGGGTCCGCCTCCGCCGCACCGGCGGCCCCCGCCACCGCACCGCTCCGGCTGGACCTCACCACCATGTCACCGCGGGTGGTCACCGCGTCCGGGCCGGGTGTCCTCACCGTCACGGGCACCCTGACCAACACCGGCACCGTGCCGTTCGACCAGGTCGTGGTGCGGATCCAGCGCAGCGACCCGCTCGCCACCGAGGGCCAGGTGCGCGACGCGCTCGACGGCAACGCGGGCACCGACGCCGTCACCCCCCAGTTCACCCCGGTCGCCGACGAGCTCGCGCCGGGTCAGCAGGTGCCCGTGTCGCTGACGGTGCCGCTGCGCGGGGCCGCCACGACCAGCCTCGCGCTGAACAGCGCCGGCGTGCACGAGCTGCTGGTGAACGTCAACGGGGCACCACGCGACGCCGACCGGGCCCGCCTGGCGGCCGTGCGCCTGCTGCTGCCGGTGCTGTCGCTGCCCGACGGTCCCGGGCCCGGTGCTTCCGGGGCCGGCCCGGACGCCCCGAGCCCTGTGCCGTTCTCGATGATCTACCCGATCGCCGACACCCCGCACCGGCTCCCCACCCTCCCGGGCGGCCGGGCCCTGCTCACCGACGACAGCCTCGCCGCGTCGTTCGCCCCGGATGGGCGGCTCGGCGGGCTCGTCGCCGCGCTGGCCCAGCAGGCCCCGGTCGGGTCGCGGGTGCGCACCGCCACCTGCGTCGCCGTGGACCCGGACCTGCTGGAGACGGCACAGGCCATGCAGAACGGCTACGACGTGAGGGGCACCGACGGGGCGATCGTGCCCGGCAACGGCGGGGGAGTGGCCGGTCAGTGGCTCGCGCAGCTCACCGCGGCCACCCGGGGCGGCTGCCTGATCGCCCTGCCCTACGCCGACGCCGACCTCGTGGCGCTGACCCGCGGCGGGGAGTCCGGCCTCGCTGCGGCCGCGATCAAGGACGGCCGCCAGGTGGTGGCCGCGGTCCTGGGCACGCCGGTGACCGGTGACGTGACCTGGCCGGCGGGCGGTGTCGTCGACGAGCCGACGCTGGCCACGATCGGCGGCGCCGGCGGCAAGGCCCTGCTGCTGTCCGCGGACGGGATCGACGCCGGCCGCAGCCGCCCCGGTACCGGGGTCGTGCCGGTCGCGGGCACGTCGCAGTTCGCGGTGCTGACCGATCCGCTGCTGGCGGAGGCCGCCGGCGGGGCCGCACGGTCGAGGCTCTCCGATCCCGGACCGGGTGGGGCCGCCGTCACCAGCTCGCCGGCCGGCACCGTCAGCCCCCTGTCCACGCAGGACGCGATCGGCACCCTGGCGTTCCGGGCCCAGGCGGGGGCGGACCGCGGGGCCACCGGTCCGCTCGTGCTCGCTCCGCCGCACCACTGGGCCGCGGACGGCGACGGGGCCCGCGCGCTGCTGCAGGCCGCCGACCAGCTCATCGGGGCGGACGAGCTCATCCCCGACGCCCCGGCGGCCGTCCTGTCCGCGGGCCCCGCCCCGGGCACGCCCGCCCGCCCCGCGGTGTACCCGCTGGCGTCCGGGGCGCAGGAGATCGCGGGCTCCGTCGTCGCCTCGATCCGGTCCACCGCCGTCGACCTGACCGACCTGCGCTCCGCCGTGGTGGCGGGCTCCGGGGTCGGGGTCGGCGTCGACGAGGTGTTCACCCCGCTGCAGCGCGGCCTCGTCCGTCCGGCGTCGGCCAGCCTGCGGCACGATCCCGCCGCCGCGACGGCGGCGGCCGCGGCCGGGGCCGGGCGGATCCGTGACATCCGCTCCACCGTCCGGGTACTGGAGCCGCCGAGCCCGTACTCGCTCGGCACCTCGGACGCGCCGCTCCCGTTGACGGTGGTGAACGGCCTGCCCGTCACCGTGCAGGTGCGGATCCAGATCGCGAGCACCTCGGGTCTGCGGGTGGCGCCGATCGCGCCGGTACAGATCCCGCCGCTGGGCCGCCGGCAGGTGTCGGTGAACGCTCAGGTCACCCGGTCGGGCAACTTCACGGTGGAGGCCACGGTCCTCACCCCGAACGGCAGCGTGCTCGGCCCGGCGAGCCGCCTGAACGTCCGCTCCACCGTCTACGGCACCATCACGGTGTGGCTGACGGTGGGCGCGGGAGTGCTGCTCGTGGTGCTGGTGGCCCGCCGGATCGTTCGTCGGATCCGGGGCGGGTCGGGCTCCCGCGCGGCCCCGGACGCCCGGACGGACCCCGCGCCGCCGCCCACGACCCCGGTGCCCCCGGTGCCCCCGGTGCTCACCAGCCCGTCCGGCCCGGCCCCGGACCGCCTGCTCCCGGCCCGGCCCCCGATCCCGCGGCCCGTGCATCCGGAGCACGGACCACGGCCCCGGACGGGGACCCCGGTCCCCGTGGCCGACCGCGGCCCGGCCCCGGACGGCCCGGTGCCGCTTGTCCCCGCCCCGGAGGACCTGTCGGCCACGGACCGCTTCCCGGCCCGCCCCCCGCGCCGACCGGAGCCACCGCACGCACCGAGCCCACGCCCGTGACCGGGCCGGTGCCGGACGCCCCGACCGAGGTGATCCCGGTCGTGAGGCAGGAGTCGCTGGGCCGCTCCACCAGCCTGGTGGCCGTCGCGAGCCTGGCCAGCCGCCTGACGGGCTTCGTGCGGCAGCTCGCGGTGGTCGGGGTGCTCGGCTTCGCGATCCTCAACGACTCGTACACGATCTCGAACACGCTGCCCAACATCGTCTACGAGCTGCTGCTCGGCGGCGTGCTGACCAGCGTCATGATCCCGCTGCTGGTGCGGGCCCAGACCGAGGACCCCGACGGTGGCGAGGCCTACACGCGGCGGCTGCTCACGCTCACCGTCGTCGCCCTGCTCGTGGCCACGGTCGTCGCGATGCTCGCCGCGCCGCTGCTCACCCAGGTCTACCTGGGCAGCCAGACCTCCAGCACCGCCGATCCACGGCTGGCCACGGCTCTGGCCTACCTGCTGCTGCCGCAGATCTTCTTCTACGGCCTGGGCGCACTGCTGGGCGCCGTGCTCAACAGCCGCGGCGGGTTCGGGGCGTTCGCGTGGGCGCCGGTGCTCAACAACGTCGTGGTGCTGGTGGTGCTCGGCGTCTACGCGCTGATGCCGGGGGACATCAGCCTCGACCCGGTGCGGATGGGCGACCCGAAGCTGCTGGTCCTGGGCCTGGGCACCACGCTCGGCATCGCGGCGCAGGCCCTCGTGCTGCTGCCCGCCGTACGACGGGCGGGCTTCCGCTACCGCCCCCTGTGGGGCTGGGACCCCCGCCTGACGAAGGCCGGCGGCCTGGTGGCCTGGGTGGTCGCGTACGTGCTGATCGGGCAGGCCGGTTACATCATCACCAGCCGCGTCGCCACGTCGTCGCAGGCGGGCTCGTTCGCCATCTACTCGAACACCTGGCTGCTGCTGCAAGTGCCGTACGGCGTGCTCGGTGTCTCGCTGCTCACGGCGTTGATGCCGCGGATGAGCCGCGCCGCCGCCGAGGGCCGCACGGCCGACGTGGTGGCCGACCTCTCCCTGGGCAGCCGCCTGTCCGCGGTGTTCCTCGTGCCGATCTCGGTGCTGCTCACGGTGTTCGGCACGCCCGTCGGCGTCGCGCTGTTCGGCCTGCGGGCGAGCAACCTCGACGGGGCCGCCCAGCTGGGCACCGCGCTGGCCTTCTCGGCGTTCGGGCTGCTGCCCTACGCCATCACGATGCTGCAGCTGCGGGTGTTCTACACGCTCACCGACAGCCGCACGCCGACGGTGATCCAGCTGTTCACGGTCGTCGTGAAGATCCCGTTGCTGCTGCTGTGCCCGGTGCTGCTGGCCCCGGCCGACGTCGTGCTGGGGCTCGCCGCCGCCAACAGCGTGTCCTTCGTGGCCGGGGCCGTCCTGGGTCAGGTGCTGCTGCGCCGCCGGCTCGGTCGCGTGCCGACCGGCGAGGTGCTCTCCACGGTGGGCCGGACGCTCGTCGCGTCCCTCGTCGCGGTGTTCGCGGCCTACGGGATCGTGACGCTTCTCACCGGCCTGCTCGACGGACTGTCACCACTGGGGCGGGCCTGGGCCACGTTGGCGGTAACGCTGGTGGTCGCTCTACCGCTATGCATGGTGGGGCTACGACTGGTCCGGGTCCGCGAGCTCGATCCGCTGATCCACAGACTCGAACGGCTCGTCGACCGGGTCGATCCCAGGCGTGGCACCTCCCGCTGACGTAGGGTTGTGCCCGGCGGGGGCCGGAAGTCGGCACGTCGTGGGGGAGGTCGGGGAACGGTGAGCGAGCTGGCGAGCGCGCCGTCGGGGGCGGCGCAGCGGTCCACGAAGCCGGCCGGGGCCGGCCTCGAGGATCCCGCCGTGCCCGAGCAGCCCGGTCCCGAGGACGCCGCCACCGTGCGCGTCACCGCGTCGAGGCCGTCCCCGCGCCCGGGTCCACCGCCGCCCACCACGGCCGGATCCATCCTTGTCGGGCGCTACCGCCTCCGCACCCGCGTGGGCTCCGACACCGCCGCGGGCGCCGAGTTCTGGCGCGCGGAGGACACCGTCCTGCAGCGCGACGTCGCCCTCACCCTCCTGCGCAGGCTCGCCCCCGAGGCGGGCGCCATCGGCGGTGACGACGACCCCACGGGCACCGCACGCGCCGGCGAGATGGTCGTCCGCGCACTGCGCTCGGGCAGCTTCGAGCACGGCGGGTGCGCCCGGCTGCTCGACGTGCTGGCCCCGGGCGCCTCCGGCATGCCCGACGACGTCCTGGGCGCGGCCGTCACGGAGTGGGTTCCCGGCCGCAGCCTCGCCGAGACCGTGGCCGACGGGCTGCTCAAGCCGCTGGCCGCCGCCCGCGCGGTGGCCCCGCTGGCCGCCGCGGCCGAGGCGGCCCACCGCCACGGCCTGGTGCTGGGCTGCGACCACCCGCAGCGCGTCCGCATCACCCCCGACGGGCGCGCGCAGCTGTGCTTCGCGCTGCCCCGGCCCGACATCACCCCCACCGACGACGTCCGAGGGCTCGGTGCGGTCCTCTACACGCTGCTGACCTCGCGCTGGCCGCTGTCGGGGGCCGACGCCGCGCGCGCCGGGCTCGCCGCGGCCGACCGCGCCGCCGACGGCGTCCCGGTCGCCCCGTCCTCGCAGCGTCCCGGGGTGCCCGTCGAGCTCGACGCGCTCGCGCTGGGCACGCTGAGCCCGGTCGGCGCGGCCGGCCACGTCCACACCGCGGCGGCCGTGCACCGGCTGCTCACCGAGGTGGTGGCGGAGGACGACCGCGTCGCACTGTTCCCACCTGCACACGACGGCGTGCCGTCGTCGCCCGGGGACGTGTGGCAGGACGGGCACCGCGTCGTGCACCGCACCGACCCCCGCCGCCGCCGGAAGCTCATGATCGGTCTCGCCGCGCTGGCCGCGGCCGTGCTGGTCGTGCTGGGCTACGTGGGCGTGCAGGTCGCGTCGATGTTCTCCGACGGGGGCGCCCCCGTGATCGTGGTCGGCAGCGATCCCCTCTCGGCTGCCAACCCGCCCGTGCAGAGCAGCGCCGCCGGTGCCGGCGACGTCGCGGCGGTGGCCAACGTCGACGTCTACGACAAGAGCGGCGACAGCGACAACTCCGGGCGCGTCTCCCGCGTCATCGATGGCAACCCCGACTCCAACTGGCGCACCTACCAGTACAAACAGCAGTTCCCCGCGCTCAAGCCCGGCGTCGGGATCATGGTCTCGTTCGCCTCGGCCGTGCAGCTGTCGTCGCTGACCATCACCTCGCCCAGCGCCGGGTCGGTCGTGCAGGTGCGCTCCGCGGCCACCCCCGACGCCGCGTTCAACGACACCACGCAGATCACCGAGATCACGCTGCAGAACGGCACCACGCCGGTGTCGCTGGCGGGGAGCCAGCCGGTCACGCACGTGCTGCTGTGGATCAGCAAGCTCGCGCCGGGCGACGGCGGCTTCCTCACCCAGATCAACGAGCTGCAGTTCCGCCGCGCCGGCGGCTGAGCTCAGCGGAGTTTCCGCAAACGCCCACGGGGAGCGGGGGCCGCGACCTACGGTCCGCCCGTGGGCCAGCCGACCGACGCCGAGCTGCTCGCCGCCCACCGGGCCGGCGACGCGGAGGCGTTCGGGCGGCTCGTCGGCCGGCACACCGACCGGATGTGGGGGGTGGCGGTGCGCACCCTCGGGCACCGCGACGACGCCGCGGACGCCGTGCAGGAGGCCCTGCTGGCCGCCCTGCGCGGGGCCGGTTCCTTCCGCGGTGAGGCGTCGGTGCGCACCTGGCTCAACCGCATCGTCGTCAACACCTGCATCGACCGCATGCGCCACGAACGCGTCCGGCCCACGGTGCCGCTGCCGCCCTGGGAGCTGCCGGACCGCGGCGCCGACCCGGCCACGCGGCTGGCCACCCGGATGGAGGTCACCGACGCGCTGGCCCTGCTGCCGCCCGAGCAACGGCTGGCGGTGGTGCTGGTCGACATGGAAGGTTGGGCGCTCAGCGAGGTGGCCGAGGCCACGGAGGCACCGGTGGGCACCGTGAAGAGCCGCTGTGCGCGGGGCCGCGCCCGGCTCGCGGTGCTGCTGGGGCACCTGAGGGAGGAGGTCCGATGAACGACCGACCCGATCCGCTCCCCGACGTGCTCACCGAACTGCTCGCCGACCACGACGCGGGCCTGCCCGTCGACCCCTCGGTGCTCACCGGTCCCCAGGCCCGCAGCGTCCTGCACGCGCTCGCCACCACCCGGGTCGAGCTCGCCGCCGTTCGGCGGGAGCCGGTGCCGCCGGAGTTCGCGGGCCGCTGGAACGCGGTCCTGGCCGAGGCCGCGCGGCCGGGCGTTCCACGGTCCGGGCCGGACCGGGCGGGCGAGGCCGGACGATCGGGCCAACCCGCCCGGCCACCCTGTTCGCAGCCACCCGACGCGCGATCTGTGGCGTCCGCCCCGGCCCCGCGGGCAGCCGGGCCCGACGCCGGAGGCCCGGCCGGCACCGACGGTCGGAGGCCCACCGCGGGCCTGGACGTCGACCCGTCGCGCCCCGGACCGGGTACCGCGAGCCCGGCCGGAGCCGAGGGCCGCAACCCCACGCCCGGCCCGGTGCACCCCGGGCCACCCGTGCGTCCAGCGGGTCGGCCCGGGGCCGGCCTGCCACGCCCCGGTCGCGGTGCCCGGCCGGGCGACCCGAGCCGTCCGGGGCGGATGCCGCGCCCCGCCGTCCTCGCCGGGCTGGTGCTGGTCGTCGTGCTCGTCGTGGCGGGGGTGGTGGGGGTGCGCCGCGATCCACCGTCGGTCACGGCCGCCCAGCTCGGCGGTGTCGCCCGGGCCGCCGTCGGCGTCCAGGAGGCGGGGCCGCTCACCGATCCCGTCCGTCGCGAGGCGTGCCTGCGTGCCGTCGCCGCGCCCGGCCTCGCCCCCGACGCGCCACTGGCCGGCGGCCGGTCGGTGGTGTTCGAGGGGCGTCCGGGGATCCTCCTGCTGCTGATCACCGGTCGGCTCGCTACCTTCCGCGTCGTCGTCGTGACCCCCGGCTGCGACTCCCTGCTGGCCGACACCGTCGTCGGCCCGTGAGCCACGTCACCAGGCAGGTCACGCCCGGTGACAGGCGGAATGTCGGTCCCTGAGATCGTGTTGAGCAGCATGGAACGCGATCGAGAGGACGGGGTATCGGTGACCACCGACGAGGTGCGTGAGCTGATCATCATCGGGTCCGGACCGGCGGGCTACACGGCCGCCGTGTACGCGGCCCGGGCCCAGCTGAAGCCGCTGGTGTTCGAGGGCACCCAGTTCGGTGGTGCCCTGATGACCACCACGGAGGTGGAGAACTACCCCGGCTTCACCGACGGCATCATGGGCCCCGAGCTCATGGAGCAGATGCGCGGGCAGGCCACCCGGTTCGGCGCCGAGCTGCGGGCGGAGGACGTCGAGGAGGTGTCGCTCGAGGGCCCCGTCAAGACGGTGCTGGCCAACGGCGTCACCTACCGCGCCCGGGCCGTCATCCTCGCGATGGGAGCCGCCGCGCGGTACCTGAACGTCCCCGGGGAGCAGACGCTGCTCGGCCGTGGCGTCAGCTCCTGCGCCACGTGTGACGGGTTCTTCTTCCGGGAGCACGACATCGCCGTGATCGGCGGGGGCGATTCCGCGATGGAGGAGGCCACCTTCCTCACGAAGTTCGCGCAGACGGTCACGATCGTCCACCGTCGCGACGAGTTCCGGGCCTCCCGGATCATGCTGGAGCGCGCGCAGAACGACCCGAAGATCCGCTGGGTCACCAACGCCGACGTCACCGAGGTGCTCGGCGAGGGCAGCGTCACGGGTTTGCGGCTCCGTGACACGAAGACCGGCGAGGAGCGCACCCTCGACGTCACGGCCATGTTCGTCGCCATCGGCCACGATCCCCGCAGCGGGCTCGTGAAGGGCCAGGTGGAGCTGGACGACGCCGGCTACGTCAGGGTCCAGTCGCCCTCCACCCACACCGGTATCGACGGGGTCTTCGCCTGCGGCGACCTCGTGGACCACACCTACCGCCAGGCCATCACCGCGGCCGGGTCGGGCTGCTCCGCCGCGATCGACGCCGAGCGCTGGCTCGCCGAGGGCCCGGTGGACGCCGAGCTCGCCGGCGGTGGCTACGGCTCCGGCGCCGAGCAGACCGCCGAACCCGTCACCGCCTGAACCACCTCAGAACTTCCACGAAAGGGAGATCCACCATGGGCAACAACACCGTGGACGTCACCGACGCCACCTTCGACGCCGACGTCCTCAAGAGCGGCAAGACCGTCGTGGTCGACTTCTGGGCCACCTGGTGCGGCCCGTGCAAGATGGTCGCCCCCGTCCTCGACGAGATCGCGGGCGAGCACAAGGAGAAGCTGACCGTCGCGAAGCTCGACATCGACGCCAACCCGGAGACGGCCCGCAACTTCCAGGTCATGTCGATCCCCACCATGATCGTCTTCCAGGACGGCAAGCCGGTCAAGCAGATCGTCGGCGCCAAGCCGAAGGCCGCGCTGCTGTCCGATCTGGCCGACTACATCGGCTGATCACGGCCCGTTGACCCCACCTGTGCCCTGCTCCCGGATCCGGGGGCGGGGCACGGTGATATCACGACGCGGACACGCCCGGACACGGCCCGCTGTCCCCCGGTCGGGGAACGGCAGGGCACAATGGCGGCCTGCCGGCACGATCCGGTGCCAGGTCCGCCCGTCCCCAACGCGAGCGGCGACATGACTCGAGCGAGACACGAGCGAGGGGTGCATGCAGCTGCTGCGCCGAGGTGACAGCGGTCCGGCGGTCGTCGAGGTCCGGGCCATGCTGGCGACGTTCGGCCTGCTGGCCGCCGCCGCGGGCACGCCCGACGACGAGGTGTTCGACGCCCACGTCGAACACGCGGTCCGGTCATTCCAGCAACAGCGGGGTCTCATCACCGACGGGGTCGTCGGCCCGTCCACCTACCGCGCGCTCCGCGACGCCGGGTGGACGCTCGGCGACCGCATGCTCGCACTGATGATCTCCGCGCCGATGACCGGTGACGACGTCGCGATGCTGCAGGAGCGCCTCTCGGAGCTCGGGTACAACCCGGGTCGCCCGGGCGGCGTCTTCGACGAGCAGACCGAACGCGCGCTGCGGCGCTTCCAGCGCGAGTACGGCCTCGTGTCCGACGGGCTGTGCGGGCCCGCCACGCTCCGCTCGCTCAAGCAGCTGGGCCGCAAGGTCACCGGCGGCCGCCCGCACCTCATGCGCGAGCAGGAGCTGCTGCGCCAGGCCGGCCCCCGGCTGCGCGGCAAGCGGATCGTCGTCGACCCCGGCCACGGCGGCATGGACCGCGGTGTGGTGGCCGCGGGAGTGGCCGAGGCCGACCTGATGTGGGACCTCGCCCGCCGGCTCGTCGGCCGGATGACGGCCACCGGGATGGACGCGATGCTGTCGCGGCAGGAGAACACCTGCCCCACCGACCCCGAACGCGCCGCGTTCGCCAACACCGCCGGCGCCGACCTCGTGCTCTCCCTGCACACCGACGCCAACCACAGCGTGCACGCACAGGGCCTCGCCACGTTCCACTTCGGCAACGGCACCGGCTCGACGTCCACGGTAGGGGAGGCGCTCGCCGGGCTGATCCAGCGTGAGCTGCTCACCCGCACGGCGATGGTCGACTGCTGGAGCCAGGCCCGTACGTGGGAGCTGCTCCGGCTGACCAGGATGCCCACCGTCCGCATCGAGGTGGGCTACCTCAGCCACATCGGCGACCGCACCCGGATGATGAGCAGCGAGTTCCGTGACGTCGTGGCCGAGGGCATCCTCGTGGCCGTCAAGCGGCTCTATCTGCTCGGCCAGGACGACCAACCGACCGGAACGTTCACTTTCGGCGATGTACTCGCCCGAGAGCTCGAGCGGGGCGGCGCGCAGGCCATCTGACGCCAGCGCGCTGCGAGGCCTGCAGCGGGCGTCTCAGAGCGCCCTGAGACGCCCGCAGGACGACGACAACGCCCGGCTCGGCACCTGCTGCTCGACCGGCGCGGTGGCCTGCATCGGAATGGTGATCGTGCCGAGCAGCTGCTCGAGCGCCGCCTCCACGTCCTCCTTCCACGTCAGCCCGGAGCGCAGTTCCATGCGCAGCCGCGGCCAACGCGGGTGGGGGCGGATGGTCTTGAACCCGACACCGCGCAGGAAGTCGGCCGGCACGAGACAGCCCGGCTCGGTGGGGCGCTGGTCGCCGAACACCTCGATGGCCTTGACCCCGCGTCGGGTGAGGTCCTTGACGACCGCCTGGGCGAGCATGCGCCCCAACCCTTCGCCGGAGAACTCCGGCATCACCTGCATGGTGGTGAGGAGGACGGCGTCAGCGCTCACCGGGCCCGTGGGCATCTCCGCGGCGCGCGGCGAGGCCGAGGGCGGCGCGTACATGACGTAGCCGGCGGGCACGCCGTCCATGTGCGCGACGCGGCCGCACGAGCCCCACTCGAGCAGGACCTCGGAGACCCAGGCCTCCTTCTCCAGCTCGGTGGAGCCGAAGTCGAGGGCCTGCTTACCGAGATGCTCGGAGAGCTCCCAGAAGACGCACCGTCTGCACCGTTTGGGCAGATCATCAAGATTGTCCAGAGTGAGCGGCGCCACGTGCCAGGACAAGTGCAACCTCCGGCAGCCGTTTAAGGAGTGGGCGCCCCTGCGCCGACCCCCAGACCATAGATCGATCCAGCTCCGATTCCCACCCCACCTGCTGCGACCGGCACCTCATCGACGACGAAGGGCAGGGGGTTCGTCCATCCCGGTTACACTCGATCGGATCGAGTGACCGTTCGGCTCGTCCGAACGGTCCGTGATCACCGCCCGTCGACCGCCAGGAGAGCGCCGTGTCCGAGCCGCAGCAGCCCGTCGTCCCCACCGCGCCCGCCGCGGTCGCGGCAACGGAGCGGTTCGCGGCCCGCACGGCGGGGATGACCGCCTCGGAGATCCGGGCGCTGTTCGCGGTGGCCAGCCGGCCGGAGGTCGTGTCGCTCGCGGGCGGCATGCCCAACCTGGCCGCGCTGCCGCTGGAGTCCCTCGCCGTCGAGGTGGCCGATCTGGTGTCCCGCGAGGGGCAGATCGCGCTGCAGTACGGCTCCGCCCAGGGCGTCCCCGCACTGCGTGAGCAGATCTGCGAGGTCATGGCGCTCGAGGGCATCAAGGCCGATCCCGACGACGTGGTCGTCACCGTCGGCTCCCAGATGGCGCTCGACCTCGTCACCCGCATCTACTGCGACCCGGGCGACGTCGTGCTCGCCGAGGGGCCGTCCTACGTCGGCGCGCTGGGCAGCTTCGCCGCGTACCAGGCCCGCGTCGTCCACGTCGCGATGGACGAGCACGGCCTCGTGCCGGAACTGCTGCGTCAGGCTCTGCACACACTGGCGCTACAGGGGATCACGCCGAAGTTCCTCTACACGATCCCGAACTTCCACAACCCCGCCGGCGTCACGCTCGCCGTGGAGCGGCGGGCCGAGGTTCTCGAGATCTGCGCCGGCTACGGGGTCGCCGTGGTCGAGGACAACCCGTACGGCCTCCTGGGCTTCAGCGGCACCGTCTACCCGGCGCTGCGCTCGATGGACCGCGACGTCGTGTACCTCGGGTCGTTCTCCAAGACGTTCGCGTCGGGGCTGCGCGTGGGCTGGGCCCTCGTGCCGCCCGCCGTGCGCGATCGGCTGGTGCTCGCCGCCGAGTCCGCCACCCTCTGCCCGCCGAGCTTCAACCAGATGCTCGTGTCGCGCTACCTCGCCGCCCACGACTGGCACAGCCAGATCAAGACGTTCACCGAGGCCTACCGCGATCGCCGCGACGCCATGCTGCGCGCCCTCGAGACCTACCTTCCCGAGGGGTGCACGTGGAACGTGCCCGACGGCGGCTTCTACGTCTGGCTCACCGTGCCCGAGGGCGTCGACACCAAGGCGATGCTGCCCCGCGCCGTCACCGCGCGCGTCGCGTACGCGTCGGGCACCGGCTTCTACGCCGACGGTTTCGGCAGCCGCCAACTGCGGCTGTCCTACTGCTACCCGACACCGGAGCGCATCACCGAGGGCGTGCGGAGGCTGGCCGCCGTACTGGAGGCCGAGCTCGACGTGATGCACACGTTCGGCACCACGAGCCGCCCCGCCCTGGGCCCCACGCCGCAGCGCAACGGCCCGCAGGCCCCCTCGCCGCACACCCCGTGATCGGCTGTGGCGGAGAATGCCACGGTGAACGAACGAACGGTGGCCGTGCTGGCCGGGGGACTGTCCCACGAGCGTGAGGTGTCCCTGCGATCCGGACGACGGCTGGCGGCCGCCCTGCGCGACGCCGGCCTCGACGTCCGGGAGTGGGACATGGACGCGTCGCTGATCGAACGGCTGCGCACCGACCCACCCGACGCCGTCGCCATCGCACTGCACGGGGGCGAGGGCGAGAACGGCTCGGTGCAGGCCGTACTGGAGCTGCTCGGCGTCCCGTTCGTCGGCACGTCGGCCCCCGCGTGCCGCCGCGCCTGGGACAAGCCGACGGCCAAGGCCGAGCTGTCCCGCGCCGGCCTCGGCACGCCGGACTGGGTCGCGCTGCCGCACACCACGTTCCGCGCACTGGGCGCGCAGGCGGTGCTCGACGCGATGGTCGACCGCCTCGGCCTGCCCCTGATGCTCAAGCCGGACCAGGGCGGCTCCGCGCTGGGTGCCCAGGTGGTGCGCGAGCGGTCCGACCTCCCCGCGGCGATGGTCAGCTGCCTGGCCTACGGCGACACCGTGCTCGCGGAGCGGTTCGTCGTCGGCACCGAGGTCGCGGTGTCCGTCGTCGAGGACGGAGGGGACGCACACGCCCTGCCCGCCGTCGAGGTCGACGCGGTGGGTGGCTTCTACGACTACACCGCCCGCTACACGCCCGGCGCGGCCACGTTCCACTGCCCGGCGCGGCTCGACGCCACGGTGCTCGCGGATCTGGAGGAGGCGGCCCTTGCCGCCCACCACCTGCTGGGCCTGCGCGACGTGTCCCGCATGGACGCGGTCGTGGACGCGGACGGGCGCGTGCAGATCCTCGAGGTGAACGTCTCGCCGGGCCTCACCGACACCTCCCTGCTGCCGATCGCCGCCCGCACGTCCGGTCTGGATCTGGGCACCCTGTACGCCGCACTCGTCGAGCAGGCGGTCGCACGGGCCTGATCGCGGCGGTGTTTCACGTGAAACAGTGAGCGCTGCGTGCCCGAGCGATGAGGGGGTCGCACGAGACGGGCACGCTCCCGGCCGGGGTGCGGCCCGACCCCGCTCCGGAGTAACCGGCGGCCGATCGAGCATTCACGCCTCGTCGGGCCTCACCGAATGGTCCTCTCGTACCGCTCCCCGCTGCGACGACCGCATCGCGCGGCGGTGCTGTTTGACGTGAAACAGCAGGGGACCGCCACCGCGTCGTCCGCACGCGAGGGCGAAGACAGACGAACCGAACCCGCCCGGTCCTGGACTGCCCAACACCGGAATCGACTCACTCACTCCTCGTGGGCCGGCCACTTATGACAGCAGGACAGTGACTCCGGCATACGGACGGGTGGGGGAGAAGAAACACCTCCGACCCACCCCTGAGATGCCCCTACGCCTGATGACCGTCCGCCACCTCGACAACGGGACCGCCGCCCGGCTCGTGACATCCATCCCCGGCGTTTCACGTGAAACACGGGTGCCGGTCGCCGACATCGTGCGGACGCACCTGTCGATCGGCCGGGCATTCCCCTTCCGGAGAGCGTGTCCGGACTCCGCCACCTGTCGATCTCGATCTGGTTCGGGACTACTACGACCGGACCCCCGACGACCATGTGGACAGGATGGCCACAACAGCCGTAGTTGCTGCGGCGATGGAACCGACCGGCGAACTGCGCCAGCACTCCGTCAGATGCGAGACCCCACGGGCCCACCGGCCGATCGAGGTGTGGGAGTGTCCGGCGTGGAGCTGTCTCCCACATGGTCGAGGACACACGTCGGCTCCACCCGAGGTACGGATTCAACGCCGAGTCGTCCGCCGACCTCGGTCCGACCACCGTGCTGCAGGGTTGGTCCGCACAGTGCTCCCGCCCGTACTCTCGTCGTTCGCCCGGGCACTGCCGCTCGACCGGGATGAGAGGTTGCCCGTCCGGTGGACGACCTACCGGTGGCAACCCGACGCCCTCGAGGCACAGACCGTGCAGGCCGGACGTCCCGCAGGGACCGATCAGACCGCTCGTGGTCTCCTGCCGGTTCGACGCTCGTGGATCCACCTGCCGCTCGAACAGCACGCGCGAGGTAGTTTGCCGAGGCCCGGGCGAGCTTCACTCGGCCGAGTCCTTCGAGCGACGGTCTCGTCGCCGTCGAGTGGTCGACCGACGATGCTGCGCCCGGAACCCCGAACGGAACCGGTCAGGCGTCGCCGGCCGGACCCTCGGGGGAGCGGCGCATCAGGTCGGCGATGCGCTCGAGGTCCTCGACCGACCCGAACTCGACGACGATCCGCCCCTTGCGCTGCCCGAGCTCGACCTTCACCCGCGTGTCGAACGCATCCGACAGCGACGCGGCGAGCTCCTGGAGGCCCGGGGCCTGGATGGGCTTGCGCCGCGCCGGCTTCTCCTTGGCGGGGGCCTCACGCCGCAGCAGCACCACGGCCTCCTCGGTGGCCCGCACGGACATGCCCTCGGCGACGATGCGCGCGGCGAGCTCCTCCTGCCGGGCCGGATCCTCGATGCCCAGCAGTGCGCGGGCGTGTCCGGCCGAGAGCACCCCGGCGGCCACCCGGCGCTGCACCGAGACCGGCAGCTTCAGCAGCCGGATCGTGTTCGTGACGACGGGCCGGCTGCGGCCGAGACGGTCGGCCAGCTCCGTGTGCGTGACGCCGAACTCGACGAGCAGCTGCTCGTAGGCGGCGGCCTCGTCGAGCGGGTTGAGCTGGACGCGGTGAATGTTCTCCAGCAGCGCGTCGCGCAGCATGGCGTCGTCGGTGGTCTGCCGGACGATCGCGGGCAGCCGCTGCAGACCGGCCCGCTGCGCCGCGCGCCACCGCCGCTCGCCCATGACGAGCTCGTAGCGGCCGGGGGAGGACTCCCGTACGACGATCGGCTGCAGCAGCCCGAACTCGCGGATCGAGTGCTCCAGCTCCGCGAGTGCTTCATCGTCGAACGTGGTGCGCGGCTGCCGAGCGTTGGGATGGACGGCCGAGAGGTCGATCTCCCGGTAGACCGCGCCGGGGGTGGCCACCGGCTCGGGCGACGGAGGAGACGCAGGTTGGGCCGGACGGTCCCACGGCCTGGGCACACCGAGCTCGAGAGCTTCCGGGCCCGTCGGGATCAGGGCCGCCAGCCCGCGTCCGAGGCCGCCCCTGCGCTGCTCGGCCACCGGGATCACCGCCCACCCGGAACGGCCATGGTGACGCCGCGGTCGGCGATCTCACGGGCGGCGTCGACGTAGCTCATGGCACCACGGGATCCCGGGTCGTAGGCGAGGACGGTCTGGCTGTAGCCAGGCGCCTCGGACACCTTGACACTGCGCGGGATCACGGTGCGGAGCACCGTGGGACCGAAGTGGCTACGAACCTCGTTGGTGACCTGGTCCGCGAGCTTCGTTCTGCCGTCGTACATGGTCAGCAGGATCGTGGAGACGTGCAGCGCCGTGTTCAGGTGCGAACGCACGAGGTCGATGTTGCTCAGCAGCTGGCCGAGCCCCTCCAGCGCGTAGTACTCGCACTGGATCGGGATCAGCACCTCCTGCGCCGCCACGAGTGCGTTGACCGTGAGCAGGCCGAGCGAGGGCGGGCAGTCGACGAAGACGTAGTCGACGCCGAGCTCGTCGAGAGCCTCGGGCGACAGCGCCTGCTTGAGGCGGTTCTCCCGGGCGACCATGCTGACGAGCTCGATCTCGGCGCCGGCCAGGTCGATGGTGGCCGGGATGCACAGCAGGTCGGGTGACGCGGTGCTGGGCACCGCCGCCTCGGCCAGGGAGATCTCCCCGAGAAGCGCCTCGTAGACCGACGGCGTGCCCAACCGGTGCTCGACGCCGAGCGCGGTGCTGGCGTTGCCCTGGGGGTCGAGGTCGATCACCAGGACCCGCACGCCGTGCATCGACAGCGCCGCGGCGAGGTTGACGGTGCTGGTGGTCTTGCCGACCCCGCCCTTCTGGTTGGCCACCGTCAGGACCCGCCGATGCGACGGGCGCGGCATCCGGTGCCGGTCGGGGTGCAACACCCGGGCCGCCCGCTCCGCCTCCTCGGCGATGGGCGTCCAGCCGGGTGTTTCACGTGAAACATCGGGCACCGTCACGCCTGTCCTCTCCTGCGCCGCGGACGGTCAACCCGCTCCACGACGACCACTGTGCTCGGCGGATCCACGATCCCCGCGCCGCACCTCTCGACGCGCGGTGCGCCTCCGCCCAACCTGCGCACCGCGGCCTCGTCCCGTTCGATCTCCTCGGGCGCCGATGCCCCCTTCACCGCCAGCATCGTGCCACCCGGACGTAACAGCGGAAGACACCAGCCCGCGAGGCGGTGCAGGGGTGCGACGGCGCGGGACGTGACCACGTCGGCTCCCTCCCATTGCCGTCGGACGGTGTTCTCCTCGGCCCGACCGCGCTCGACCTCGATGCTGAGGCCGAGATCGCCGATGATCTCGAGGAGCCACTCGACCCTGCGGGCGAGCGGCTCGACGAGGACCATGCCGAGATCGGGGCGGGCCAGTGCCAACGGTATCCCGGGAAGACCCGCCCCCGAGCCCACATCCACCACTCGGGCGCCGTCCGGTACGAGCTCGGCGACCACGGCGCAGTTGAGGATATGGCGGTCCCAGATGCGCGGTGCCTCCCGCGGGCCGATCAGGCCGCGCTCGACACCGGACGTGGCGAGGTGCTCGGCGAAGCGGAGGGCCAGCGGCAGGCGCTCGCCGAAGAGCTTCTCCACCGCCGGAGCCAGCGGCTCCGCGAACCCGTCGTCAGGCACCGCGGAAGACGACGACCTGCCGACGCGGCTCCTCGCCCTCGCTCTCGCTGGACACGCCCTTCACCCGGGCGACGGCGTCGTGCACGACCTTGCGCTCGAAGGGCGTCATCGGGCGCATGCGGGCCGACTCCCCGGACTCGAGCACCTCCTTGGCCGTGCGCAGGCCCATCTCGGTGAGCTCGTCGCGACGTCCCTGGCGCCAACCGGCGATGTCGAGCATCAGCCGGCTGCGGTTGCCCGAGGTCTGCTGGACGGCGAGGCGCGTCAGCTCCTGGAGGGCCTCCAGGACGTTGCCCCGGTCACCGACGAGCTTCTCGAGGTCGGTGCCACCGTCGATGCTGACGATGGCGCGGCCCGCCTCCACGTCGAGGTCGATGTCCCCGTCGTAGTCGAGGACGTCGAGGAGCCGTTCCAGGTAGTCACCGGCGATGTCGCCCTCGCGGACCAGCTGGTCCTCTCCGGTGGACACCGCGGGTCGCGGCGAGCCCTTCTCGGTGGGTGTCGCGGTCGCCTCGGCGTCCTGCGGGGCCCCGTCCTGCACGGTCTTCGGCACGGTGCGTCTCCTCTCCCTGCGATGGTGCGGTGGCGCGGATGGAGAACGCGCCCCGCGGCGACCGCCGACGCAGGCGGCCGCAGGTGGAACGTGGGCTCAGCGGCGCTTGCGGGGCTTGCGCGCGGGCGGGCGGGATCCGCCGCCGCTGCGGGCGCCGGCGCCGGCCGAGCCGTTGGTGCTGGTGGAGCCGTTCGTGCCCGAGCCGTTCGTGTCCAAGCCGTTCGTGTCCAAGCCGTTCGTGTCCGAGCCGTTCGTGTCCGAGCCGTTCGTGTCCGAGCCGTTCGTGTCCGAGCCGTTCGTGTCCGAGCCGTTCGTCGACCCGTTGCCCGCGGCGCCACCCTTGACCATGTTGGGCTTGCGGGCGACCGGCTTCGCTCCAGGCCGCTTCACAGGGGGTGGTTCGGCGTCGACGACCGTCTCGGGCCGCACCGGCTTCTGTCCCGGCTTCGGGGCGAGCGACTGGCGGCTCGCGGCCGCCGTCTCGCGCTTGATCGTCTGCTCCTGGTCGATCTTCTTGTAGACGACGTACTGCTGGCCCAGCGTCCACAGGTTGTTGGAGACCCAGTACAGGAGCACGGCCAGCGGCAGGAACGGCGCACCGACGACGACGCCGATCGGGAAGACGTAGAGCATCAGCTTGTTCATGATCGCGGTCTGCGGGTTGTCGCCCTGGGCCGCGGTCTGGCGGGCCACCGAGTGCCGGGCCGTGATGTGCGTGAAGATGCCCGCCGCGATCATCAGCGGGATCATGACGATCAGCATCGCGGAGATCGAGGTGCCCGCCGCGTTCAGCGCGGCCTCACCCTTGGTGACCCACTCACCGAGCTTCGCGCCGAAGAGGCTCGCGTTGTTGAACGACAGCACACCCGACTGGTCGAAGGCGTAGTTCTCCGTACGGATCGAGCCGTCGTTGTTGATCGGGACGCCCTGCGCGTTGACGGGCCCGAACGTGCGCAGCACGTGGAACAGGCCGATGAAGACCGGGCCCTGGATCAGGACGGGGAGACAGCCGGCCACCGGGTTGACGCCGTGCTCCTTCTGGAGCTTCTGCATCTCCGCAGCCTGCTTCTGCTTGTCGTTCGCGTACTTCTTGCGAACCTTCTGCAGCTCGGGCTGGAACTCCTGCATCTTGCGCATCGAGCGCACCTGGCCGACGAACGGCTTGTACAGGATGGCCCGCAGGGTGAAGACGAGGAAGATGACGCTCAGCGCCCACGCGATGCCGCCCTTCAACCCGTCACCGGGCAGCAGGAAGCTGAACACGTCGTGCCAGATCCTCAGGATCCAGGAGACCGGGTAGTAGATGAAGTTCAGCACGGCGCTTGCTCCTCGTGGTGGTCCTGGACCGGACGGTGTCGGACGTCGCGGACCGGTGGCACCGGATCGATACCTCCAGGGTGCCATGGCGCGCATTTCAACAGGCGCCAGAGCGTGAGACCCGTGCCGCGGACGACGCCGTGGACCTCGAGGGCCTCGGCGGCGTACGCGCTGCAGGACGGGTAGAACCGGCAGCTCGGGGGCAGCGCCGGTGAGACGTAGGTCTGGTAACCGCGGATCAGCCGGAGGAGAAGGCGCTTCACGGTCGGGCCAGTTTGCGGACGGCCGAGCGCAGCCCGGCGTCGAGGTCGGCGGCCAGTTCGGCGGACGACGCGTCGGCGGCGGGCGGGAGGGCCCGTACGACGAGGAGCGAGCCCGGCGGGAGCCCGTCGAGACGCGCACCGACGAGATGACGGAGCCGCCGGGCGACGCGGTGTCGCACCACGGAACCTCCTACCGCCTTGCTCACGACGAAGCCGGCGCGGGGAGCGCCGGTCCCGTCGGCACCGTGCAGGTGCACGACGAGCCGGGATCTGCCCCCGCGCCGGCCACGCCTGACAGCGGTGCTGAAATCGTCCCGGTGCGTGAGCCGGGAACCGGCCGGCAACATCGGGACGGCCGGATCAGGCCGTGAGCTTCTCGCGGCCCTTGCCACGACGGGCGGCGACGATGGCGCGCCCGGCCCGGGTGCGCATGCGCAGCCGGAACCCGTGCGTGCGCGCGCGGCGGCGGTTGTTCGGCTGGAAGGTGCGCTTGCCCTTGCTCACGGTCGGCTCTCCTGGGTCGACGGCGGGCGTACCGACCGTCGGGGAAGTGTGCTGTACAGGGTGGCGCCCCACGTTGCCGTTGAGGGCACAGCGCGGGACACGCTTGGTTAGAGGGTACGCAGCCCGGAGAAGGAGGGTCAAACCACCCCGGGGTGGGCCGGTCTTGTGGTGAGCGGCCTCTGTTGTTAGCGTGCCTCCCCACCGCTCGATCCGGGGGGATCGTCGCCAGGACCACACGGGCCGCACGAGATCACTCGGTGTGTCCGCGTACGGTCTTGCGCACAGGTGTGGACAAGTCTGGGGATGATCGGGCCCGATCGGGGTACCGGGGCTACCCGTGGGCGACGACCGGAGGGGGCAGCCGACCGGTGGCCGACCAAGCAGGAGACCTCGGGCAGGTCTGGAACCGCGTGATCGCCGACCTCTCGGGGGCGTCGGCCGGGTCCGGGGCACAGACGCTGTCCCCGCAGCAGCGCGCCTTCCTCCGGCTCACCCGCCCGCTCGGGCTGATCGACGGCACCGCGTTGCTCGCCGCACCGAGCGAGTTCGCCAAGGACGCCATCGAGCGGATCCTGCGCCGGCCCATCAGCGAGGCCCTGGGCCGCCACCTCGGCGTGGCCGTCAACCTCGCGGTCGTCGTCGACGCGTCGGCGGCGTCCGGCGGCACGGAGGTGCCCGACCCTCCCGGACGCGGTCCGTCCGTCGGCGCGGCGCCGATCCCGCGGCCCGAACGTGTCGACGTCCCGGTCACGCAACAGCACCCGTCCGACGGCGGGCAGCACGGCTCCGACGGTGCCTCCATGCCCACCACCGGGCCACTCGGCGTCACCAGCGCCACCGACCACTCCACCGACGATCCCACCGACGTCGACGGCGGCATCCGCAACGGTGGCCCCACCGGACCGGGCCCGCGGGGTGGCGAGGTGTGGCCCACCTACGCCGGCCCGTCGGCCGGGGAGCAGGTGCAGCCGCGCTCGCAGACGCGCCTCAACGAGAAGTACACGTTCGACACGTTCGTCATCGGCGCGTCCAACCGGTTCAGCCACGCCGCCGCGGTCGCGGTCTCCGAGGCGCCGGCGCGGGCGTACAACCCGCTGTTCATCTGGGGTGAGTCCGGGCTGGGCAAGACCCACCTGCTGCACGCCGTCGGCCACTACGCGCAGCGGCTGTTCCCCGGCATGCGCGTGCGGTACGTGAGCACCGAGGAGTTCACGAACGACTTCATCAACTCGCTGCGCGACGACCGCAAGGTGGCGTTCCAGCGCCGCTACCGCGATGTCGACGTGCTGCTGGTGGACGACATCCAGTTCCTGGAGGGCAAGGAAGGAACGCAGGAGGAGTTCTTCCACACCTTCAACACGCTGCACAACGCGAACAAGCAGATCGTCGTCTCCTCCGACCGCCCGCCCAAACGCCTCGAGACCCTCGAGGACCGGATGCGCACGCGGTTCGAGTGGGGCCTCATCACCGACATCCAGCCGCCGGAGCTGGAGACGCGCATCGCGATCCTCCGCAAGAAGGCCGCGCAGGACCGGCTCGCCGTTCCCGGGGACGTGCTGGAGTTCATCGCCGAGCGCATCGAGCGCAACATCCGCGAACTCGAGGGCGCGCTGATCCGGGTCACCGCGTTCGCGTCGCTCAACCGCCAGCCCGTCGACACCCAGCTCGCCGAGATCGTGCTGCGCGACCTCATCCCCGACTCCGGGGCGTCGGAGATCACCGCACCGACGATCATGGCGGTCACGGCGGACTTCTTCGGCATCACCATGGACGAGATGTGCGGGCCGGGTAAGACCAAGGCGCTGGCCCAGTCGCGCCAGATCGCCATGTACCTGTGCCGCGAGCTCACGGACCTGTCGCTGCCCAAGATCGGCCAGATCTTCGGCGGCCGCGACCACACCACCGTCATGCACGCGGACAAGAAGATCCGCAACGAGATCGCCCAGCGCCGCAAGACCTTCGAACAGGTGCAGGAGCTCACCGCGCGCGTCAAGCAGCGCGCGCGCCACTGATCCTCGGGAGATCACGGGCTCGGGGCGCGCAGGCGTCGGTACCGCGGCCGGCGGTCCCGAACCGGCGATCATCGAACGGGACCGGTCCCCGTCGCCCGACCGCCGAGTGGTGGCCGTCCCCGGACGACGATCACCGGGCCCACCCGGTGGCACTCTCCCGGACCTCGACGGACATCTCCCGTCACGATCACCGCCGTGGTGCTCGTGGGCGTCGGCGCCCTCGACGACCGTCGCCGGGCTGCCCGGGAGCACCACGATCCCCCCGTCGTCACGGCGGCGGCATTCACCCGCGTAACCGGGACGCCTCTCCGGACCACGATCACCACCGCGACCGCGAGCGGCCCCGCTGCGCCCACGTCCCCATGCAGCCGGCCGGGCCCGCTACGCCGCCCACGCCCTCGGCCGTTTCGCGGACACCCGTACGTCGATCATCCGACGGAGAGCCCGCCTTTCGCCGTATCCAGGACGACCGATCCCGACCACTCGTCGTCCATCTCGCGGTGTTCGTCGCTCCGTGTGATCAACTGCTGACCGACCCGTCACCGGATCCGGTCACGGAGCGTTCTGCTCCATGTGCCGTGAGGGACTTCTGTGAGTTCCCGGGCCCGTCCGCGACGCGCGATCACCAGGAAAACCGGTCGCGCTGCGTTTCCGCGCGACCACTCTTCACCCACATCTGGGGATAACTCTGTGGACGGGCACCCGTCCACCCGTGGACGGATCGGGCTCCGACGGTGGACAACCGGTGTTCATCCCGGGGACAGATCGACATGATCGCGTTCCATCCACCGCCGCCGCGAGGTGTGCACCGACCGTCCCAGGGCTCGCTCCACATCGCGCCACACCCTGCGACCTGCGGGAACGTGCTCCGTCCACACTGTGCACAGGTGTTAGTACTACTGCTTCATCTCTCTTCTAGATGAACTACAAGAAGAACAACGGTGTGGACCGGTGAACGAGCGCCTCCCCGATCGGGGAGCATCCGAGCCGGGATGACACCCGCCGCCCGGAGGCTCTACGGTGAGCGCCCGGCCCCGGCACGGTTATCACCGCCTCGGGGGCCGGTCCGGCGTATCGAGACGTCCGGTTCCCGACACCGCCAGTGCGAGAGGTCCCACGCCATGAAGTTCCGGGTCGAACGCGACGTCCTGGCCGACGCGGCAGCGTGGGTCGCCCGCAGCCTTCCGGCGCGTCCGCCGGTGCCGGTTCTCGGTGGCGTGCTCATCGAGGCGACGACGGGGCCGGACGGCGACCGCCTGACGGTCTCCGGTTTCGACTACGAGACCTCGGCGCGCGTCGAGATGGACGCCACGATCGGCGATCCCGGCCGCGTGCTCGTCTCGGGCCGGCTGCTGGCCGACATCACCCGCGCCCTGCCGTCCAAGCCGGTGGATCTCGTCGTCGACGGCTCGCGTGCCACGATCAACTGCGGCAACAGCCGGTTCAGCCTCCCGACGATGCCGGTCGAGGACTACCCGCAGCTGCCGTCCATGCCGCAGCTCGCCGGCACCGTCGCCGCGGGCGAGCTGGCCCAGGCCGTCTCGCAGGTGGCCGTGGCCGCCGGCCGCGACGACACCCTCCCGATGCTCACGGGCATCCGCATGGAGATCGAGGGCTCGCGGCTGACGCTGGCCGCCACCGACCGGTTCCGGCTCGCCGTCCGCGAGATCGACTGGACGCCGGAGGACACCGGCCAGTCCAGCGCCGTGCTGATCCCCGCCCGCACCCTCGCCGACGTCGCGAAGGCGCTCGCCGGCGCGGGCACCGTCGAGCTCGCGCTCTCGGCGGGTGACGGCATGCTCGGCGTCACCGGCGGTGGCCGCCGCGCCACCACCCGGCTGCTCGACGCGGAGTTCCCGCGGTTCCGCCAGCTGATCCCGGCCGAGCACACGAGCGCCGCGATCGTCGAGGTGGCCGGGCTGGTCGAGGCGATCAAGCGCGTCGCCCTCGTCACCGACCGCGTGGCCCAGGTGCGCATGGAGTTCGGCGAGGACGGGCTGCGGCTCGCCGCCGGCGGCGACGACGTCGGCAGCGCCGAGGAGGAGCTCCCGTGCGAGCTCGACGGCGGTGCCATCACCATCGCGTTCAACCCCACCTACCTGCTGGACTCGCTGGGCGCGCTGCACACCGACCGCGCGCAGCTGACGTTCACCACGCCCAACCGGCCCGCGCTGGTGCGCCCGGTGCCGGCGCCGCCCGCCGAGAGCGACGAAGCGCCCGCATCGGACACGCCCGAGCCGCTGCCCGGCTACCTGCACCTGCTGATGCCCGTCCGCCTGCCCGGTTGATCCATACTGGCCCGCGGACGACCCCCCGACTTCAGGAGTGACACCGTGCAACTCGGCCTCATCGGTCTGGGCAAGATGGGTGGCAACATGCGAGACCGCCTGCGGGCGGCCGGCCATGAGGTGATCGGGTTCGACCCCCGTCCTGAGGTCACCGACGTCGACTCGCTCGCGGCGCTCGCCGGGGCGCTCACGGCTCCGCGCGTGGTCTGGGTGATGGTCCCCTCGGGCGACCCGACGCGCAGCACCGTCAAGGAGCTCGCGAAGGTCCTGGAGCCCGGCGACCTCGTCATCGACGGCGGCAACTCCCGCTACACCGACGACGGCCCCAACGCCGCGCTGCTCGACGCGGTCGGTGTCGGCTACATCGACTGCGGCGTCTCCGGCGGCATCTGGGGCAAGGACAACGGCTACGGCCTGATGGCCGGTGGCGACACGAAGCACGTCGATCTCGCCATGCCGATCTTCGACGCCCTGCGCCCCGAGGGACCCCGCGAGGAGGGTTTCGCGCACGCCGGCCCCGTCGGCGCCGGCCACTTCTCGAAGATGGTCCACAACGGCATCGAGTACGGCCTCATGCAGGCCTACGCCGAGGGCTTCGAGCTGCTGGAGGCCGCGGAGCTCGTCGAGAACGTGCCGGCCGTGCTGCAGGCGTGGTCGCGCGGCACCGTCGTGCGCTCCTGGCTGCTGGACCTGCTCGTGCTGGCGCTCAAGGACGACCCGACGCTGGAGAAGCTCGAGAGCTACGTCGACGACTCGGGCGAGGGCCGCTGGACCATCGAGGAGGCCATCACGCACGCCGTGCCGCTCCCGGTGATCTCCGCGGCGCTGTTCGCGCGGTTCTCCTCGCGGCAGAAGGAGTCGCCGGCGATGAAGGCCGTCGCGGCGCTGCGCCACCAGTTCGGCGGGCACGCGGTGAAGTCCGCGGCCGGCCCGTCCGGCACGCCCGGCGAGCACGCGGGTCCGAGCTCGGGCACGGGCTCGACCCAGAGCTAGCCTGCCGGTATGCACCTGCGACGCCTCGCCGTCGCCGACTTCCGGTCGTGGGAGAAGGCCGAGCTGGACCTCGAACCCGGGGTCACGGTGCTGGTCGGGCCCAACGGGGTGGGCAAGACCAACCTCGTCGAGGCCGCCGGCTACATCGCCACGCTCGGCTCCCACCGCGTCGCCACCGACGCCCCGCTGATCCGCCGCGGCGCCGAGCACGCCGTGGTGCGCGGCCTGGTCGTGCACCACGGGCGCGAGCTGGGCGTCGAGCTGGAGATCACCGCGGGGCGCGCCAACCGGGCCCGGCTCAACCGGGCGGCCGCCAAGCCGCGCGACCTGCTCGGTGTCCTGCGCACCGTGCTGTTCGCGCCCGAGGACCTCGCGCTCGTGCGCGGCGACCCGGGTGAGCGCCGCCGCTTCATGGACGACACGCTCGTCTCCCGCTACCCCCGCTACGCAGGAGTCCGCGCCGACTACGACCGCGTGCTGCGGCAGCGCTCGGCCCTGCTGAAGACCGCCCGCAACGGGCGCGGCGACCTCTCCACCCTCGACGTCTGGGACGGTCACCTCGCCGCCCACGGCGCCGCTCTGCTCGCCGGCCGTCTCGACCTCGTCGCAGCCGTCGCGCCGCGCGCGGTCGAGGCGTTCGCGGAGGTCGCGCCGTCGTCGGAGCCCATCGCGGTGGGCTACCGCAGCGGGCTCGGGGACGACCTCCCGCCCGACCGGCCGGCTCTGGAGGCCCTGCTGCTCGACGCGCTGGCCCGGGTCCGCCGCCAGGAGGTGGAGCGCGGCGTCTGCCTGGTCGGGCCGCACCGCGACGACCTGGAGCTCAGCCTCGGCGAGGGCCCCGCGAAGGGCTACGCCAGCCACGGTGAGTCATGGGCCCTCGCGCTCGCCCTGCGGCTGGCGTCCTACCGGCTGCTGCGCGACGACGACGTGGAGCCCGTGCTGATCCTCGACGACGTGTTCGCCGAACTGGACGCGCGTCGCCGCCGGGCGCTCGTCGACGTCGCCCGGCGCGCCGAACAGGTGCTGATCACTGCGGCGGTGGCCGAGGACGTCCCCGACGGCCTCGCGGGTGCCCGCTTCGCGGTGGGCGGCGGCGTCGTGGAGCTGCTGCCGGAAGAGTCCACGTCATGACGACGGCTGTGATCCAGGACACCTGGGGACAAGGTTGTGGATACTGTGGATAACTCGGGCCGCACTGGTGATGACCGGCACAAACAACCGTCCAGCGACGGCCGTCGACCGTCCGTCGTGCCCGATTCGCGCCCTGTTGTCCCCAACCCTGGGGACGGAGGTGAGCCGACCTCTCGTCGCGGGGCGGACATCGCGAGGGACGCGTTGCGCGCCGCGAGGGAAGCGTCCGCGCAGCGTTCGGCGGAACGTGCGGCGCAGCGGGGCGGGGCCAAGCCGGCGTCCAACCGGGGGAGGCGGCGGCGCTGGTCGGGCGCGGGCCCCGACGAGCGCGACCCGCAGCCGTTCGGCCGGCTGGTCGCCCGGGTGTCGCTGGACCGCGGCTGGTCGCCGCGCCTCACCGACGCCACGGTGCTCGGTCGCTGGCCCCAGCTCGTCGGCCCCGACATCGCCGACCACTGCACGCCGCTGTCGCTGCGCGACGGGGAACTGGTGCTGCAGGCGGAGTCCACGGCCTGGGCCACGCAGCTGCGCCAGCTGCAGCGCCAGCTGCTGACGCGGCTCGCCGCGAGCGTCGGGCGGGACGTGGTGAAGCGGATCCGCGTGGTGGCTCCGAGCGGCCCGACCTGGAAACACGGCCCGCGTACCGTCCGTGGCCGCGGCCCGCGTGACACCTACGGCTGACGCCGGAACCCCGCGAGTCGCCGCTCCCGTCACGGTGAGTTGGCCGATCCCGTACCACGACGCCGTCGATCGGGGGCGGCCACCGGCCACTGAGGGCGACGTGACGGGCCCGCAGCCCGTTTCGACCCCCCGCTCGGCCGTCGCCACCCGCCCGATGTCGCGTTCGTCGGTCTGTGACGCTCCTGGACGTGTCCCAACGCCGTTTCTGCCGGGGTGGACCGGTATGATGGGAGGCATGTTCCGGGCGCATCCCCGTAGGCCCGGTCGAGCAGGTTCCACACAGCGGCGTCGCCGCACCGTGTGGATTCTTCATGGCGAGGAGACAGTCAGCCCGTGGCGGAGAAGAAGAACGGCTACAGCGCGTCGTCGATCACCGTTCTCGAGGGGCTGGAGGCGGTCCGCAAGCGCCCCGGCATGTACATCGGTTCCACCGGTCCGCGCGGCCTGCACCACCTGATCTGGGAGGTCGTGGACAACGCGGTCGACGAGGCCATGGCCGGCTTCGCCACGCGTGTGCAGGTCACGCTGCGGGAGGACGGCGGCATCACGGTCGTCGACGACGGCCGCGGGATCCCGGTCGGCATGCACCCGGTGGAGAAGAAGCCCGCCGTCGAGATGGTCATGACCATGCTGCACGCGGGCGGCAAGTTCGACAGCGACTCCTACGCGGTGTCGGGCGGCCTGCACGGCGTCGGCATCTCGGTCGTCAACGCGCTGTCCACCGCGCTGGACGTCGAGATCAACACCGACGGGTTCGAGTGGCGCCAGCACTACACGCGCTCGGTGCCCGGTCCCCTGCACAAGGGCGCGGCCACCACGAGGACGGGCACCACCGTCACGTACTGGGCCGACCCGGAGATCTTCGAGAGCACCGAGTACGACCTCGAGACCATCCGCCGCCGTCTGCAGGAGATGGCCTTCCTCAACAAGGGCCTCACCATCGTCCTGCGCGACGAGCGCGACGGCGTCTCCCGTGAGGACGACGAGGCGGAGGTGCCCGACGCCGAGGGTTTCGTCGCCAAGGTCAAGGAGCACGTCTTCCACTACCCCAACGGGTTGGAGGACTTCGTCGCCTACCTCAACAAGTCGAAGGACCCGATCCACAAGAAGCTCGTGTCGTTCTCCGGTGAGGAGTCCGGCCACGCGCTCGAGGTGGCGATGCAGTGGAACAACGGCTACACCGAGTCGGTCTACACGTTCGCCAACACGATCAACACGCACGAGGGCGGCACCCACGAGGAGGGTTTCCGCTCGGCGCTCACCTCCACGGTCAACCGCTACGCGCGCAACGGCAAGTTCCTCAAGGAGAAGGAGCCGGCGCTCTCCGGTGACGACATCCGTGAGGGACTGGCCGCCATCGTCTCGGTCAAGGTGAAGGAGCCCCAGTTCGAGGGGCAGACCAAGACCAAGCTCGGCAACACCGAGGTCAAGTCGTTCGTGCAGCGCGTGAGCAACGAGTGGCTGGCCGACTGGTTCGAGCGCAACCCCGCCGAGGCGAAGATCATCGTCAACAAGGCGGTGCAGTCGGCGCAGGCCCGCGCGGCCGCCCGTAAGGCCCGCGAGCTGGTGCGCCGCAAGAGCGCCGGCGACATCGGCGGCCTGCCCGGCAAGCTCGCCGACTGCCGTTCCACGGACCCGTCGAAGTCCGAGGTCTACATCGTGGAGGGCGACTCCGCGGGCGGCTCGGCCAAGTCCGGCCGCGACTCGATGTACCAGGCGATCCTGCCCATCCGCGGCAAGATCATCAACGTCGAGAAGGCCCGCATCGACCGCGTCCTCAAGAACACCGAGGTCCAGGCGATCATCACGGCGCTCGGCACCGGCATCCACGACGAGTTCGACGTCAGCAAGCTGCGCTACCACAAGGTCGTGCTGATGGCCGACGCCGACGTCGACGGCCAGCACATCCGCACGCTGCTGCTCACGCTGCTGTTCCGGTTCATGCGCCCGCTGATCGAGGAGGGCCACGTCTACCTCGCGCAGCCACCGCTCTACAAGATCAAGTGGGGTGGCCGCGGCGCCGAGCCGGAGTTCGCCTACACCGACCGCGAGCTCGAGGGCCTGCTGGCCGCTGGTCGCGAGGCGGGCAAGAAGATCCCCAAGGACGAGGGCATCCAGCGCTACAAGGGTCTCGGCGAGATGAACGCCAAGGAGCTGTGGGAGACGACGATGGACCCCGCCAACCGGGTGCTCCTGCAGGTCACCCTCGACGACGCCGCCACCGCCGACGAGCTGTTCTCGGTGCTGATGGGCGAGGACGTCGAGTCCCGCCGGTCGTTCATCACGCGCAACGCCAAGGACGTGCGCTTTCTTGATGTGTAAGAGCCTGGACGTCTCCGCACCCGCCTACGCAGAAGGACCCGCTCGTGACTGACACGCTCGACCCCACGCTGCCCCCCGCCGGTGGCGGAGGCGACCGCACCGAGCCGGTCGACATCCAGCAGGAGATGCAGCGCTCGTACATCGACTACGCGATGAGCGTCATCGTCGGCCGCGCGCTGCCGCTGGTCGAGGACGGCCTCAAGCCGGTGCACCGGCGCGTCCTGTACTCGATGGGGGAGAACAACTTCCGCCCCGACCGCAGCTACGTGAAGTGCGCACGCGTCGTCGGCGAGGTGATGGGCAACTACCACCCCCACGGCGACAGCTCGATCTACGACGCACTCGTGCGGCTGGCCCAGCCGTGGTCGATGCGCTACCCGCTGATCGACGGCCAGGGCAACTTCGGCTCCCGGGGCAACGACCCGGCCGCCGCCATGCGCTACACCGAGTGCCGCCTCTCGCCGCTGGCGATGGCGATGCTGCAGGACATCGAAGAAGACACCGTCGACTTCTCCGACAACTACGACGGCAAGGCGCAGGAGCCCGACGTCCTGCCGTCGCGGGTGCCGAACCTGCTCATCAACGGCAGCTCCGGCATCGCCGTCGGCATGGCCACCAACATCCCGCCGCACAACCTGCGCGAGGTCGGCGCCGGTGTCGTGTGGGCGCTGGACAACTGGGAAGCCACCGACGACGAGCTCCTCACGGCCCTGATGGAGCACATCAAGGGCCCGGACTTCCCGACCGCCGGCCTCATCGTCGGCCGCGACGGCATCGAGCAGGCCTACCGCACCGGGCGTGGCTCCATCCGGATGCGCGCGGTCGTCGAGGTCGAGGAGGACGCCAAGGGGCGCACCATCCTCGTCTGCACCGAGCTGCCCTACCAGGTCAACCCGGACAACCTCATCGAGTCGATCGCGAGCCAGCACCGCGACGGCAAGCTGCAGGGCATCGCCGAGATCAACGACGAGTCGTCCGACCGCGTGGGCATGCGCATCGTCATCACGCTCAAGCGCGACGCGGTGGCGAAGGTGGTGCTGAACAACCTCTACAAGCACACCCAGCTGCAGTACGGCTTCGGCGTCAACATGCTGGCGATCGTCGACGGCGTGCCCCGCACGCTGCGCCTGGACCAGGTGGTGCGCAACTACATCCGCCACCAGATCGAGGTCATCGTCCGGCGCACGCGCTACCGGCTGCGCAAGGCCGAGGAGCGGGCCCACATCCTGCGTGGCTACGTCAAGGCGCTCGACGCGCTCGACGAGGTCATCGCCCTGATCCGCGCGTCGGCCACGGTCGACGTCGCGAAGACGGGCCTGATGGAGCTCCTGGACGTCGACGACATCCAGGCGCAGGCCATCCTCGACATGCAGCTGCGGCGCCTCGCCGCCCTCGAGCGTCAGAAGATCATCGACGAGCTGGCCGAGATCGAGCTCGAGATCGCCGACTACCAGGACATCCTGGCCCGCCCGGAGCGGCAGCGGCAGATCGTGCGCGACGAGCTCACCGAGATCGTCGAGAAGCACGGCGACGAGCGCCGCACGCGGATCGTGGCCGACGACGGCGACGTCACCAACGAAGACCTCATCGCGGTCGAAGATGTCGTTGTGACGATAACCCAGACCGGCTACGCGAAGCGCACCAAGACCGACCTCTACCGGGCGCAGAAGCGCGGCGGCAAGGGCGTGCAGGGCGCGGCGCTGAAGCAGGACGACATCGTCGCCCACTTCTTCGTCTGCTCCACGCACGACTGGATGCTGTTCTTCACCAACAAGGGCCGGGTCTACCGGCTCAAGGCCTACGAGCTGCCCGAGGCCAACCGCAGCGCGCGCGGCCAGCACGTGGCCAACCTGCTCGCGTTCCAGCCGGACGAGCACATCGCGCAGGTCATGCAGATCAAGGACTACCAGGCCGCGCCGTATCTCGTCCTGGCGACGAGAACCGGTCTGGTGAAGAAGTCGAGGCTCACCGACTTCGACTCGCCCCGGTCCGGCGGCCTCATCGGCATCAACCTGCGTGAGGACGACGAGCTCGTCGGCGCCGTCCTGGCCTCGGCCGAGGACGACCTGCTGCTCGTCTCGGCGGAGGGCCAGTCCATCCGGTTCACCGCCAGCGACGAGGTGCTGCGCCCGATGGGGCGGGCCACGTCCGGCGTGCTCGGGATGCGGTTCAACACCGGCGACCGGCTGCTGTCGCTCGCCGTCGTCCAGCCCGACACGTTCGTGCTGGTCGCCACGGACGGCGGCTTCGCCAAGCGCACGCCGATCGAGGACTACCCGGTGCAGGGCCGCGGGGGTAAGGGTGTTCTGACCCTCCAGTACGACCGCCGCCGTGGCACCCTGGTCGGTGCGCTCATCGTCGGCATCGACGACGAGCTGTACGCGATCACCTCCACCGGCGGGGTGATCCGGACATCGGCCCGGCAGGTGCGCAAGGCCGGCCGGCAGACGAAGGGGGTACGCCTGATGAACCTGGGCGAAACCGCCACGTTGCTGGCGGTGGCACGTAATGCCGAGGACGATGCCGACGACACCGCGCTGACCGGTACCGAGCCCGAGGGCGAGGACAGCTGAGCAGCGGGCCACCCAACGGAGGAGATTCCTCTCTCGTGAACGACGCGACGAGTACACCGGACGACCCCGACCGCACCGACCAGGACGGCCGGGGTGCGGTGGCCACGGGAGAGCAGGCCGCTGTCACCCCGGCCACCGGGGCCGGCACCGCGGGTACGCCCTCGGCGTCCCCGCGGCCCTCACCCACGCCGGCGGCCGAGCCGGTCGCCGAGGAGCCGGACGTGCCGGTCGCCCCGACCACGGAGAAGCCGGTCGCGAACGGCGGCACGCCGTCGCTGGACAAGCGGGCCGCCGCCTCCGCGGCGGTCGCCGCCGAGGCCCCCACCGCCCACCTGCGGGTGCCCGCCCCGTCGAACGGTGCGCATCCCGCGCCGGCCGACGACGACGTGACCCGTCCCGTCGGGCCGGGAGAGCTCCCGGCCACGGGTCCGGTGCCCGGCCCCGGACCGGCCGCGGCCGCGCCGCCCCCGTGGCAGCGCGTGCCGGGTCGGGAGGCCCAGATCCCGGCGCAGTCCGGGCCACCGCCGGCTCCACGGCCGGCAGGTGGGCTGCTCGAGGACGAGGGCCCCACCGCGTTCCTCGAGGCTCCGGCCCGGGCCGACGAGGCGGCGGGTGCCGACGGTCAGCCGGCGGAGAAGGGCGGCACGTGGGGCTCGGTGCGCGCGGTGCGCAACCGTCCGCCGCGCCAGGCCGCCCTGCAGCTCAAGCGGCTCGACCCGTGGTCGGTGCTCAAGCTGGCCCTGGTGCTCGCGGTGGTGCTGTTCTTCATCTGGCTGGTGGCCGTCGGGGTGCTCTACGGCGTCCTGGGCGGCATGGGGGTGTGGGACCGCCTCAACGGCACCTACGCCGACCTCGTCTCCGGAGAGGCCCCCACCGGCAGTCCGCTGATCAGCGCGGGCCGCGTCTTCGGCCTGGCCGCGGTGGTCGGGGCGATCAACAGCCTGCTGTTCGCCGTGGCCATCACCGTCGGGGCGTTCGTCTACAACGTGTCGGCCGACCTCGTCGGCGGCATCGAGGTCACGCTCTCGGAGCGCGACTGAGCTGGGATGTGTGTGGGGGGGGTATCCCCCTGCAGGCGGCCGGAGGCGCTGGGGTAACCTCGTCTCCGCCGCAGGGGGCCTATAGCTCAGTTGGTTAGAGCGCATCGCTGATAACGATGAGGTCGGTGGTTCAAATCCACCTAGGCCCACTCTGTATCCCCTCGGGACAGGCAGGACGTTCAATGAAGAAGATTCTCGCCGTCATCGTCGCACTCGCGGCCGGGGCCCTCGTGTTCTCGAAGGTCCGCTCCTCCCGCGAGGACAACGACCTGTGGCACGAGGCCACCACGAGCTGAGCAGGTATCGTCTCCTGCTCAGCACGGGGACGTAGCTCAATTGGCAGAGCACCGCCTTTGCAAGGCGGGGGTTAGGGGTTCGATTCCCCTCGTCTCCACCACGTCTGACCTGCGCGTACAGTGCATGTGGGCCTCGGACATTTGATCACTGGCATCCACGATGGCATCCACTAGCGTCGTGACGTGGCCAAACGAGCTGCTCAGCGGCGCGATCGGGGGATGATCCGCCAACGCGGTAACTCGTTCCAGGTCGTCGTGTTCGCTGGCCGCGATCCGCTGACGAAGCGGAAGCTCTACCTCCGTGAGTCGACCACCGACGAGCGCGAGGCGGAGAAGATCCGGACCCGGCTCCTGGCCCAGGTCGACGCGCATAGGCACTCGAAGACCCGTGCGACGTTCCGGGTCGCGATGGACAAGTGGCTGCGAACGCACGACGTCGAGGAGACGACCCGCGCGAGCTACGAGCAGTACGCCCGCGTGCACCTGTACCCGGCGTTCGGGGACCAGCCGGTGGGTCGGGTGACCACGCAGCTGCTGGAGGAGTTCTACGCCGAGCTGAGGCGCTGCAGCGCTCGCTGCGCCGGGCGGGCTGTCGTCAAGCACCGCACAAGCGATCCGCACGAGTGCCGCGTCGTGCAGCACAAGCGACCGCCGGGCCGGCCTCCTGTCAACGGCTACCCGTCACATGATTGCGCCGAGAAGGGCTGCAGGGTCATCGAGTGTCGGCCCCACGCGTGCGTACCACTGTCGCCGGCCACGATCCGCCGCATCCACTTCGCGATCCGCGGCGTGCTGGGCGCAACGGTGCGCTGGGGCTGGATCACCGACAACCCGGCCGTGATCGCCCGCAAGCCGCGCGTCCCGACGCCGCAGCCCGATCCGCCGACGGTGGCCCAGGCCGCGCGGATCATCGACGCGGCGTGGGCTCAGGACGACGACTGGGGCACGCTCGTCTGGCTGGTGATGGTTACCGGGATGCGGCGTGCCGAGCTGCTCGCGCTGCGCTGGTCCGACGTCGACCTCGATGCCGCTGTGCTGACGGTCCGGCGCAACTACGTGCGCGTGGGCCGGCGCTCGATCGAGAAGGACACCAAGACCCACCAGATGCGCCGTCTCGCCCTCGATCCCGCCACGATCGACGTGATGACCGAGCACCGTGACCGGTACGCCAAGAAGTGCCGACAGGCCGCTGTTCCGGCTCTGGACATGGCCTACCTGTTCTCTTACCGGCCCCTGAACGACCGCCCGTGCGATCCCAGCGGCGTGACCCACCGCTATGGCCGAATGTGCGCTGAGCTGGGCATCAGCAGCCATCTGCACGCCCTCCGGCATTACTCCGCCACTGAACTGCTCTCGGCTGGCATCGACCTGCGCACCGTCGCCGGCCGACTCGGCCATGTCGGAGGTGGTGCGACCACTTTGCGCGTTTACGCGGCATGGGTTGGGGAGTCCGACCGTCGTGCGGCCGAGTTGCTTGGCGGTCGGATGCGCCGACCCACCCGAGGTGGCTAAGACGCAGTAGGTTGAGCTCCTACCGTTGTAGGCAGAAATCAAGGGAGGGGAATCTTGGACCAGGACAACGCACCTCAGACTAGTGGGGACTCAGCCACACTTAGAAATCGAATCGCAGCGACTGAGGACTTTGTTGATATAGCCGAGCGTCTGACTGCAGTGGGCGATCTGGAGTGGGTGGCCGTAGAGTCAGATTTCCGACTGCTCGCAGTAAATACTTCGCTCCGGCGGCAACTCGAGAGCATTCAAGCAGCAGTCATGCTCTGTCAGCAAGGGCTTGGACATCTGGCCGTTGCATTCGTTCGGGCGTCCCTCGAAGATGTGATGTACCTCGGCTTCTTTGTCTCGCTCGACCGAGAAGACTCTCAGCATCTTTTCAAAACAATGGGAACCTGGGACCATCTGAGGTCATTGCTAGCCCAGCGGGAGTACGTCGGTGACGAGGCTATGCACACTCTCTGGTACTCTCAGGAATTTCTAAACTGGGCTGAACTCCTCAAAGACCAAACTCGCAGTGAGCTGAAGCAACTTCAGAAGAAGTATAGGTGGTCGGGAGGTATTCTCCCCGCAGGAGACTGGATAGCTGAAAGGTCGGGACACGGTGACCTTTATGGCTATTTGCATGCGGCGACGAGCCGTGCCCTCCACTTCTCCGCTGGCGAGATCTTGCGTCGCGGTTGGGGCGAGCCTTCAGGTAAAGTCATCACGGACAAGCCAGAGTTTCGTGAGCACCTTGCTGCTTTTGCGCTCGATCAGTTGTGGCGCCTGTTCCTCGACACACTGAAGGCCGCGGAGCCGCTCATCGAAGCGGCTGGATTGAGCAGTGATCCCGCCCTGGACTTCGAAGAGATGAAGCCCATCTTGGATCGACTTCTTGCAATAGGGCGAGTGCCCCTCGTTCACGCCCACGAGTGGAATCTAACCCCCGAAGGACCACTCGGCACTTCCAGTTGAACACAAATCTTTAGCGTAGCTCACAACTCCCGGCCGTTTGTTCGAGGAGCCTGGCGGTCTCGAACGTCGACAGCAATGGCGTTACTCTGTGGCTCGCGGCCACTGCTTGATCTTCGAATGTCGAACAACGGGCGTGATCAAGTGGTGGCCGTTGCACGTCCGGGATCGCCACGCTGGGAAGATCACGATCTACGGCCGAAGTACAAGAACCTACCGACGGGGCTCCGCCCCACGCCCCGGCCCTCACTCTGGTGGAGGTGGTGGCTACTCCACCGCCGACCGGTCGCCCTGACGGGATGCCACACCGCCGGTGGGGGTGCAAGCGGAACTGCTGCTTGCACCCCCACCGCCGGCGCAGCCTTACTGCGTACGCCCGATCGACGGTGGAGTAGCACAGACCCGAGTCATAACGGGCTCTTCCGGAAATGGAGTGCGGCTGAGGGCGTGATCGACCGCGGGAGCGGGGTCGTGTCGCTGCGCTGAGGCGGGCCCCAAGAAGTTGATGATGAAGGTTCCTACGCCGAACATCGTCGAACACCCCGGGGGCCCTGTGTCGCAGCCTACGTTCTCGCCCGCCCAGATCGTGGCCGACACGATCGTCCGCACCGTCGAGCTCGG
>Ga0209963_1000478_pt1 | contig 58879 bp, 61 predicted proteins | sample ThiBio_1000_biof_2_FD_183957 | JGI IMG/M metagenome (GOLD analysis project Ga0209963, IMG submission 183957) | Wastewater bioreactor microbial communities from Cape Town, South Africa - Thiocy_cont_1000_biof (SPAdes) | ecosystem: Engineered > Bioreactor > Thiocyanate-remediating >...
CGCGCTCGTCTCGTCTCCGCAATCCCGGCCAGCTCCGACGAGTCGAGCGCTACCCTCAAACCACGCCGCGCGAAGGGGTCAAAATTGGACGCCGATACGGGGTCAAAGTTCAACGCCGATTGACACAATTGATGACGCCGTCCAATCTTCAAAGGAAGTTCAATGCCTCTGCGTATACTTAGCGAGCCCGACAATCTCCCAGCTTTAGACCAACGTTTCCTTCACGCTCGCCCCGGCGCCGGGCTCGCCCCTGACGGACATCCACCGCGAATTCTGTTGCTCTACGGTTCGCTACGAGAACGCTCGTATTCCCGGCTCACGACCGAGGAAGCTGCCAGGCTGCTGCAGCGCTTCGGAGCGGAAACACGAATCTTCGATCCGCGCGAGCTGCCGTTCCCCGATCAGATCGCCGGCGACGACCATCCGGCCATCAAAGAATTGCGCGAACACGCGTTCTGGTCGGAAGGTATGGTCTGGTGCAGCCCCGAACGCCACGGGCAAATTACCGGGCTCATGAAGGCGCAGATCGACCATCTGCCGCTTAGCATTGGCGGCATGCGCCCGACTCAGGGAAGGACGCTCGCGGTGATGCAGGTCTCCGGGGGCTCGCAGAGCTTCAATGCGGTGAACACGCTGCGGCTGCTTGGCCGCTGGATGCGGATGTTCACGATCCCCAATCAATCGAGTGTCGCCAAGGCATTCGAGGAATTCGACGAAGCTGGCAGGATGAAACCGTCCAGCTATTACGACCGCATCGTTGACGTGATGGAGGAGCTGGTCCGGTTTACCATTTTGATGCGACCTCACGGCTCGCAGCTCGTTGACCGTTACTCGGAGCGAAAGGCCGCCGGGAAAGTGATCGATCCCAAGACGGACCTGTCTTTAATGGCGACAGCTCCGCAGAGCGAACCGGCTTGACGTCGCGGCATCACAGCGTCGTCATTATTGGCGGCGGGCAGGCGGGTCTTGCAATCGCCTATTATCTACGACGGGCCGATGTTGACTTTGTCATTGTGGATGCTGGCGCCGGGCCGGGTGGCGCATGGGTTCATACCTGGGATTCGCTACGTCTGTTCTCCCCGGCCGGCTACAGTTCTCTTCCCGGCTGGCCGATGACCGCGCTCTACAGCAAAGGTTATCCCAGCCGCGACGAGTCGATCGAATATCTAACCCGCTATGAAAAACGGTACGAATTCCCCATCGATCGGCCTCGCATCGTGGAAGCTATCGAGCACGACGGTGATCTCTTGCGGCTACGCTGCCGCGGCGGAGAAAGGTACAGCGCAGCTGCGGTCGTGAGCGCAACCGGCACCTGGTCGAAGCCCTACGTCCCGGAATACCCGGGCGCGGCTCAATTCACCGGCACGCAGCTGCATTCCGGGCATTATCGAGATGCTCGGCCCTTTGCTGGTCAACGCGTCGCGATCGTGGGCGGCGGCAATTCCGGCGCTCAGATACTGGCCGAACTTTCCCTGGTAGCGGAGACGATCTGGATCACCCTGCGGGATCCCACCTTCCTTCCGGATGACGTCGATGGCCGGGTGCTGTTCGAACGGGCGACAGCCCGGGTCCGCGGCGCCGATGCAAGCACGGCGACCTCCGGTCTGGGCGATATTGTCATGATACCGTCGGTCAAGAGTGCCCGCGATCGCGGCGTTCTCACGGCTGTGAGGTCGTTTGAGCGACTGACGCCGACAGGTCTTGCATGGCGCGACGGAACGGAGAGCGAGGTGGACGCTATCATTTGGTGCACCGGCTTTCTGCCGGCGACAGATCGTCTAAAAACACTTGGCATCGTTGCCGCGGACGGGCGCGTGAAAGTTCTCAATCAACGCTCCGTCGACGAACCGCGACTTTGGCTCGCCGGCTACGGCAACTGGACCGGAGCAGCGTCCGCGACTCTGATCGGTGCCGCTCGAACAGCACGTGATCTCGCTCCGCGCATTGTCAATGCACTGGCAGATCACCAGCGTCCCGTCAGATGACAATGCCTCGCCCGCGAGCTGTGGGTGGAAAGCGCATCGCTCACTACGATGCGAACAGCATTCCCACGACTGCAGCGGGGCGCCTTGCGTCCAAGGGTGTCAGATGATCGCGTGCCGAACTTTCGCAGAGGTCCACTCACTGACGAGAACCGTACCGAGGATCAGGAGAAGGATCAGGGTCACCTGTGGCCAGGCGAGGGTATTGAGGGACGCCTCTAGATTCAGCCCGATGCCGCCGGCGCCGACGAGGCCAAGTACGGTCGACTCGCGAATATTGATGTCCCAGCGGAAAACCGTAATTCCGGCGAAGGCCGGCATGATCTGCGGAACGATGCCCCAAGCGAGCGTCTGCGGCCCGGAGGCGCCGGTCGCGCGGATCGCTTCGACTTGGGCTTTGTCTATCTCCTCGATCGCCTCATAAAGCAGCTTGCCGATGAACCCGATCGACCGCAGCGCGATCGCGATTATGCCAGCGAGCAGGCCCGGTCCAAGGATCGAGACGAGAAGCAGCGCCCAAACTATCGCATTGATCGAGCGGGATGAGACGATCACGAGGAGCGCGGCCGGACGGACCAGGGTGACACTCGGCGTCGTATTGCGCGCGGCCAAAAATGCGATCGGCACGGCGATCACGATAGCAAGCGCCGTGCCGAGGGTGGCGATGTTCAGTGTATCCCAGAGCGGCTTCACGAGGTTCGGAAAATACGACCAACGGGGCGGCACCATGCGCGACCCGATGTCGACCATCTGGGTTGGCGCATCCCAGACGTAGGCCCAGATCGTGCTTTCCGTCATCACGCGCCAGCAGAACGCAGTGAACGCGACGGCGAGAAGCCAGCCGAGCCAGATCATAAGGTCTGCTCGGGTGGTGCGCCGTCGCCAGAGGGGACGTCCATCGGGAAGACTGGCGACCGGCATCACTGCACCCATTTCCGGATGACGCTCGAGACATATTCGCTGACCATGACGATCGCGATGATCAAGATCAGCACAGCCGCGGCGCTGTCGAACTCGTAGCGGTCGATGGCCGTGTTGAGGGTGGCGCCGATGCCGCCAGCGCCTACGATTCCGACAACAGCCGACTCGCGAAAATTGATATCGAGGCGATAGAGCGACAGACCGATCAGCCTTGGCGCCACCTGCGGCAGCACGCCGTAAGAGAGGATCGACGCCCAACCAGCTCCGGTGGCGCGGATCGCCTCGAGCGGAACAGGATCGATGTCTTCGATGTCCTCGGCCAGCAGCTTGGAGAGGAAGCCGATGGTCGCGAAGGACAAGGTGAGGAAGCCCGCGAAAGGGCCAAAGCCGACCATGGCGACGAGGAGGATTGCAATGATGATCTCCTGCAGCGAGCGTGACACGGCGATGGTCGCGCGACAGACATAATAGACGGTGCCGGGTACGACATTGCGGGCCGCGCCGACGCCGATCGGGATGGAGATGGCGATGCCGACGGCCGTGGACGTCACCGTCATGGTGAGGCTTTCGATCATGCCCTGCAGGATGTCATCCCAGCGCGTCGAGAAATTCGGCTGCAGGAACCCCGCAATGAACCGGCCGCCGCGCGCCAGCCCGTCGAACACTCGCGGCCAGTTCACCTCCACCGTACCCAGCGCCAGTGCAAGATAGATAGCGACGCCGACGATCAATCCTCGCCGCAGCCACGGATTGGCGATGAGCGGCGGTGGCCGCCAGCGGCGCGCGGTGGTCCCAACGTCTGTCACAGCGCCGCAGCCACGCGTTCGGATGAGGTGGAAGCAACGCGCGTCATACGGAGAGAGTCCTCCTCAGCTTGCTCCTCATCCGCCCCGTCGTCGTCCCGGCTGATGGTCTTCGACCAGTCTTCTTCGCCATAGATCGTGGTCAGCACGGCGGGATTGAGCGCAGCCGGGGGGCCGTCGAACACGATGCGGCCGGCCTTCAGGCCGACGATGCGCTGCACGAACATCTGGGCGAGCGCCACATCATGGATGTTGACAACGGCCGCGAGGCCGCGCTCGGCACAAACCTCGACCAGAAGCCGCATGATCTGACGGGAGGTCTTTGGATCGAGGCTCGCCGTCGGCTCGTCGACGAGCAGAATATCGGGCTCCTGCACCAACGCGCGGGCAATACCGACCCGTTGGCGCTGACCGCCGGAGAGCTCATCGGCGCGCTTGTCGACGTGATCAATGAGGCCAACCCTCTCCAGCACGGCGAAGGCGCGGTCGATATCGGCCTGGGGAAACCGCCGAAACCAGGAGCGCCAGAAGCCGACATAGCCGAGCCGGCCTGAGAGTACGTTCTCCATGACGGAGAGGCGCTCGACCAAGGCAAATTCCTGAAAGATCATGCCCATGCGCCGCCGGGCGCGGCGTAAGCCGGCCCGGCCGAGCCCAGTGATCTCCGTCTCGCTAAGATGGATCCGGCCGGCGGTTGGTTCGACCAGCCGGTTGACGCACCGAATGAGCGTCGATTTGCCCGCCCCGGACGGCCCGATCAGGCCGAGCACCTGGCCGACCGGAACAGCGAGATCGACGGCATCGAGAGCCTTGTCACCCTTCTCATAGCGCTTGGAGAGGCCTTCGATAATCAGCATACCGCCGCATCCCAGTCGTTGCGCATCATTTGCAGGCGTAGCTGACGCCCATCGCCTCATCGATCTGACGGATCACCGCCCAATTATCTTTGAAGGTGATCGGAATGAACGCCTCTTGCGGCGGCTCGGACGTCTGGAATTCCTTGAGGAGTGCAGTGCCTTCCCATTTGAAGGTGCGGAACGCTTCCTTGATCTTCTCCGCGAGTGCCGGCTTCAGGTTATAGACATAGCCATAACCGGTGGTGGGAAAGGTCTGCGATTTATAGATCGTCACGATCTGCTCGGGCTTGACCACGCCGCGGGCGATCATGCGCTTCATCACGGAGTTGGCCACCGCTGCAGCGGGATAATCCTTGTTGGCAACTCCGAGGATCGAGTTGTCGTGTTTGCCCGAAAAGACGGGCTCATAGTCCTTTCCGGCGGCGAGCTTGAACTGCGAGCCAAGCAATGCGGACGGTGCCTTGTAACCCGAGTTCGACGTCTCGGCGGTGAAGGCCATCTTCTTGCCCCTGATGTCCTCGACCTTGGTGATCCCCGAGCCCGGATAGGTGATAATCTCCATCTCGTAGCCGAACTCACCGGTCTTCGACGCCATCATGGTGAAGGGCACGAATCCGGAGCAGGCGACCGCAATCGGATTGGACCCGGTATTGAAACCCGCCACGTGAAGCCGGCCGGCGCGCATCGCCTCGAGCTGCGCCGCGTTCGATTGAACGGGGAAGAACTGTACTTTCTTGCCGGTCGTCTTGGCGAGATGGTCGAGAAACTCCGTCCATACTTTGGCGTACACCGCCGGGTCTTCGACAGGCGTGTAGGCAAAGATCAGCGTATCCGGATCGATCAACTTCGACGGATCAGTCGGCGTGTCGGCGACCATGTCGCCATTCGCGTCTGTGAACCGCGCATCGAGCTTGAATTCAGCTTTTGCCACTCCAGCGCAAAGGCCTGAGACTACGAGAGCAGTTAGGGCAGCCACGACACATTTGCTCAACATGACTTTAGTTCTCTCTGTTCATCCAAAGGAGGGGATGCATTCGTCGATGTCCGTGGGCGCTCGCCTGCGTCAAACGCGTATCCGACACCGCGGACCGTGCGAATCAAGTCCCGGTCGCGACGCTGATTCAGCGCTTTTCGCAATCGACCAACATGGACGTCGACCGTTCTTTCATCGATGTCGTTCTTACTTCCCCACACTGCTGCGAGAAGCTGCTCACGCGTCATAACGTGATCAGGATTTTGGAGTAGTACTTGCAAAAGCCGAAATTCGGTTGGACCGAGATGAATCTCGCGGCCCCGTCGATAGACGCGATGGGTCATGGGATCGAGTTCGACGTCGCTCGCCCGCACTATGGTCTCAGTGTGCCCGGCAATACTGCGGCTTTGACCTGCTAGGTCTTCTGGAACGAGCTGTCCGGAGGCACAGACGTTGAAGCACACGACATCTTCCCGCAGATAAGGGCGGCCATCATCGGCGACGGCGACTCGCGCCGGTACCCACTCCGTGACATCCCGTCGGGACACATGACGATACACATCGCAATCGAGCGGTTGGGTCAGAGCGCCAGCCTGACAATCATCGCGCCGTCCCGCGCCATGCTCGCAAGTCTCATTATCGACAATCACGAGCGCCACTTGATTCGTCAGAAACTTGCTGACCGGCTGCAAGAGGAGTCTGAGCGAGTCCGGGTCTTGGATAATGAGAAGACGGACCATCTGTCCCGCTTCCTCACGTTCCCGGATTCGGATCAGACCCCGGATGGAGTGTGCTGCTTGTGTCGAACTTCTTACGCTCCTCAGCTGGAATTGCTCCGGTGACGATGAAATAGACGTCTTCAGAGATGTTCGTAACGTGATCGCCAATACGTTCGATATTCTTCGCGCAGAAGAGTAGATGCGCTGTGCCCGCAATATCCTTATAGGTGCGCGCGATATACTCGATCGATTCCTTGAAAAATGCCGTATTCAAGAGATCGATTTCACTATCCGCATCGCGGATTGCCATTGCGCGCGTCGCGTCGCGATCGGCGTAAGCGGCGAGAACATGCCGGAGCTGAGTTTGTGCGAGTGTGCTCATCTTCTGGAGTCGCGCGGCGAGATCCTGATGCGGCGGCTCGCTACCGAGAGCCACCGCCCGCTTGGCGATGTTCTTCGCCAAGTCGCCGATACGCTCCAGCTCAGAACCGATCCGCACGGCGGCCATTATGTCCCGCAGATCGACCGCCAAGGGCTGCCGGCGAGCAATGATCTGCACTGCCTCGTGCTCGACGAGTGCCTCAAGGGCGTCGACCTGCGCGTCCTGTTCGATGACTTTCACTGCGGCCGCGGCGTCATGGGTTACGAGCGCACGGGTGGCATCGACGAAGGCGGCGTCGACCAGCGTGCCCATCTGCAGAAGATGGTCTCTCAACAAATTCAGGTCGGCGTCAAACGAACTGACGGTGTGCTTCACTGTGGACATGTCCATCACCTCTCTTCTGGCTACGTTGTTATGGTGGAGGATCCGGTCAGCCGAAACGGCCGGTGATGTACTCTTCTGTTCTTTTATCTTTTGGATTGTTGAATATCTCTGAGGTATTGCCGTATTCGATGAGTTCCCCGAGGTACATGAAAGCTGTGTTGCTTGAGATACGCGCGGCTTGCTGCATGTTGTGGGTGACGATGACGATCGTAAATTCAGTTTTGAGGGTGTCGATAAGCTCCTCGATACGGGCGGTTGAGATCGGATCGAGTGCTGATGTCGGTTCGTCGAGAAGTAAGACCTCAGGACGCAAGGCGATGCCGCGCGCGATACAGAGCCGCTGCTGCTGTCCTCCCGAAAGGCTCAGCCCACTTGCCGTAAGCTTGTTCTTGACCTCATCCCAAAGTGCCGCTTGCCGCAGAGCGGCTTCGACGCGTCCGTCCATCTCGCTGCGAGACAGCCGCTCATAGTGGCGAATTCCGTAGGCCACGTTTTCGTAGATCGACATTGGAAACGGGACAGGTTTTTGAAAGACCATGCCAACCCGGGCGCGCAGGCGGCTCATGGGATAGCGAGGATCAAGAATGTCATCGCCGTCCAGCAGCACCTTTCCTGTCGCATGCTGCTTCGGGTAGATCATGTAAATGCGATTGAGAATCCGCAGCAAGGTGGACTTTCCGCAACCGGATGGGCCGATCAGGGCGGAAACCTGCTTCTCTGGGAAAATGAGACTGACATCATGTACGGCGCGGGATTGGCCGTAGAAGAAGCTCACATTGTCGAGCACGAGTTTTGGCTGAGCGGTGATAGGAGCGGACATCTGCTCCACCTGACGTTGGCCTAGGTTAAGCATTGTCGGATTTCCTCGGATTGAGAATTGTACGGGAGATGATGCTGAGCGCGAGCACAAACAGCGTCATGACAAAGGCGCCGGCCCAGGCCAATGTGTGCCAGGCGTCGTAAGGGCTCATGGCATATTGGAAGATGACGACAGGAATATTCGCCATCGGCTCCGACAAACTGCTCGTCCAATACTGGTTGTTAAGGGCAGTGAAGAGGAGCGGCGCCGTTTCGCCCGAAATTCGGGCGATCGCCAAGAGTACGCCGGTCAGGATCCCTGCCTTGGCGGCCCGATAGAGGACATGGTTGATCATCTTCCACCGCGGGATGCCGAGCGAGAGCGCGGCCTCGCGCATGACGTCGGGGACCAGGCGCAGCATTTCGTCGGTCGTGCGGACCACGACGGGCAGCAAGATGAACGCGAGGGCGATGCCGCCGGCGTAGGCAGAGAAATGCCCCGCCTGTCGGACGACGAGCTCATAAACGAAGAGGCCGATGACGATCGACGGCGCGCTCAGCAGAATGTCGTTGACGAAGCGGATGACTTCGCCGAGCCGGCTCCCGCGTGCATATTCGGCCAAGAAAGTTCCTGCCGCGATACCGATAGGGCTGCCAATCACGACGGCCATCAGCACCATCACGAAGCTGCCGAAGAAGGCATTAAGCAATCCACCATCCTGGCCAGGCGGCGGTGTCATCTCCGTAAACAGTTTCACGTTCAAAGCGCCGAGACCTTGGAAAAAGGTTGTTCCAAGGATCCAAGCCAGCCAGACGAGGCCGAACGCGGTTGCTAGCGTTGCGAGCGTAAGAGCCGCGATGCTGACAGCTTGGCGGCGCCGATGAAGGGATTCAGCGGTGGTCATATCATTCCCCCTTCTGCCTTGCGACGCGCTGGAGCATCAGCTTGGCGACGGCGAGCACGATGAAGGTCACGATGAAGAGAACGAAGCCCAGTGCGATCAGCGAGGAGAGATAGATGTCGGAATCCGCCTCGGTGAATTCATTCGCAATTGCCGCGGCGATAGAGTTCCCCGGCTGCATCAGGGAGATACTGAGATTGTGGGCGTTGCCAAGGACGAAGGTTACCGCCATCGTCTCGCCGAGCGCACGCCCGAGCCCGAGGAAGATACCTCCGACCACAGCCGTGCGGGTGTAAGGAATCACAACGTCTTTCACGACCTCCCATTTCGTGCTGCCGAGCGCATAGGCGGATTCCTTGAGCGCTTGGGGAACCACGAGGAACACGTCGCGCATCACTGCCGTGATGAAGGGAATGACCATAATGCCAAGGATGATGCCTGCGGTAAGCATACCGATGCCCATGGGGGCACCGTCGAAGAGCGGTCCAATGATTGGCAACGGTCCGATGTGATCGATCAACCACGGCTGCACGTGGTCCGACATGAAAGGAACGAAGGTGAAAAGACCCCACATGCCGTAGATAATGCTGGGGATGCCGGCCAAAAGCTCAATGGCGGTACCGACAGGTCCGCGCATCCATCGGGGCGCGACCTCGGTGAGAAAGACCGCAATTCCGAGACTGATCGGAACAGCGATGATCATCGAGATGAGTGAGGTAATGATCGTGCCGTATATGGGAACGAAGGCCGCGAACTGACGGCTGACGGGATCCCATTCGGTCCCATAAAAGAAGCGCCATCCGAACGTCTGAAATGCCAGCCGCCCGCCCCAGGCCATGGAGAGCGCCGCAGCACCGAGCGCGATCAATACGAAGAACGCAGCTCCTGCCACCACCCAATAAAACAGCCGATCTGCTGCGGTGTCGGAGATCCAAGTCGTCCGGTTGGTGTCCGATTGAGGTGAAGGCGGATCAAGGGCCACGACGGCTCTGTTATTCATAGGAGGCTTCCAATGCTTCGGGACCGGCGGAGCCGTAGGGAGGGCCGCTGCAGGAGCGCGGGGACGCGGCCCTGCAGCGGCCTATTCGACCTCAGCTTTTGAATTCAGCGGTCCAATAAGCTTCGATCAGCTTGGTCAGACCCTCGGGAAGCGGCACGTAGTCGAGCTCCACCGCCTGCTTCTGGCCTTCCTCAAGCGCCCATTTGTAGAATTTGAACGCTTCTTGCGAACGCGCAGCGTCCTTCGGTTGCTTGTACATGATCACGAAGACCGTGGCCGTGACGGGATAAGCGTTGTCACCAGGCGCGTCCGTCATGACCAGATAGAAGTCTTTCGCCTTGGCCCAGTCAGCGCTCGCAGCAGCAGCTTGGAAGCTTTCATTGTCCGGCTTGACGAATTTTCCAGCTTTGTTTTGGACCGCGCCGAACGTCATCTTGTTCTGAAGGACGTAGGCATATTCGACGTAGCCGATCGAGTTCTTGATGCGATTGACGTACGCCGCCACACCTTCGTTGCCTTTGCCGCCAACGCCGGTCGGCCAGGATACGGAGGTGCCTTCTCCGACTTTGGTCTTCCACTCGTCACTGACTTTCGAAAGGTAATTCACCCAGTTGAAGGTTGTGCCCGAGCCGTCAGAGCGATGGACGACGGTGATCTTGCCAGCGGGAAGCTTCAAGTCGGGATTGAGCTTGGCAATCGCCGGATCATTCCAATCGGTGATCTTGCCGAGATAGATGTCGGCGAGCAGCGGACCGGTGAACTTGATCTCGCCCGGCTTCACGCCTTCGATATTGACGACCGGCACCACGCCGCCGATAACGAGTGGGAATTGCCCCATGCCGAGTTCCCGAAGCTCGTCGGGCTTCATCGGCATGTCGGACGCGCCGAAGTCGACGGTCGCCGCCTTGATCTGGGCGATGCCGCCACCTGATCCGATCGACTGGTAGTTGAGCTTGTTGCCGGTCTTCTGATTGTAGTCCGCAGACCATTTCGAGAGGATCGGATAAACGAAGGTGGAGCCGGCGCCCGTGATATCCGCAGCATAGCCTGCGGTCGTGGCAGCGGCGAGCATCACCAAGCCAAGGCTGATACCTTTTAAGTTCTGACAGATATTCAAAGTCGCTCTCTCCTGTTTCTGATTTCGGCCGCCATCACCGCTTCGCGGCAGATCGGCCGAGATGATCTCGTTGAACGTCTCAGATTGAACTTCGCGCGGTGCAACGAATGACCACCCCGCGACATCGGCTTCTTACTTTGCGTTCGTGACACTTCGATGACAAAAATAGAAAAAATTCTGTAGTATCAATATGTTAGATCGCAGCAAAACGCGCTCGCCCGTCACGGCGAGGACCATGACGCTGACCGATTGTGTTCATTGCACCGGCGCCTAGACGTGCGACCACGCTCCCCACTTGATTTGCTGTGGGCGCTTTGACCTACAGTGCTGCGACGGCGCGTGATTTCTCGGTAGCCCCCTCGGAGTCAGATCCAATCTCCGCCAGAGCGCGCTTCAGTGCCGGGCCCTCAAGTCCGTCGGACAAGGACAACAGTCGATCGATCCGTTGCTCCAGTAGATCGTAAGCGCGAGCAAAGGCTGCGCGGCGCTGCGTCTCATCGCCACTCACGGTCGACGGATCGCCAATGCCCCAATGCGCAGAAGCCGGGCGACCTGGCCAAAGTGGGCAACTTTCGCCTGCCGCATTGTCGCAAACCGTAATGATGATGTGCATCTCCGGCGCACCGGGCGCAGCAAACGCGTTCCAGGATTTCGAGCACAACCCTTCGATCGGATGACCTCGCTCGGCAAGCAACGCCAGTCCATCCGGATTAGGCGCGCCGCTTGGAGCGCTTCCAGCTGAATAGGCCCGAAAGCGGTCGCCACCTTTGGAATTGAGAATGGCCTCCGCCAGGATCGACCGAGCAGAATTGTGGGTGCACAGAAAGAGGACATTATGGGCGGTCATCATTACTCCGAATCGTTATTGAGCGAGGGTTCAGGCCGCAGAGGCTGGCGAAGGCCCGACATCTGTGGTCTGCCCGATAGCATCGAGCTGTTTCTTCAGAGCGAGAGTGTCGAGCGAGCGGAACGGCAGCGCGACGAAGATCGAGATCCGATTGTTGAGCATCCGATAGGCGTCCGCGAACGCCAGCGCGATCTCCGCTCCAGAGCCCGTCGCTTTGGCTGGATCCGGGATTCCCCAATGGGCGGTCATCGGCTGACCGGGCCAAACCGGACATTCTTCGCTTGCCGCATCGTCACAGACCGTGAAGACGAAATCGAGATGAGGCGCGCCGGGCTTGGCGAATTCGCTCCAACTCTTGGATCTCAGATTGCTGAGGTCGTAATTCAGCCCCCTCAGGAGCGTGGTGGTCTCGGGTCGAATTTCGCCCTTCGGATGACTGCCGGCGGAGAACGCCTTGAAGCGGCCCATTCCAAGGCGATTCAAGATGCACTCGGCCATAATGGAGCGCGCCGAATTGCCCGTGCACAGAAACAGGACGTTGAAGAGTCTCTTTTCATCTTCGCTCATGGCAGCCTCTCCTTGGTCGTGTCGACTGCGCTGGCAGTCGGAAAATGTGACTCGCGCGATAGTCGCCGCACGCGTTAGCGCCGTTATGCCGCCTCATCCGCAGCCACCTCGCTTAGGCTCCTCATCATCAGGAACCGTTCCGCGTCGAGAGCTGCCATGCATCCCATGCCGGCCGCAGTAACTGCTTGGCGATAGACGCCGTCAGCGACATCGCCGGCCGCGAACACACCGGGAATGTTCGTCGTCACCGCTCCAGGTACGACTTTGATGTAACCGGAGGCTGTAAGGTCGAGCTTGCCGCGAAAGAGCGCGGTCGCCGGGTCATGGCCGATGGCCACGAAGACGCCGTCGGCTGAAATCTCGGAGATTTGCCCTGTCTCCACATCAACCAGCCTCAAGCCGGCAACCGACGGTGGCGCATCCGACCCGACAATTTCCGCGACTGTGGCGTTCCACACGACATTCACACGGGGATGAGCGAACAATCTATCTTGCAGAATCCGTTCGGCTCGAAAGCTGTCGCGGCGATGAATCACGGTGACCTTGGCGGCGAGGTTGGCGAGGTAAAGGGCCTCTTCCACGGCCGTATTGCCGCCGCCAATCACGGCGACATGCTTGCCGCGAAAAAAGAATCCGTCGCAGGTCGCGCAGGCGGAAACGCCAAAACCTTTCAGGCGCTCTTCACCAGGAACGTGAAGCCAGCGAGCCTGCGCCCCGGTCGCGATGATCAGCGCAACACCCGTGTAGGTCGTGCCAGAATCACCGATGAGCGTGAAAAGTGGGCCGGCGAGATCTACGTCGATGATGTGATCGGTGGCGACACGCGCCCCCATCCGCTCGGCTTGCAGGCGCATCTGCTCCATGAGCCAGGGCCCCTGCACCGGCTCGGCAAAGCCGGGATAATTCTCCACTTCAGTCGTGATTGTGAGTTGGCCGCCCGGCTGGATGCCCTGAACAACGATTGGCGTCAGCCCGGCGCGCGCCGCGTAGATCGCCGCGGTCCAGCCAGCGGGGCCAGACCCGAGAATGATGAGAGGAGCGGACATTGCTGGCATTTTTAGGAACCCGGCTGGCCTGCAGAGGATGAAGCCATAAACTGATTCCGGCCACATGTCGAGAGTTATCGACAAGTTGACGCCAATAGGAACTCGGGCATGGCTCGAGCCAAGGAGGTCGAGAGGGTAATCGGGATCAGGCGGCTTCTTGGCCGGAGACGGTCAGAGCGGTCGCGCCCTCCATCCGCCCGATGTCGGCAAGCCGATCCTTCAGGCTGGCAAGATCAAGCGAACGGATCGGCAGATTGACCAGGGCAGTAAGGCGCGCCGTCAGCCGACGATAGGTTTCCAGGAATGCTGTTTGCTGTTCGGTTTTGGTGCCGGCGACCAAAGCCGGATCGGGAATTCCCCAATGGGCCTGGAGAGGGTGGCCGGGCCAATAGGGACAGGCCTCGCCGGCGGCGGCATCACAGACGGTGATGATGAAGTCCATGGTGGTCGCATCGGGTCCGGCGAACTCGTCCCAGCTCTTGGATCGCAGACCTTCGGTCTCGTAGCCCAGTGAAGCGAGCAGCGAGATTGCAAGCGGGTGCGGTTGTTCTTGGGGCCGGCTACCGGCCGAATAGGCGCGGAAGAGCCCCTCCCCTTGGCGATTTAGTACCGCTTCGGCCATGATTGACCGGGCTGAGTTGCCCGAGCAGAGAATCAGCACATTGTAGCTCTTCGAAACGCCTTCGGCCGGTCTGCGCTGCGCAAACGTGGGTTCGACGATATCGGTTGCTCCCGCGTCGGGGTGACCTACTAGCGCCGTGCCGCGCATTTCGCTCAGCATCACGTCGAACAGAGTGCCGAGCTTTGCGGGCTTGGCAGCATAGATGATCGAGCGGCCCTCCCGGCGGCTGGTGATCAATCCGGCGCGCTCCAATTGCCCGAGATGAGTCGACATCGTGTTGTGGGGGACCGCGAGGAGACGGGCAATATCACCAGCGGGCACCCCGTAGGGCAGATATCGCGCCAGCAATCGGTATGCCTCAAGCCGCGTGGCCTGCGCGAGGCTGGCAAACATCTCTACGGCGTCATCGGAGGTGAACTTTTGGGGGCTCATGGCGGCCAATGAGAGAAATCGAGAGCATACGTCGAATCTAGACGCATTTTCTGTCCAAGATAGTCGACGTCTCGACTTAAGCAAATATTTCCTGGCCCCAAGGCGGCAGGGGGGTTGAGGCGTGGCCGCGCAGGCTCTATATCGTCAATCGACGATTAACGATTAACGATTAACGACAGGAATCTAGTGAACCAGGCTGTCACACACATTTCGGCGCCGCGGGCGCGCGAGGCCGATGAGCAGATCGCGGTCCTCGCCAAGGCATTGGCGCACCCAGCGAGGATAGGCATCGTCCGCATGCTTCTAGAACGTCAGACCTGCGTTGGCTGTGACGTGGTCGAGCATATTGGCCTCGCGCAATCGACAACCTCGCAGCATCTCCAGATTTTGAAGGCTGCAGGGATCATCGTCGGCGAAATCGAGCGACCACGCGTCTGTTACTCGCTGAACCCGCGAGCAGTGGACCCGCTGAAGACCTTGGTTGACGCGATATCCACCCACACGACCATTTCAAGCCGATAGGAGATTCTGACGTGTCAACCTTCGAACGCTATCTGACCTTGTGGGTTGCCCTTTGCATCGTCGTCGGAATTGCTTTCGGCCATCTATTTCCGGATGCGTTTCACATCATCGGCGCGGCTGAAATCGCCAAGGTCAATTTACCGGTGGCAGCCTTGATCTGGCTGATGATCATCCCGATGCTCATCAAGATCGACTTTGCAGCGCTCGCGCAGGTGAAGAGCCACTGGCGCGGCATCGGTGTCACCCTCTTCATCAACTGGGCGGTGAAGCCGTTTTCGATGGCGGCATTGGGCTGGTTCTTCGTTGGATATCTGTTCCGACCCTATCTTCCAGCGGATCAGATCAACAGCTACATCGCCGGCCTCATCATCCTGGCGGCTGCGCCATGCACCGCTATGGTGTTTGTGTGGAGCAATCTTTGCCGCGGCGAGCCGCATTTCACTTTGAGTCAGGTCGCCTTGAATGACGCGATCATGGTGGTGGCCTTCGCTCCCATCGTTGGCCTCCTGCTAGGACTCTCCGCAATTACCGTGCCTTGGGACACGCTGCTCATTTCCGTCGCGCTCTACATCCTTGTGCCTGTGGCGCTTGCGCAGATCCTTCGTCGCTTGATCCTCAACTCGGGGGGACAGGCGACACTCGAGCGCTTTCTAACCGTCCTGCAACCGCTGTCACTCATTGCGCTCTTGGCCACTCTCGTCTTGCTGTTTGGCTTTCAAGGTGAACAGATCATCGCGCAGCCGCTCGTGATCTTGCTCCTTGCCGTACCGATCCTGATCCAGGTCTATTTCAACTCTGGACTGGCTTATCTCCTGAACCGAGTCAGCGGAGAGGCTCATTGCGTTGCCGGTCCTTCGGCCTTGATCGGCGCGTCGAACTTCTTCGAGCTGGCAGTGGCGACGGGAATCGCCTTGTTCGGTTTTCAATCGGGTGCCGCCCTCGCGACAGTGGTCGGCGTTCTTATCGAAGTGCCGGTCATGCTCTCCGTGGTGCGGATCGTGAACGGCAGCAAGGATTGGTACGAACGTGGTCCCGTCAAGCGCAGCGGCGAAGCTCTTGGCACTCCGAAGTAATGAAATCCGAATCTGACCACGTTGATGGAAGGCGCATCGCAATGCGCCTTCTCGTCGCGACGGTTTTGGCCGCCGTCATTGGTTCTGCGATGACTGCACTCGCCCTCTTCGGCCTATCGTATCCTGCCCAAGAGAGCACGGCGATTGGAATTCTCGGCGGAATGGGCGCAGCAATCTATATTCTCTATTTTCTGTAGTCGAGCCGGCAGCTGATCATCAGGATGCATCAGTTTTCTACCATTTCCCGTGCGCTGCAAATCGATCCGGCGCGTTCCTGTCTGTCCGCGATAGCTCGCGGGCTTGCATCGAACCTGTCGGCATGCACAAGCGTGTCTCGCCGTCCGCCGGGGCTGTATGCTACCAAGTACTACTTCACGGTTTACCACAACCAACTGCGCGGTGTGGGAGGCTAGTTTGTTGTTGCGTTCTCATGCTGCGAACGCAGCTTTTTGCGGACTGGGCATAAGCGGAGCCCTATTCCTATCTCGAGTTGGTGAGGCGAGCGCTTACTCTCTCGACATCCAGGCCCCGCTCGCGATCGCGCTCATAGCGACGCTCGTCTTTGCTGTTGCGCTCATGATGTTCACCGCAAACGCACCGACTCACGCGACAGGAGCAGCGGCGATTGTCGCCGAGCTTGCTTACCTAGCTGTTGGCGGGTTGGGCGGCTTCCTCGGCCTGTGGGCAGTCCAAACACTAACGCGGGCATCGCCAGAACTATACTGCATGACCGACATTCCTTGGCGAGCAAGTATTGCGGGATTCGGTGGCTTTGCCCTCGGACTGCTCGACGTCATGATCAACCGCCGCGGCCTCGCTTCGCTCCTGGGGCCAGCGGCATATCTGGGGCTTTTCTGGATCGCGCCATGGTACGGCTTCTTCCAACCAGCAGCCTTCTTGGCACAGGCGCTCGCCTATCGGTGTGAGCAACGCTCGCTGCCGGCGATGGCGATAGCATTCGTTGCAATGGTCTTAGGCCGGTTAATCGGCGCGCGGCTCGCTGACTGGCTCACCAGACGGTAGTGCGATCAGAAACGATGCGTTGTGCCACGACGCGCAATCTGTGGGTCTCGCCGGCTTTCCTGTGTTTCACCGGGAGCCCGATCGCGCTAGTGTTTAGAATAATAACAAAAAGCATGATGGGAGAGGACTTATGGGTGGCTCACAGGAGTTTGACCGTCGCAGCTTGCTAGGAGGAGCGGGAGCGCTACTTTTTGCCGGCGCTTCATCCGCCAAGGACCTGGGACTTGGTCCCTCCATCCATTTCGGGCTGACACCGGTTTTTCTCACCAACGACCTGGAACTTCTCGGTCGGCTCGAAGGCTACCTCGAGCGCTCTACAGGATTCCCGGTGACGCTGGTGACGCGTCGTACCTATCAGGAAATCACCGCTCTCCTCACGTCTCGTCAACTGGATGCCGCCTGGATCTGCGGCTATCCCTTCGTTGCGCATCGAGAGGAGCTCCGGCTCGTGGCGGTTCCGCTCTGGAGGGGCAAGCCGCTCTACCAGTCATACATCATCGTCGACCAAGACCGAAAAGCGGAGAACTTCACCGACCTGCGCGGCGACATTCACGCGTTCTCCGACCCCGATTCCAACTCCGGCTTTCTCGTCACTCGCACGTTAATGGCCGAGCAAGGGCTTCGACCAGAGAATTTCTTTTCGCGCTTCTTTTTCACTTACGGCCACCGGAACGTAATCCGGGCAGTGGCAAGCGGGCTCGCTGGATCGGGTTCGGTCGACGGCTATGTCTATGACGTCGTGGCTGGGATCGAGCCGAATCTGACAAAGGGAACCCGCATACTTCGTCGCTCTGAGCTGCTTGGCTTCCCACCAATCGCAGCACCTCGCTCGCCGATCGATGAGAGTCGTCTTTCCGCGCTCACAAGGGCCCTACTGACCATCAGCACCGATCCGGACGGCCGCGCCGTGCTTGATATGCTGCGACTCGATGGTTTCATGGCCGAGGACCCGACGTTGTTTGATACTATCGCTGCAAAGGCCGCCCTCGTGGGACAGGCAGGGTGACGCCATGCTGAGCCGACTCAATCCTCGATCCTGGCCGATCACGGTGAAAGTCCCGCTTGCTGTTGCCGTGCTCATGATTCTAGTCGCCCTTCTGCTCTCGGAACGGGTGTTGGCTGGGCTCACGGAGACGCAAGCGCGGCACTTGCGCGATCTCGCCCAAAGCTATCTGGACGGCCTTTCATCGGCTGTTGGACCATCGATTCTCCGCGAGGACACCTGGGAGGTGTTCGATGCCATCGAACGTGCACAGGAACTCAATAAGAGCCTTCGTCCGTTGGAAACAATCGTTACGAACGCTGACGGCCAGGTGATTGCCGCCTCCAATCCGCGACGGCATCCGATCGGGTCGCCACTTGGAAATCGTCAGCAGGCGCTGTCCTCGCCAGATCAAAGCTTCAGCTTCGAGGCTGGCGCTGATACGGCTAGTGCCGTACGCAAGCTCTCGTATCCGGGGCGGACAGTGGGGTTGATTCATGCCGTCTTCGACACACGGCATCTCGCCGCCGAGCGCCGCAACGTCATCTTGGCCCTCATCACCACGAATGGGGCGCTAACACTCCTCCTCGCTGCGGCCGGTTGGATACTTGTCGCACGAATGATGCGCCCCGTCCGGGTCTTGACGGGCCATCTGGGCCTCGCCCGCGACACCTCGGCTATGCCTATTGCCTCCAATATCGTCGCGCGCCAACGCGGCGAATTCGGTCGGCTCTTCCGGGCTTATAACGCTCTCGTCCATTCGATGGAGGAGCACGACGCATTGGTTAAGAAGCTCGCGGAGGAGGAACGTCTCGGAAGCCTCGGCCGGCTCGCCTCCGCCCTGGCCCATGAGATTAACAATCCACTTGGCGGACTGTTCAACGCGCTGGCGACCCTCAAGTCACACGGCCATTTGGCCCACGTCCGAACGAACGCAATCGGCTTACTCGACCGTGGTCTGCTTGGTATCCGTGACGTGGTTCGCACCACCATGGCCGTTTATCGCACCGAGCGCATCGCGCGCGATTTTGCGGCCACCGATATCAACGATCTGCAACTCTTGATCACTCCCGAAGCACGCCGAAAATCAGTGACCATCGTCGTCGCGAATGGGATCCATGGCACAATCGGGCTGTCGAGCACGCCGGTACGGCAGGCGATACTCAATTTGCTCTTGAACGCCGTGGCAGCGTCGCCGGATGGTGCCGAAGTCGTGCTGTCAGCCGAAATCCGCGACGGTGCACTCTCGCTTATGGTGGCCGACCGAGGTCCCGGACTGCCGGAATTCGCTGCGGAGATTTTATGCGGATCCCTTCCAGCCGCGCCTTGGCGAGACGGCGGCGGCCTCGGTCTGTGGACGACGCGGCGCGTCATCACTGAACTTGGAGGCCACATTGATGTCGAGCGGCCTCCATCGGGCGGCACGGTCCTGCATCTGATACTTCCAGTCAAGAGAGCGGAGGAACTGCCCCATGTCGCTTGACGCACGCACCGTTGCTCTTGTCGAGGACGATCCGATCATGGGCGAAAGTCTCGTTCAGAGGCTCGCACTCGAAGGTGTGACGGTCCGTTGGTGGCAGCGCGGCCGCGAAGCAGCCGATGCGCTGCCCACTGCTCAGGTTCAGGCTGTCATCTGCGATATCAGATTACCTGATCTCGATGGTGAGATGCTGTTCCGAGAAATCGCGCGGGTGCCTGATGCGCCACCGTTCCTGTTCATCACCGGCCATGCCGATATCGACCAGGCGGTGCGGCTCATGCGGGCCGGGGCGGCGGACTACGTCACCAAGCCATTCGAGATGGACGACTTTCTCGGCCGATTGGGAGACCTCATCCGATCTCATGGGCCCGATGATAGCCCCGAGCTAGGTGTTTCTGCGGCCATGCGCGATGTGGAGCGTCTGCTCAGACGCGTGGCCCGAGTCAGTTCCACGGTGTTGATCTCGGGCGAGACCGGCACCGGCAAGGACGTCGCCGCGCGTTTTCTGCATTCGACATCTGATGCAGCTTCCAAGCCGTTCGTGGCCGTCAACTGCGCGGCAATTCCGGCCGATCTCTTGGAAAGCGAGCTTCTTGGTCATGAGAGGGGAGCCTTCACCGGCGCCAACCAACGCCATGTTGGGTATGCAGAGCGCGCGGAAGACGGCGTCCTGTTCCTCGACGAGATCGGTGAGCTCAGACATGGACTACAAGCCAAGCTTCTGCGCCTGATCGAGGGCCGCAGTTTCCACCGGGTTGGCGGCGAGCGCGCAATCGCGTTCCGCGGCCGCATTATCGCGGCAAGCAATGCCGAGCTTCAAGCGCGTGTGGAGGCTGGGCAGTTTCGTCAGGATCTCTATTATCGCCTGAATGTCGTATCCGTCCGCATGCCCTCTTTGCGCGAGCGTCCAGAAGACATTTCGTGGCTGATGGGTCGCTTTTTCGCCGAATTCTCCCAGCGCTTCGACACACCGCTAAAAGGAATCAGCGCGCTCGCCGAGGAGGCAGCCCGCGCCTATCCTTGGCCAGGGAACGTCCGCGAGCTGCGCAATCACATGGAGCGGGCCGTGGCGCTTGCTCTGGGGCCTTGGCTGATGCCGGGTGACTTGTTTCCGGAGATGACAAGCCATGCAGCAGCGGGCGACGAACAGCTCGGCTCTCTCGAAGACGCCAGGCTGGATGCGGAGAAGCGCCATATTCTGCGGGCATTGAGTGCGACCGGTGGCGAGGTCGGCGCGGCAGCTCGGCGTCTGGGTGTCGGCCGCACGACCCTGTGGGAAAAGATGCGGCGGCTCGGTCTCAGCTCCTATTAAATAAGCTCGCCGATGTTCGCCGCTCCGAACCAACGGCGCTGCAGCATGTTTGGATCTCCGAACAGGTTTTAGATCGTTTGATCGCCCTAACACACCATTGCGTTTGATTTTACTCTGTTTTCCGACTTGGCCCGACTCCTGCAGTGCTTTCGACAAAAAGCAACCTGTGGGAGGAATCACAAGTGAACGGATGTAAGAAGATTGCGGACCTCGGACGGCGCCGGTTCCTGAGCGGCGCGGGTCTCATGACAGCCGGGATGGCGGCGGCAACTGTGTTGCCAACCGAAGCGAAGGCGGCACCGAGCGCTGCGCTGGTCAAATACCCTGCGAACCGGCTCGGCAATATCAAGGACCTCAAGGTCAATGAGCCGCTCGACGTGGCCTATCCAGACGATAACGCTCCAGGCGTTCTGGTCAAATTGGGAGCTCGCGTTCCGACCGGTGTCGGGCCTGAGGGCGATATCGTCGGGTTCACTACGTTATGTCCGCATAAAGGATTTCCCCTTTCCTACGCAGCTGCCGACAAGACGCTGAATTGCCCGGGACACTACTCGCGCTTCGACTGCGAAAAGGGCGGCTTGCAGGTCTGGGGGCACGCTACGCAGAACCTCCCACAATACGTGCTGACGGTGGACGAGAAGGGCGACATCTACGCTGAAGGCGTGGACGAGCTCCTCTACGGTCGGCTGTCGAACGTGCTCTGAAGGAGGTCAAAATGGCATACAAGCGTCAGATTAGTCAGCTTCCGATTGTTCCAGCCAACGCAAAGGAACACAACGTCGTCTGCCACTACTGCATCGTCGGATGCGGCTATAAAGCTTACTCTTGGGACACACGCTACGAGGGCGGCACAGCCCCACCGGAGAACAAATTCGGCGTTGACCTTTCCACGCAACAAGAGGCGGACACCTCAGCGTGGTATGCTCCGTCAATGTACAACGTGGTGAAGCAAGATGGGCGAGACGTTCATCTCGTCATTAAGCCCGACAAGAATTGCGTGGTGAATTCAGGACTCGGCTCGATCCGCGGCGCCCGCATTGCCGAAATGAGCTATTCACAACAGCGCAACACGCAGCTCCAACGACTGACTGATCCCCTCGTTTGGCGCTATGGCCAGCTCCAACCGACGAGCTGGGACGATGCGCTTGATCTCGTCGCGCGCGTAACCGCGGCGGTCATCAACGAACAGGGCGAGGATGGGCTCTTCGTCTCGGCCTACGACCACGGGGGCGCAGGTGGTGGCTACGAAAACACATGGGGCACCGGAAAGCTCTATTTCGGCGCGATGAAGGTTAAGAACATCCGCATTCACAACCGCCCGGCTTATAATTCCGAAGTTCACGCTACGCGCGACATGGGGATCGGCGAACTCAACAACTGCTACGAAGATGCCGAACTCGCTGACACCATTATGGCGATCGGCACCAATGCATTGGAAACCCAGACGAATTATTTTCTCAATCACTGGATTCCAAATCTGCGCGGGACTTCGCTCGATAAAAAGAAGACCGAGTTCGGCAGCGAGGCGGTTGAACGGGGTCGCGTCGTATTCGTCGATCCGCGCAGAACGGTGACGATCAATGCCTGTGAAGCGGAGGCCGGCAAGGACAACGTGCTCCACCTCGCGATCAATTCGGGGACCGACCTCATCCTGTTCAATGCTCTGCTCACCTACATCGCCGATAAGGGGTGGACCGACAAAGCGTTCATCAACGCCTCTACGACAAACTTCGACAAGGCTCGAGCAGCCAACAAGGTCAGCATCGAGGAGGCTGCGCGTATCACCGGGTTAAAGCCGCAGGACATCACCAAGGCCGCGGCGTGGATTGCCGAACCGAAGGCCGGCGGCGCTCGGCGCCGCACGATGTTTGCCTACGAGAAAGGGCTCATTTGGGGCAATGACAATTATCGAACGAACGCGTCGCTTGTTAATCTTGCGCTTGCCACCGGCAACGTCGGGCGTCCTGGCGGTGGTTGTGTCCGAATGGGCGGTCACCAGGAGGGCTATTCGCGTCCGTCGGACGCCCATGTCGGTCGACCCGCCGTCTATGTCGACAAGTTGCTGATCGAAGGCAAAGGCGGGGTCCACCACATTTGGGGATGCGACCACTATAAGACCACGCTGAACGCGATGGAGTTCAAGCGCGTGTACAAGAAACGTACGGACCTGGTGAAGGACGCCATGAACGCCGTCCCCTATGGCGATCGCAGCGCGATGGTAGCCGCCATTATGGACGCCATTCGCAAGGGGGGTCTCTTCTCCGTCGACGTCGACATCGTGCCGACAAAGATCAGCGAGGCAGCTCATGTTATCCTGCCGGCGGCGACCTCAGGCGAAATGAACCTGACCTCGATGAATGGCGAACGCCGCATGCGCTTGACGGAGCGTTATATGGATCCGCCAGGTCAAGCCATGCCTGATTGCTTGATTGCGGCGCGCATCGCCAATCACCTTGAGCGGACCTTCCGCGAGGTGGGTAAGAAAGATCTAGCCGACAAGTTCAAGGGCTTCGACTGGAAAACCGAAGAAGACGCCTTCATGGACGGCTATCACCAGCATGAGAAGGGCGGGGAATTCGTGACCTATGCGCGCCTACGCGCGATGGGTACGAACGGCTTTCAGGAACCGGCCGCCGGCCTCGAACCAACCGTGCCATCGCCGCCGGCACGTCAACCGGGGAAAAGGGACAAGTGCTGCAGGGACCCGCAATCGAAGGAGCGCGGGGCAAGGAGCCGGTACAGAAGGATGTCTCGACCGCAGCCGGCGCCCCGCCGACTCCCGCGGGAACAGAACGAATTATCGGCACCAAGCGATTGTATGCCGATGGAAAGTTCAATCGACCGGACGGCAAGGCACAATTTATGGAAGCGCAATGGCGTGGGCTGCAGGCTCCGGGAAAGCAGGCCGAAAAGGATAAGTTCGCTTTTCTAATCAACAATGGGCGCACTAATCATGTCTGGCAAAGCGCTTATCTTGATATCGACAACGAACTTATCGTCGACCGATGGCCTTATCCTTTCATCGAGATGAACCCCCAGGATATGGCAGAACTGAAGCTCGCCGAAGGCGACCTGGTGGAGGTCTACAATGACAATGGGTCGACCCAGGCAATGGTCTATCCGACCCCGACCGCTAAGCGGAAGCAAGCATTCATGCTCTTTGGCTATCCGACTGGCGTACAGGGGAATGTCGTGTCGGCGGGGGTGAACGAGTTCATCATTCCGAATTACAAGCAGACCTGGGGTAATATCCGAAAGATCTCCGGCGCGCCGGAAGGCACCCGCCATCTTTCGTTCAAATCCCAAGAATATTCTCAGCCGACCTAGCAGCCATCGTAACTGTTACGGCGAGCGCAATTGCGCTCGCCCCAATTCCTTCAGTTGCAGGTGGCTTCATGAACATTCCGGTCCAGGTTTCAGATTTACAGAACGCTGACGATTGCATTGCTCAAAGCGGCCTCCTCTCACCATCAATCGCCCGCACCCTCCTCTTGGAGGATTTGACGGCGGTCGACGGCGAGGAAGTGCTGCCTCTTATGCAGCTCGCAGGTCGAATCACGACAGCAAGCTTGCACTCGGCGGTCGCGCTACCACGCTTCGATAATGCTGCCGTCGATGGTTATGGCATCCACGCGAAAAATCTTGCCGGCAGTCCGGCCGCGGCGTTGCGCGTGCTTGGTCCTGTGCTCGCGGGCCATCAAACGACAGTGGAGGCGATGCCAGGGTCAGCTGTTCGCATTCTGACGGGTGCTTCGATCCCCACCGGTGTCGCGGCAGTTATCCTCGAGGAGCATGCTCAGCCCACGGGAGATTTCGTCGTCATGCATTTCGCACCCACGGTCGGCGCCAACATTCGCCGTCGTGGTGAGGACGTCTCAAAAGGGACGGAAGTTGTCCAGAAAGGCACTCGGCTTGATGCACGACACATCGCGATGCTTGCTGCAACCGGCATCTCCTCGGTCTCGGTAAGACGACCACTGCGGATTGGCGTTCTTTCTACGGGCGACGAGCTTGTCGACGCCGGTAATGAGCCTGCCGAAGCCCGAATTGTCGATACGAACCGTCCGATGCTGCTGGCGCTTCTTTCATCTCCTGCCGTCGAGCTGGTGGATCTTGGTATCGTGGCCGACCATGAACAGGATGTCTCGACCGCGATGGCTCAAGCCGCGGCGCGTTTCGATCTCCTGATCACGTCCGGAGGTGTCGCCGGCAGCGATGCCGACCACCTGGCGCGAGCGATCATCGCCGCGGGCGGACGTTGCCGCACACTCAAGCTGGCCCTGCGACCGGGCAAACCCATAGCGGCAGGGATGCTCGGTCGCCTGCGAATTCTCTGTTTGCCGGGAAACCCAGTCGCAGCAATGGTGAACCTGCTGCTGTTCGGACGCCCACTGATTCAGCGCATGTTGGGCGTGACGGAAACCCAAACCATGTCCGTCCCGTCACGGGCGGCCGCGGTGTTTCATCATCGCCGTGGGCGCACCGAATTTCTTCCAGCCAAGGTGACCGGGTTTGCGCCGGGTGGAATACCGCTACTCGAAAAACTCGGACGCGGAGGCTCGGCGCGCCTTCTGCCATTGATTGCTGCTGACGGGCTGGTGGAAATCGGACCGCACGTCGACGACGTGCCCCCTGACGCCGCGCTGGCCTTCCATCCATTTGCAACATCATTTGCCCTCTGATGCCATTTGTAAGGATCGTGATGAACCGCTCGCTTTGCCCTGCCGTCCTAGCACTGCTTTTTGTCGCGTCCTTCCCGGCCTATGGTCAGGACGCTGCGGCCGGAAGGCGTGTTTTCAACAAATGCATCGCCTGCCATGCGGTCGGGCCAGGTGCACCGAACAAGCTCGGGCCGGAGCTGAACGGGCTGTTAGGAAGGGCTGCCGGTTCGGTGCAGGGTTATGCTTATTCCACTGGAAACAAGCAGTCTGGAATCACTTGGGACGAGGAAACTTTTGCGCGCTACATCGCGAGCCCGCAAGCTGTCGTAAAGGGCACAAAAATGGCTTTTGCGGGCCTGAAAAACCCTCAGGAAGTGAAGGATCTGATCGCCTATCTGAGCACGTTCGCAGCTGATGGAAGTACTAAGCAGCAATAATGCCGCAGCATATCGGCCATGCCGTTGCTGGAGCGAGACCTCGCGAGCTAACGTCCAAGTGTGGGAAGCCTGGGCCGCGATCAGGTATCGATAAAGATGAGAGTATGTCGCATTGAGCGTGGACCTGACACAAACCTGGACCATGTTAGGTTGGCTCGAACAGGCCGTCGATGCGCAAGGCATCGAAGCGTGTCTTCTCGCCTACGCTGCACGGTTCGGTCTCACCGCACTCTTCGCAGGTTGGGTTCCCGCGCTCGACACTACCGCCAGAGACATCCCTTCGAAAATCCTCTTTCAAAAATTTCCAACCGAGTGGGCTGCGCGATACAATGAGCGGGATTATGTGTTCCGTGACCCTGTTGTTCAACGGCTGCAAAGTGATCGCAACCTGTTCAGTTGGGCTGACGCCTATAGCTCTTGTCCCTCATCAAGCGATGTAAAATTGATTCGCGGCGAAGCGTCGGAATTCGGCTTGGCCGACGGCCTTGTTGTCCCGATTCAGTCCGTCGACGGAGCGCATGCAGCGTTCTCATTCGGTGGAGAGCGACCGCAGATAAGCGTAGAAGACGCCGCCGCACTCGCCTTCGTAACAAATTTCGCCGCAGGCCATCTGCTGACAATCGTGTCGCGACGTAAGGTTGGCGAGCACACCAAGTTGACGCCTCGAGAGGTTGATTGTCTGATCTGGTCAGCAGAAGGAAAAACGGACTGGGAGATTTCCAAAATCCTCGGGATATCGCGCTCGACCGTCTTGAAGCATATCGCCTCCGCCCGAGAGAAACTCGGAGCCATGAACAAGACCCATGCCGTCGCGATGGCGATTCGATCAAAATTCGTGAGATGAGCTCGCTAGCCGCCCAAGCCTTTGCATTCCGGCACGGTGGCGATGTCGCTCCTGGGCAGGCGGTGTTCCCAGCGATCAATGATCGAGCTTGGGCGTGGCCGTGCCATAATTTCTCCGGCTCATTTGATAAACTTATAATCCGTCGATTTTGAATCTGGGCCTAACTTATGACCGGCTGGAAATTGGGGAGCACGTCATGACTATTCAGCAGGCCGATAGGGTTAGGATCTTTTAGTCAGCGGGAGCCATCACCCCGATCGATTTTATTGACTTGTGAAGATCTCACCGACTTATCGAAAGCGCCGCTCTGAGAATCTGAAACGCCTAAGCTCATGCCGCGCCCGATCACGTCTGGCGCTGCCCCTTGACCGACTGTGTTTCCGCTCGTTCGGCTTCGATCTCGCGCACGAGCCTCTCCTGCTCGGCTCGCAGCTGCGCCAGAGGGTCGGTCTGAATCACCGCTTGGGGCAAAGGCTTTGCTGGATGCTCGGCAAGCACGCGGGCAACTTCAACCGCGGCAGCAGCCTCCCGCGTCTCGCGGGCGGCCGATTGCTGCGAACCCCGGACGATCGCTCGGTCGGCGATCAGTTCCCGCTGCGAGGCCGGATCCATCCCGCCACCGGCCTCCTGCCGACGTTCGGCATCGATTGCGCGATTTGCCAGGCGTTCAGCGGACGTCGCTTCGCGTTCTTCTTTGATCCGAATCTCTTGGGCACGCTCGATGAGCCGATCGGCGTTAACGCCGACCACGGCCTCGACTTCCGCCCGGCCGAGCTGCTGGACGCCACGTTCCTGCATCCGCTGCAGATCGATGCGATTGGCGAGCGTCTCCAAATAACGGGCCGATGTCTCGCGGAATTGTTGCTTCGTCTCCCCGTCCAAGAGGTCGCTGGTCCGCGAAACCGCTTCGTTCATGAGACGCAGGTCTTGGACCATCTGCTCCGATGTGATTGGCATCTCGCCCTCCTTGGTCAAAAACTCCACACGCTTGCCGATTGTGTGAAGGATGGCTCCAACGGTCTGCGCCATCAACAGCCGTTCGAGCATATCCTTTGCCATCCTGTTTGATGGCTGCTCTACGGCAACAGCCTTCCAGGCCACGATGCTCTCGTTCACGACTTTGCGGTCGAGCGCCGACATCGGCAGGCGGATAGGGTTCGTTTTCGCCGTCCGGATCCGCTGCCGGGCATTGTCGATGAGACGTTGATTGGCCGGATCGGCGGCGTAGGCGCGATCTCGGGCTTCGCGAGCGGGACGCGGCCGATCGGCCGCCTCGACGATGGCCTTGTCCTTTGGGCCGTAGCTTTGCGACGAGGCTCGCTCTTTCGCCGAGGTCGCGACGATCTTCAAGCCTTGTGCCTGAGCGTGTTGCGCATACACCTCGCGCCACTCCGCGAAGGTCTCGCGGTTGGGATGGATCTTCTGACCTAATTCGTTCTTCACGGTAATAACCGCATGAGCGTGGATGTGTCCGGCCGATTCCTTATCCGTGTGGATGCCGAACATGAACTTATGATCGGCAAAGCGATCGTGCAGAAACGCGCGCGCCGCGTTGGTCAAGGCGGCCACATCGGTTCCGGCCTTCGCCGAAATGATCAGGTGCATCGTATCGCGCGCGGATTGTGACCGAAGCGACGGACCCCATTCGCGGGAGGCGATCCGCGCATCCGCCACGTTGGACAGGCTCTTGCCGCGGTCGTCGATTGCTGTGCCCGTCTCGATCAGCTTATTGAGCCTGTAGGTGACGCCGTCTCGACTATGGCCGGTCGCCCCGGGCCGAATAGCCACAGCCTCCGCATCAACGCCCGTGGCCGCTGCGATCCTGGCGCGTACCGAGGCGTCGGAGACGGAATCGAGACGGCGTGGTCTGGCCTCATGATGCGGATCGGCGGTCTGGGCTTCTCTGATGCGAAACCGTTCCTTGCCGCTTCCGGCCATGGCCGCGACAACGCGTGCCTCGATCTCACCCTTGTCGTCGACGTCGAGGCGAGCCGCGTAGCGATGTCCTGAGAAGGCGGCTACGATGGCCTTCTCGTAAGTCGCACGGCCTTCGGTATCCGAGACACCTTCAAGCTTCAGACGAAAAGCGCCGACGTCCTGGCTTTCCGCGCGCTTCGAAAAGTCCGCCGACCAAGCCTTGATTTCGTCGGCGACGGCTTCCCGATCCGTCAACATCCGCCCGTCATGAGTCTCGAGCGGGACGTCCTCCCGTTGAACATATAGACCGGTCGCCGTGGCGCGCGCGGCGCCACGGGCGTAGGACACCACCTTGATCACCGCCGGCTGATACCCGGCAGCCAGTTGTCGGGCGCGGCCAAGCGGCCCCCCCTGCCCACCCCTGCTCGTCCCGCCGACGACCGGCGGTGCCTGTGATGGCGAACCGCGCTGACGGCTGGCGCCTCCTCCACCTCCCGATGTCGGCGGCAACGAGCGCGTCCGCTCTTCGTCCCGCTCGCCCGCGATGGTCTCGCCGCGAATGATATCTTGTGCCGGCGGTGCCTTGGGAAGGGGTGGGACCCGTGCTCGCTTCGCGCGGATGTCATCATCCAGGCCCCCAGGCCAGGAAGGCTGCCGACGTTCCGCACGAGCTTCCGCAACCGCCCGACGCACGGCGCCAACCTGTTCAAGCCACCAGTCGATCTGCGCTGCGCGGCTCATATCAGCTCCTCGCCCCCGATCTCCGCCGGCAGCGCGAGCTTCGCCTCGCGGCGCAGCTTCGAGCCATAGGCCACGGTCATCTCGGTCAGCTCATCATTGATAGAGGCGACGACCTCGTGCAGTCCTCGCCACACTGGCTCGGTGTCTTCGATGCGCACCGCCTGGCCCTGGTGAATCGCCTTGAGAACCTGCGCGAGGTTGCGGCCGACCATGCGGACTTGGCTCGCCAACTCCACGACGGCGCGCGTGTTCTCGGCCGACAAGGCAGGCCCCGCCTGCACGGAGGCTCGGATCAGACGACGCACCACTTCGGCCTTCGGCAGGGCGAACAGCGCGACCGCGTCCTGCAGGCGCCGCTCGTCCGCCTCGGACAACTCGGTCCGTAGTCTCGGCTTGCGTCTCGGTGCCGCGGAGCGAGCCATAGGTGCCCCATCCTCTTCTCGTCTGCCGCGCGTCAGCGCCCCGGCTGCGTCCAGCAGCCGTCCCTGGTTTGGCCCACAAACAGGTATCTTGTCAACCAATATCTAATATAATGAACTAAAGAAGTCGGCGCCTGAATGGCGGTTACGCCAAAGAAGCCGTCCTTATGGACTCCACATCCGCTTGGCGCGAAGCGCCCATCACATTCCGCTATTCGCATATCGCTGTAATGCCGCAATACCGAATAGCCGCGTCACCATGATACAGGATCGCGGTATCACCGAATTACGGTAATGCCGCATCACAGCACTCCCGCATTAATGTGATCGCGTAAAGCGCGACCGCCGTAAAGCGGCAAAACCGTATCGTCGCATTCGCGCAATGACGCCTTCCCGCTCTACCGAAATAATAAATAGCGGGATTGCCGGATGTCTATTATATTGTATGTTGGCGTCTATTGGAGGCCGCCTTCGCACGAGGAGGACAGGGTGCCGAGCATCTTCGCCGTGGCCAATCCCAAAGGGGGAAGTGGCAAGACGACCGTCGGGATCATTCTCGCCGGCGAGTTCGCCAAACATGGCTATTCGGTCGTCATTGTCGACGCCGATCCTCAGGGCTCGTCCTACCAATGGCATGCGTCGTCTGTCGCGCGCGGCCTGAGCCCTCGGGGCGTTGACCTAGTGCGCTCGCCCGATGAGACAGCGCTGGCACAGGCCATCGATCGCCTGGAGGGCTACGACGTCGTCGTCATCGACACCCCCGGCTATTACGGCGAGGTGCTGATCCAGTCGGCGCTGCGAGCCGACCTCGTCGTTCTGCCTTGCAAGGTCCACACCTTCGACGCTTCACAGGTCGTGCGCACGATCCGCAATCTCGAACAGCATGCCGCCGCTTCAAAACTGCCGATGAGCCAGCATCGGGTTCTCTTCAATGAGTACGACAGCTTGGACCGAAACACCCGCCCTCTGAAGGAGGTTGTCGCATATCTCGATGCGGAGAAGGTTCCCGTCTGTGCCAATGCGCTGTACCGGCGCGTCACCTATCGCACCATGACGAGCGGCCATGGCACGTTGTACCAGATGAACGACAAGGACGAATCGATCAGGAAGGCCCGTTACAACGCCGATCAGGTCGTCCGCGAGCTGCTGGCCGCGAGCCAGGGCGCGTCTACGGATGAGACCGCGGCATGACAGGCCCAGCCCCGGCGGAGAAGCCGGATCGCCCTCCCCTCCCCCGCGATGCGTTCCGCACTCAGCGCGCTGGCACGCCGAGCTCGGAGAGACCGGTGCTTCAGCCCGTGGTCGTCACGCCGGCTTACGATGATCAGGTCACCACGCCGGCGCCGGTGCTGAGCCCAACGGAAGGTTCTCCATCGCGAAAGCAGCCGCGCCCCCAAAAGAATCGCGATCGAAACCCCTTCGACGCCTACGGCGAGCGATCATCGTCTCGTCCCTATGCGCTGCGCTTACCCGATGTCATCGATCTCGCTGTCCGCCAGATGGCGGCCGAGGAACGAACACATCCGCTTCGGATCATCGATCGCATCCTCTACGACCATCTTAAACGTGTCGGCCGCCTACCGCCTCCGCGGGAGTCGTGAGAGGAAAGCCTCGCCGCGAAGTAGCAAGTTATGGTCGTGATCTGCAAAGCCGACGTCACGGCGGCGAGACCGTCAGGATCGCCCTCACACAATATCGTCCGGGAAGGAAGGCGAGGAGCGACTTCGTTCGTTTGCGATGGGCCGTCGGCGGCGGAGCGCCATCAGCATAGGCCAGACCGAAAATTCGCCTGATGAAGCGCGGCGTGCAAGGATTCGCAGATAGCCTCCTGGGCTTTTAATAGCGTCGCCACGCTGCAGGATAGCCGCAATCACCACACTGGCGTGCCCTTCGCCCATGGCGGTGCATGCCTCCTCCCAGGCGCTGGGACTGATGCCCAGCATAGGACGAACGAGTGATGCCGTCGCCACGAGATCCTGAGAACTGCGAATGTCGCCGCGCGCATAGTCGACGATATCGGGACAGAGCTCGACGACCATGCGAATGGGGACCGTAGCCTGCGCTGGCGGCTGCGCGGCCGTATCGGAGACAATGCGCCCAGGGCCGGGTTCGAGCTTCCCGGGTCTTTCAGGGCCGGAAGTTTGGATATCATCGCGATGCTCAGCCGGGTCGGGGACGACCGGATCGATATGTCGTTCAAGGATTATGACGATTGCGTCTGACAAGTGCCTCAGGTCGATGGCGATGGGTGCAAGAGCCTCGCAGGTCGGGACGCGTGGAAACCGCGCCATGATGTCGCGAAAGGTCTGATGATAGGCCGCCCAATCGGCGGCGACACCCTGCGCGACGCCGGTTGCAATCATCTTTGCGATGTCTCGCCGTGCCAGCGTCACCCGTTCGCGGAGAAGCGTAAGGGCCTGGCGGTTCGCGACGGCGGCCGCAGCCAAAGTCGCGAATTCGTCGGCCCGCGCAACGATCGGCCCGAGATCAAAGCCGAAGGCCTGTTCGAGTTCGCCGGCAGTCGTCTTGCGCGCATAGCGCTTGCCGTTTGGGCTATCGCGCCGAACAATCAGCCCGGCATCGACAAGCGTGGCGAGATGTCGGCGCAAGGTCGAGGGTGCCATGCCGTGGGCGCGCAAGGCGAGGCGATGATTCGACGGAAACACGACCAGGTCAGCGGCGCCGGCGGTCAATACCGTATCAGGGTGGAAGGAGAGCAATGCATTGAGGACCGCAAGCGAGCGGTCAGAAATCAACAGCGAGGTCCGCGCCTCGCAGATGTTGCGAAACGCCTGCCATTTATGGACGGGTTTTCCATCAGGACACGCTTTGACATCGCGCTGCGTCTTCACGGCGTTAAGCGAGAATGGTCGCCGACCAAATGGCGTCACTGGATTTTGGCCAAACATCTGCATTCGCGTCCCCTCGTTGTGAGAGCGCGGGGCAAACAAAGACCGCGGCGTGAACACGCAGGCCTCTTGAATTGTCGGATGGTGCAAGCTAAAATGCCCTTATGCGATTGGGGCATTGTTGGCGATTGGCGTCGCCAGCCCGCTTATCCTCACGAGAGACCCGGCCCTGCCGGGTTTTTCTTTGTCCGAACGCACCTCTCCTGGTTGAATCGAATCCGTCCATTATATTGAATGTTGCTGAGTCGTCCAACGAGCAAGCTTCGCGCCTGCAATTTCGACGGCGATCGATCGTCCATGACTGCGAGGATTGAGCGATGAGCGACAAAAAATGCCGCCGGAAAGCGGCGCACGCGGCGCAAGGCAGCATTTTGCGACGGGCTTTTCAGGCCGGTCTGGAGGAGCTCCAACAGGAATCCGGCTTGAGCCGAAGGGAATTTGCCGAACAGCTCGGCATTCCACGTTCAAGCTATTTCCATCTCATGACGTCGGCCGCCAATCCAAGTCTCGACTACATCGAGCTCATCGCGGAGCGGGCGGGCGTCGACCCATTCACATTGCTCCGGCGACTGCCCGCTGGCAGCAGAGCGGATCGCGCCAGCATGCGGGACCTGCGCCCGGCTAGATGAGTCGTTTCAACGACTTGTCGGTGAAATATTCCAACGTCCAATATACTGGACCTTTGGCTTCGTGTATGTTCCCCGACGTTTTCCTGCCGTGGACCCGAAAGCCAGTCACGATGCCGCCCGTTCGCAAGCCCCTCCCCATCGACCATTCGATCCTGAATGAGATGTTGGCGATCCGGCTGCAACAACTCGAAATCGAGAATGGCGGCATGGAGGCCTTTCTTCCCAAAACCGGCCTTGCACGCGGCACCTACTACACGATCCTGCGCGGCATCGGGAATCCGACGCTGCAGACGATGGAGCGGATCGCCTCGAGCTTGAATATGAGCGTGCTTGAATTGTTGGGCTTCGAAGTCGGCGATGCCCGCCGAGCGCTCAAGAAAAGCGGCGTCGATTACGACGAGCTGGTTTCGGCGATCGGCAAAAAGAATCGCGCCGACCGCGGTCTCGCGCGGCAGACGCGCTCGCGAAAGCTTCCTTCCTAGCGATTGTTGAAGCGCATCGGGGCCGCACCGGGCCGTTGGCCGCCATCATGAGCGATGGGGAGGCCGAAGCCTCCCCGCTGCCCGTCAGGCGGCGGCGCGTTCGCTCGTCTGCGCCAGCCGGCCGAACTCCAGAGCGATCAGATCGACGGTGTAGACCCGCTGGCCGTCGCGCTCGAAGCTGTTCTGGCGAAGCCGTCCGCGCACATGCACCAGGTCGCCCTTGCTGACGTGCTCGTTCACGTAGGACTGGATCGTCTTCGTGAAGATCGTGACTTCGTTCCAGTGCGCGTCGTCCTTCCACTGGCCTTTGTCGTCCTTGAAGGGGTAGTTGGCGCAGATGCTGACGCGAACTGTCTTGCCGACCTGCTTGATAGTTCCGACCCGACCGATGAGGGTGAATTCGGCGATGTTGCGCATTATCTTTCTCCATCTTGTGGGGCTGTGCCCCGTTGCGATGGCGATCCGTTCATGGCCGGGAAGACGAAACAGAGCCGGAGCCGCCGGAAGGCGAGCGAAGGGCAAGCGCAGCGCTGCGCCCCGGCCGGAGCCACGAATTTTGGCGCCGCAGGCGCGTGCGCGAGGAATGCCGGTCGGGGTCCCCGCTTGCGGGGGAAGCCGGCAGGGGAAAATTCTTGGCTCCAGGGGCCGACGTGCCGTCGACGGCCATAGGAATCCAGCCATGCAACCGGGAGCGACAGCCCGAACGGGAGGAAGATTTGCGATCGCCGCCTCCACATCTGTGTCCGGCGTCGAAACGGAAAAGCGCGGCATTCCTCGCGGCACCATCTTGCGGGCTCCCCAATTGACGACATCGTGGAAGCGCAGACACGTCCTGGCATCATGATCGTCGCGGCGACCCAGGCAGCGTACGATCGTTGGCGGCGAGGCCTTGAAGTGATCGCACGGCCGCGCAGTTTCAGCTGGTCGGCGGTCCGGAGTTTCTTGACCGCACGTATCGCTTCGGATGTATCCGCGCGGCAGGCTTGAAACCGCCGGTCCAAACGCGGGTGAGAGGTTGAGCTCACCATCGCATCACGCCCGGCGCTTTTCGCGGAGGTGCGAATTGATTTGCGACATCAAAATCGGGCCGAGCGAGAATTCTCCAGCCTCCGCCTTCCGCGTCAATCCGCGGAGGTAACCACCGGCAGAACGGATCGCGGTGCCGCGTTGCAGGATGCAGGCGACGACGACCGCGGCCTGGGTCTCGCCCAGGATCGTTTGCGCCTCCTCCCAAGCACTCGGGCTGATCCCCAGCATCGATCGAACCACCGCAGCGGTGGCGAGGAAATCCCGCCAGTTCGAGATCCCGCCTGTCGCATAATCGACGATATCGGGACAAGCATTCAGCACCATCCCTAGAGGATAGGACCCTTCCGCTACCCTCGGTGCTTGAGGTTTTGGCTCCGCCCTCGCCGCCCTGCCTTCTCGAAGGCTAGGTTCAAGATCAATAAAGGGGTTTGTATTTGAATTCTGTATGTGGCGCTCAGTATGGGACTCATTGGCGCTTGAATCTTTGGATTTGATGTGTGTTTCCAGAAGATTGAGCACGTCATCGGCAAGCTGCGAGAGTTCTTCGGCGATCGGCTCGAGTTCCTGTCTGGTCGCGGTGCGCGGAATCCCGTCGACGATCGAGCGGAAGGCCGCATGGACTTCCTGCCAGTCGGCGGGCCCGTGGCCTCCCCGGCGCGTCGGTACGTCTTCCTCGATTCCGGTAGCGATCATCTTGGCGAGATCTCGTCGGCACAGCGTGATCCGTTCGCGGACAAGTTTGAGCGCCCGCGCCTCGGCCTCGATGTCGGCCGCCAGGCTCTCGAACTCTTCCGATCGAACGACCAACGGCGACAGATCGAAGCCGAAGGCCAGCTCGATCTCGCCGGCGCTGCCTTTGCGAGCGTAGCGCTTACCGTTTGGACTATCGCGACGAACAACCAGGCCGACGTCGACCAGAACCGCGAGATGACGCCGCAATGTCGATGCCGGCATCCCATGTGCCCGCAGTGACAACTGGTAGTTCGACGGAAAGACGATCAGGTCGTCTTCGCCCGTGAGCGCGGTCTCCGGGTGAAACGTCAGGAGTGCATTCAGAACTGAGAGCGAACGCTCGGAGACGCCCAGGCGCGGCCGCGCCGTACAGATGGCGTGAAAGATCTTCCATTTGTGCACGACCTTTTCGGGAGGCCGCGTGGTTGCGATCATTTGACTTGCTACATGGGCAAGCGTCAGCGATCGCCGCCCAAAGGGCGTCGTTGATTGATACGGTTCCATGTCTTTGCCTCATGAGGGCAAAGGAAATCTGCTCGCCAAAATGACGCCGTCTCGATTGAGACTCTTGACTATGATTCGCGGAAGTGATTCTCTGTCAGTCGCCAAACATTGAGAGAAGGCTTCCGGGACGGTGACGTTTTGGGGGCCTTTTTCTTTTGCCGGTTTGATCCTTCAGATGGTGTTTTGCGGAACTGAATTGTCATCTGACAATCCGGTTAGATCCCTGCGAATCGCTAGGTCCCTCCTTTCTCGTCTCGAGTGTCGGTGTGGGCCTCCTCGGCCTCGAATTCCTGGATCAGTGCAGGAAGACGCTTCTCGATGAAGGCGGCGAATGCGGGCTCGTCGGTGGATAGACGAAGACCTTTCTTGCTCTTCTCGACCCACCCGACGGCACGGCCTTTGGGCGTGCTTAAAGCGGACTTGCGATCGGCGCCGCCGCTAAACGAGCTGACCGCCGCAAGCACCTGATTGAAGCGTGCGTTGGTGTCCGCGCGCAGAAACACCTCTTGCTCCGTCGCTTTCTTCGCGCGCTTGAGCGCCGAAGCGTCGGTCAGCTTCTCGGCCAGTGCGAGCCAGCGCGGGCGTCCGATTTTCGGCGCCGGACCGATTGCCGTGATGAGCGCTGGCGTGATGCCGCTCGCGACTGTGAACAAGCGCGAGAGTTCGGGCTTGTCGACGCCTAGCGCGAGCGAGACCGTGTCTCGATCGAAGCCATGGCCGTTCAAATTGGCGGCGAACAAGGCGCGCTCAATGAAAGAAAGATCTGCGCGCGGACCGTTCTCTTGCGCCTGCGCGATGATCAATTCTCGATCGGACAGCTGACGAACAAACGCTTTCACGGGCCGCCCGAGTTCGAGCGCGGCACGCAACCGGCGGCGTCCATACGCGATCTGGTATCGGCCTTTGGTTTCGGGATGGGGCCGAACTAGGATCGGCACCTGTTGGCCGTTATCGGCGATCGCCGTCTTCAATTCGTCAAACGCCGGGTCGTGCTCCGTCGGAATGCGATCAGTCACGAGTGAGGCGTCAATCAACTCGCCCTGGAGCTCGACACTAACTTCGCCATTCGCAAGCTGCTCACGCAGCGATTTGGCGGCAGCGGCTTCGCTGCCGAGTTGCTGCAATTCGAGGCTCATCGCCCGCACCGCGCCCGACGAACGCTTCGCCGGCACGGGCGTGCTCTCCGTAGGAGTACCGCTCATCATTTCGCGTAGTGCGTCGCGTCCCTTCATTGCGCCGGCCTCCCCCACGCTTCACGCACGAGCATTTCGATCTCGCGATTCACGTCGTCCATCGCTTCGACGGCGCGATCGTATGTTTGTCGATGCATGGTCTCCCGACCCGCTTCGTAAATTGTCTGCTTGGAGAGGCCGGCGTCAGAGACGGCCGTCGACTTCACCATCATCGCGGTCAGCACACGTTCGTTGAAAAGACTGCGGAGGAACGCGACGATCTGGGCCTGTGGGCCATCATTGGGTTCGTAGCGCGTCATGAGATAGCGCAGCCAGTCGTATTTCAGGTTGCCACCGTGCTCGCGGACGACGCTCAACAAATCGGACGCCATCGCAAGAAACTGGTTCATCGACGCTATGTCGAGCATCTGCGGGTGGACGGTGATGAGAACCGAGGTCGCCGCGCACAACGCGGACAGGGTCAAGAATCCGAGCTGTGGCGGACAGTCGATTACGACGATGTCGTAGTTTGCGTCGACCGTCTCGAGCGCCATGGCAACGCGGGCGAAAAACAAATCGCGCGGGTCGCGGTCGGTCGACGCGAGCATCTTTGGCGTGGAATGCTCGAACTCGTGCAGTTCGAGATTGCCCGGGACGAGATCGAGGCCCGTGAAATACGTCGGCCTGACGATTTCTTTGAGAGGCCTGCGTTGCTCGTCATATCGAATAGCGCCGTACAGCGTTTGATTGTCGCCGACGTCGAATTCCGGCTGGTAGCCAAAGAGCGCCGACATCGAGGCTTGCGGATCCAGGTCGATCGCAAGAACCCTGTAGCCGCGCAGCGCAAAATATTGCGCGAGGTGCGTTGCGGTGGTCGTCTTCCCCGATCCGCCTTTGAAGTTGGTAACAGCGATGACTTGGAGATGCTCGTTTCCAGTACGGAAGCGCCCGTAAGAGGGCTTCGCCTTGGCGAGGTAGGCTCGCAACGCATGGACCTGATCTAAGGAATAGGAAAGCCGGCCTTGCGGGGTCTTCTCGACCTCGGGCGCTTCACCCGAAGCCGCGAGATGTCGTAAGTAGCTGTCAGTCACACCGATGAGTCGCGCGACCTCCCCGCTGCTGAACCGACGCAGCGTCTTTTTCGCCTCGGGGGGAAAGAGCTTCTCGCGAAGCGTCTGAAGTTGGGCGCTCAATGCGTGAGCGTCCGCTTGGATGAGCTGATCTATCGCGTGCTCAGTAGACTGGTCCGCAACAGCGTGTTTGGGGCTCGGCATCGACATTCACGCTTTCTTGGGCAAATCACTTCATTCACCGCAAATGATCGCGAGTCGGGGCCGTACGTCAAGAATTATTGGGTAAACGAAAGGTTAACGCCAAAGCGGCGTCGCTCCGAGAAATTGTCAGCTGACAATTTCTCCCGTCCGCCGAACCGTCCAGCAGGAACGAATTGTCAGCTGACAATCCGCTCCGTCGCCTCAAAGATGCCACGCGCATTGGCGGCGCCGAAAGATCGATCGTCGCGACCGATCCGCCGCTAGGAGAGATAACGTCGAAGCCGCGTCACTCCAAACTCCCTGGCAACGAAATCGAACGGACCATTACAAGCCGAGCCGCGATGCCCTTCCCTGCGCTCGCTCCGCCTCGTTGTAGTAGCTAACAGCCTGCTGAACCGACCGGTGCTGAGACTGCTGCATCGCCTCCGGCAACGCGATGCCCTGCTGAGCGGCCTCTGTGAGATACCCCGACCGCAGGCCGTGCGCCGTAAACTCCCGAGGATCGAGCCCGGCCATCTCGCACCGCCGCTTGACGATGAGATTGATCGACTGCGGAGTCAGCGCGCGCTCCTCGAGCGCCTCCCAGCGGTCGATGGCGCGGAACACCGGACCCTTCCGGATATCGGACCGCTCAAGCCACTCCCGCAGCGCCCCGACAGGCGGGCCGACCAGGAACACCCTGCCCTCATCGTTGGCGTCCCCGGTCTTGGTGCGGCCGAGCTGGATCGAGACGCACGGCAACATCGGCGATTTCGGGTCCGTCGGATCGAGCGGCACGGCCGGCTCGTCGCTAAGCTGCTCGATCCGCAGCCGCGCCACCTCACTGCGCCGCCGCCCGCCGGAGGCGAAGGCCAGCAGCAGAATGGCAAGGTCGCGCGTGTCGGCTAGCCGATCCGTCATACAGGTTGCCGTCAGCCGGTCGAGGACGTCGCGCGTCACGGCGCGCTTGCTCTTGCGGCGGCGCGGCCTCGGCGAGGCTCGCACCGCGAGGCGCACAGCTGACCGCAAGGCCGGAGAGCTGAACGGTCCTTCGATCCCTTTCCAGCGGTGCAGCGTGCTCCAGCTCGCTAGCCGCCTCTTGACGGTGCTCGGCGCGTGCGGTCCGTCGCTGCGGAGCAGCCCTTCCGTCTGAAGCGCCGCAGCGACTTCTGCCGGCATCCCGTGCCGGGGGTCGCTCTCGCGCTGCGCCGAATCCCAAAGGTGGTGCGCCACGAACTTCAGCGCCAACGCTTCTGTCGACGGCCACGGCAGAGGATCACCGGTCGCGGCCACCGCCCAGCCCTCAAGATAGGCCAGGTCGGAGGCGAGCGCCCGTAGACTGTTCTCACCCATGCCCTCGCGCGCGAGGTGTTTCAGTGTCGCGACGTCGTCGTCGGTGAGGAGCTGCGCGAGGCGGTCACGCCGGTCCATCGGCAGGATGGCCGAGAGCGTGTCGAGATCCAGGGCCCGCCGGGACTCCGCGTCGAGGGATCGGGTTTTGACGATGTCGTCCATGGCGCGCCTCAGAATCCGTAGGTTCGCTCGGCCCAGCGCAGCAACACCGCCGCGTCCGGGTCGGGTAGGCGGACGCGGTGCGCCTTGAGCCCTTCGGCGATCGCAAGCCCGACGTCGGGCTCGACCCAGTGGCCATGCGTCATCAGGAAGAACCAGCCGAAGGGCAGGCCCACCTCGCGGTCGACGGCCTCGATCCGGTCCATCAACTGGTGGACCGACATCTCGGGGGCCACCAGCAGTCGCTCGCGGGGCGCCTTCAGCGGCCGCGGAATGAAGCCGATTTCGCGCTCGCCTTTGTAGGTATAGTCGCGGGCGTCCAGCGCCCAGTGCGCGAAGACGCGCTGCGACCGCACGCTCGAGGCCTCCCAGTCCTGGAAGAAGCGCAGCTCGCGCGGAACGAACTCAAAATAGTCGGGCACTAGCTCAAGGAAGGGGGTCTCGCGCGTCGCGCCGTGGGGTCCGGTTTCTCGGACGACCCGCCGCTCCATCTCCGGCCGCTTCGCCTCGCGCTTCTCGCGCTCGATCCGGCCGCAGCGGTCGAGGAAGCTGCGGACGTGGACGAAGGCGCCGCCGGCGCGGTCGAGCAGGCGGTAGACCGGGCCGGCGAGGCGGTCCGTGTCGGGCAGGGGCTTGTCCCGCGGCCAACCAGGATCGAGCAGCTCCTCCTCGCCCCAGGGGCGGTAGTCCGGGTTGACGACCGGGCCAGCGCGCCACTCGATCTCGCGGCCGAGCGCGATCTGGATGTAGTCGGCCGGCGCGGGCCCGGTCAGCGCGAAGACGAAAGCGCTCGAGCCACGCCACTCGGTGATCTGCAGGTCGGTGTCCTTCAAGCGGGCCCAGACCGCCTTGACGTCGCCACCGTCCTTGGCGAGCTCGGCCGTCATCCATGGCCGTAGCTCTCCGACGCGCGTACCGTCCGGCTGGATCACCGTGCGGGTGTCTCGCCAGTACTCGTCGTCCACCTGGGCGAGGTTGAAGTCGAAGCCCGGGAAGGCGGCAGCGAGGGCAGGGACAAGGTCGGCGTCGACCGAGGCCGGGTCGAGCCGCGTCAGGACGGCGTTCAGCGTGGCCGCATCGGGCAGGCGGACGGGGGGATGGGTCATCGACGGGCCTCTTGCGGGATTGGCGGGATTTCCGTATATTCCGGAACAAAGGAGAACCTACCATGGCTTCCACCGTGACCGCCGCCGAGGTCTCCAAGAACTTCGGCGCCTACCAGGACGCCGCCGTGCGCGAGCCGGTGGTGATCACCAAGAATGGCCGCCCGCGCACCGTGCTGATGGCCTACGAGGACTTCGTCCGCCTGTCGAAGCGCGATCGCCGCGTCCAGCGCACCGTCGACCTCAGCGAGGCCGAGATCGCCGCGGTCGAGGCCGCCGAGATGACGCCGGACCCCGACCAGGTCGGCGCCTCCGCCAAGCAGACTGCCGGCTGAGGGGTGCTGCCGACCGACATCAGGCTCGGCTGGGTCTTCCGCTATGCCTACCTGTGGGACTGGCAGCACCGCGAGGGCCGGGAGGAGGGCGACAAGGACCGGCCCTGCCTGGTGCTGGCGATCGTCATGACGACGGAGGCGGGCGAACCGGTCGTGCGCGTGCTGCCGATTACCCACACGCCACCGGTCAACCCGGCCGATGCGATCGAGATCCCGACCGAGGTGAAGAGCCGCTTGCGGCTCGACGCCGAGCGCTCGTGGATCGTGCTGACCGAGAGCAATCGTTTCACCTGGCCGGGGCCGGACCTGCGCAATATCGACACCGAGAGCGGCTACTACGGTGCGCTGACGCCGGGCCTGTTCGCCGAGGTCAAGCGCCGCTTCGTGGCGATCGCGCGGGGCGAGGTGGCGAGCAGCGCGCCGCACCGGAGCGTGCCGCGCACCGAGTGACGGCCGCCGGCGGCGGAAGGCATCCGGAGGAGGGAAGGGGGCTGGCAGCGGCGGAGTCCTTTGTCGATCTGAGGCCCGGCGGCAGTGATTTTCCCGGCTGAGGACGGCCAGAATCGCTGATTTGCAATTTCATGTCCAACACTATCGATAAGGGGTGGTTATCGATAGTCAGGAATGTACGCCGAGAGGCATCGCTATGACGGAAGCGAAAGGTGTGATAGCTTCCGTTAGACCGATTCCTGTTAAGGTTATCAATACCTTGCCATCCGGCTACCAGATCCTCGATCCGCTACCTTGGCCGTCGATTGCCGGACCGCTCGCGGCCGCCGAGGATTCGCTCGCTCGGCTCGACGAGCGGCTTGCTAAGAGTCCGATCCGCGACGGTTGGGCCGCGCGGACCCACTTCACCGATGCCTGCGCCAGTCTGTGGCTCGACGGCGAGCTCGTCCACCTCGACGACCTCGTTCTCCACGACGCCGGGATGGACATCCGCACGCCGACCCACGAGCTGACCCGCGCCCACGCCGTGCTGCGCGCACGGCGCCGCATCGCCGACTCGAAACCCGACTGGGCGGTGTCGGCGGTGGGCCTCGCCAGCCTGCGGGGCAGGGGAGGGCCCGGCCGAGAGAAGGAGACGAGCGAGCGCAACATGAATGCTGACGATGAGCCGCTCGGTGTCGATGACGAAGACGGCGAGGCGGATGCCGCCGAGCCGGCACGTCTGGCGCCCGCGGACGACCGGATGGCCGAAATGTTCGCCGCCGTCGACGCGGCGATCGCACAGGCCGACCGCACCCTGGCGGGCGAGGCCGCGACGCAGGCGCGGCCTGCGCCGGAGCGGGACCCGTTGCTCTACGACCTCGACTGGGACGAGGAAACGCGTCTCGGCGAATGGCGCGCCGTCGTCGATGAGACCCGCACGCTGCCCCCGACCCTGGCGGCGGCGATCACGGCCGACGCGTGGAGCGCGATCGAGCCCCTGCAGCATACGCCATGGCTCGGCCGCCTGCTGGGCGCCAGCCTGCTGCGCGAACGCGGCAAGAGCCGCGCGCATCTTCCGTGCCTGCACGACGGCCTAAAAGCCATCCCGCGCGAGCGTCGGCGGCCGCATGACAGGGCAAGGCGCCTTGCCGTGCAGCTCGAGGCAATCGCCGCCGCGGCCGAGGCCGGACTGAAGGACCACGACCGCTGGCTGACCTCCCGCACCCTGCTCGCCCGCAAGCTGGCCGGCCGCCGCTCCACCTCCCGGCTGCCGGCGCTGCTCGACTACGTGCTGACGCGGCCGGTCGTCTCGGCCGGAATGATTGCCGAGGAGCTGCGGATCACGCCTCGGGCGGCGCAGGACCTCGTCGCCGAGCTCGGGCTGCGAGAGGCGACCGGCCGGGGACGGTATCGCGCGTGGGGAATTTCTTAGGTCGGGCAGCACTCCTGCCTATCGCCGAGGCATCGTGGAGAAGGTCCGGTAGACAGCTGCGCCTCTTCGGCCAGTGCGGAGTTCGTAGTCGTTTCCGACCAACCGGTCGTCGAACTCACCCAGGATGTCCTCCGATCTGGCGAGCTCGAACCCAGCCGGATCGAGCCAGCGCACGCGTGCGCCATCGGAGATCGGGACGACGTTGTATCGTCGCCGGCGGCCGTTGGTGCCCGTGAGGGCAGCCGGTTGGGGTTGCCCGGCCGCGGCCTCTTGGGCCGGCCGCGCCAGCGTTCCTTGCCATTGCAGAAAAAGCTGCGGGTCGATGAGATCCTCGGACTCGATGTCCACGAACTCATCATTCAACCAAGTTTCGAAAGCCTCACGGCGCGCGGCCGCGGTCTCGCGGGTCTGCGCAAGATTTTGGGAGAGCGCGAAAGCGACGAACGGATCGTGTGTTCCCCATCTCAGCAGCTCTCGTGCCCAAAAGCCGAACCAGGGCAACCCGGTCGTGTTCTTCCAATCAGCAAGGGTCGGTACCGCGAGTGCATCCGCCGCGCCCGCTGACCACGCCTGAGCAACCACCGCGCCGACGGCCACGCCGAGCCGATATTCCAGATTGTCGGCGACAAAGCGCTGCCAGGCACGCAAATCATCCGCGTCCGGCGCCGCCGCATCGGGTTCATGCATCCACCATCCCAGCACATCCGCCCAGCGGAGCAAAAGGGCCTGATCCGTGTCGGTCTGGCGCACACGGAAGCCGAAGCCACGATCGGCGGCGAGAAGTTCTCCGATCTCTTCGAAGACGTCGATGCGCGCTGTGGCGTCGTCCTCACCGTAGGTGGTCGCCGCCGCGATGAGCGTTCGGAGACGAGGCGCGATGACTTCAAAGCGGCGGCCGACGACGGGGGAGAATCCGTACTGATAAAGTCGGCGACGTTCATCGGCGTCCGGATAGATGGTCTCGACGAGGGCGCGACCTCGCTGCACAAACGCATGCTCAAGCCACTGTTCCTGGGCCGCGGCAGCGGCGGTAAATGTCGTCCGCCATAACGCCACGAGATGAGCCTCGGCGCGAGCTCCCGTCATGTCGGCGCCATCAGCGCGTGCGACCTCCTCGATCGCGGTCAGAAGCACGCCATCAAGTTCATCGAGTGTGTCGGCCAAGCGCGCGCGGGCATCGGTCGCTCCTTCGCCCGCTTCGCCGCTAATGTCGGCGGGCAAGGCTTCTTCGAGCCAGTCAAGGAAGTCGCCGGGATCGATCCCGAGCAAGCGCTCTGCACGGTCGCGGATCGCATTGAGAAGTAGCGATAACGGGCTCTCGACTTCATCCGCATCCATTTCTTCAATCAGAAGCGACGCGCGCAAACGGTCGTAGTCGGTCTGCAGCTCGCGCATCTGGCCACGTTGAACGGGAATTGTGGCCGCTGCGGTGGAAGATACCTGCGTCGGCAGCGCGACGAGGGTCATGCCCTCGATCCCTTTCGCCGCGCCAGGGCGTCCGGCTCGCCCAGCGAGGTTGCGGAACTCTGCTGTCGACAGCGGGGCGATGACCTGAGTTTGCGTGACCTGATCCCAGGACCGCCGCTTGAGCGATGTCAGAAAGATAAGATCGAAAGGCAGATTTACGCCTTCGGTGAGCGTCGCGGTTGCTACGGTAATGGGACAAATTCGGCGCTCGATCATCTCAACCATCAACCGTCGCAAGCGCTGCGGCATCTGCCCGTGGCTTGTCGCGATTCCCCGATCCAGCAGGAACAGCTCGAACGATCCTTCGCCGCAGTAGTCGATACACGCGTTGCGCGCTTCATCGAACCGGTTACCATCGAGACCTTCGGGCGCGGCGAATGGCGGAACCGCGGCCCATGCGTCGAGTTCGAGTGCCTCCTTGAACCAACGCATGGTTTGCTCCGGCTCTTGCGCAACAGAGATCAGAATACGCTGGTCCTCTTCGACCAAGTGGAGCGCGGTCCACAGAACGCTGAGGCAGTTGAAGCGATTGAGGCTGTTGCGCATCGCCGCCGGGAGCTGGGGCATCGGCTGCATGCGCAGCGGGAGGTAGACGGGTTGCTCTTGGCCGCGCACGTAGAGCGTCCGGCCGTTCATGATGTCGAGCAGGATTCGGCCGGTCGCGTTCGGAGCGGTTTCGAGAATGCCAATAACCTGCCGCGTGCTGCGATAGCGGACGCCCACCGCGTCTGCTTCCGCGCGGCCCTCGACCCATCGAGCAACGGGCAGTGCGGCGCCGCCGGCGACGGCCGTTAGCGCGATGCGCACGACGTCGGGCCGCTGCGCAATCACGCGAGAGACGAAGTTCTCCAACCGGATTGATCGGTTGCTATGGTCGGAAAAGCTGATGCGGGTATTGTCGTTTGCATCGGGAACGACCTGGTGCGCCTCATCGAGGATCAGGAGCCGCAGGCGACCCGTAATGATCGGACCGAGATAGCGCATCAGGGCGTCAGCTTTCTCGACGGTCGCGATCAGCACCGTTGGCTCTTCTCCGGTGAGCCAGTAATCGGTGATACCCCAATCGGCCCCGCCATAGAGAGCGGTGATGGTCATTTCGCTGCCGAGTTCGGCGCGAAGCTTCGCCTCGACTTCGCCCGCTAGCGCCCGAGAGGGAACGAGGTAGATGGCGAGTGGTGCGAGGCCGTCGTTTTGGCGCAGCAGAAGCTCTTTCAAAAGCGCCAGGTTTGCCACGAGGGTCTTTCCTGACCCGGTCGGGGTGCAGAGCGCAAATGACGAGTCACGCAGCAAACGATCGAGGCCTTGAAGCTGCGAGGTCCAGAGGATGCCACGGCCACGGCTGAACTGGTCACGGGCATATGCGATGAGCTTGGCGGTCCTGGCCGGGTTCAGCGCCGCAAGCGCCCGCAACGGACGATAGATGCTGGCTGTCTTATAGCCATCCGCGACCTGCCGCATAAGCGCGATCACCAATGTGGCGTCGTCGCTGAACGTCCTTATGGCCATCTCGTCAAGCGCGGTGAGCTTAGCCATTGCAATCTCCAGCCGCGCATCGTCGCCGCGGCGGAGACTGTCAGCGATTAATCCGAGGCTGCGGACGAGCTCAACGGTGAAGAACCATGCCACGCGGTGTTCGTCGTCGAAGTCGCCCTCGTCGACGCCAACGGCGGCGAGCCGTTGCGAGGCGTCCGGAGTCGTCAGATCGGGATGCGTGTTCCAGAAAGTGGAGCATCGACGAATGACAGCGTCGAAGTCCGCCCTGAGAAAAGCCGAATAAAGCGCAACACCTTCGTGATCGGCTTCTATCTGCCGGAGGAGACCTGACGCCATGGCTGGCAAGCCGCCGAGTTGGTAGGCGGCAGCCGCGAGCAGCTCGATCGGGACGATTGCGCGCAGGCCATCGGCGGCGCGCGACAGCCACTCCAGAATCTCGCCGGTCCTGCGATAGCAACCGATTGCCCGCGGCGACGATATTCCCTCGATCTCCCGGAAAATATGCGCGGCGTGAAGCAATCGGCGGGCGTCCGCCAATTGCCGGGCCGAATCGCGGTCACTCCACTGAATGGCCGGGACCTGCCATGTGGCTTGCAAGCAACGCACATAGGCGCGTGCCTGGGGGCGTGAAAGTTCGTTCTCGATCGCCAGCGCGCGGCGCACCGCGTCGGCAACATTTATGCGATCGGCGTCAAGCTCAGGCACTATTCCGCCTCCTGCCACAAGCTTGAATAGAGCCCGTCGATGAGACGCTCCCCATCGGCTAGAATGAGCTCGACAACCTGAAGATCGTGCGGAGCGGTATATTCGTTCGGCGCTCTTTCCCACCCAATGAGCACGTCGAGCGCCTCGCGGTCGCGGGCGCCATTCCCGGCGATCAGGATGAGATTGGTCCGGGGCAGCGGCGGGGCATCTTCCAGAAGGACGGCCCGATCGATGGAGAGAATGGCCGCCTGATGACCCTCGGGATCGCGCAATTCAAGAAGGCGCTGAAGTTGCCGTAGACCATGAGGGAGCGGCGTGTCACGGTTGACCTCGAACCAGACACCACGGCCGGATCGCTTGCGCTCGCCTGTTTCTTCATCCTCTTTCCATGGTCCGAGCATCAGGGATTTGACAGCGGATTTGGTTAGCCGCTGGCGCCACTTGGCCTCTCCCGCGATGAAACGGACGACCTCGCCGTCTTCGTTGAGAGAAAGCCCCAAGAAGTCGGATCCGAAACGTCCGAAAATCTGCCGGACGCGGGCAGGATCGCGCGCTAGATCCCACAGGTAGGCTTCGACATCTGCATGCTGCCGGAAGAGAAAAATAGGAATGGACCATTCGTGGCGGCCGACAAATTCGGCCTGGAATGCCTCCGTCACCATTCCAGCCATCACTTCCCCGAAAAGCCCGCGTCGTGCGGTTGACGGCAGGCAGTTTGGGTAACATGCCTCGGCCCCAGGCGCGTCCGCATCGGGATGGAGATCGATGCCGATCTGGCGGTGGAAATACTCGCGGGCGTCGAGATGCGCGGACTCGAAATAAGGCCGCATGGCATCGATGAGGGCGCCATCCGTCGCAGCCTTTTGTTCAAGGAGCAGATGGCCGTATCTGCCCCTGATCGTCCCGTTGGATGACAGCCAGCTCTCGATCGCTTCTGCCGGCGGCTCACAGGTGTGCATCGTCGCCGACCTCCCGCAGAAGGCGAAGACCACGCACTTGGCGAGCCGCAACTAGTCCAGGCGCTGCCTCCTGGCTGTCGCGCCAAGAGTGTCCCGTCCGCAAACGACCCTCCGTTTCAACCATTGCGCCCCCCAACTCTGGCCTAGGTCTCCCCATCGGGGATGTTGGCCTTGACATACAATGCAAACGCATTACATCGACATCTGCAAAGAGGCAAGGAGTCGCCGATGCCCAAAACGGCTGAAATCCTCGAAATCCCTGCGACCATCACGGACCGTGGGCAGACGACCGTGCCGGCGGCGATCCGGAAGATGCTTGCCCTCGGCAAGCGCGATCAGGTGGTGTTTCGCGGACTCGCGGACGGCACCGTCATGATCGCAAAGAAGGAAGCACATCCGGATGAGGGCGATCCGATGATCGGCAAGTTCCTCGAGTTCCTGGCGCGCGACATGACGAATGAGCCTGCGAAGATTCGGCCGCTACCGAAGTCGGTGCTTACGCGTGGCAAGGCGCTCGTGAAGGGCGTTAAGGTCGATCTCGACGCGGCTCTTCCGGACGACGAGGCGTGACAGGCGACATCCTCGAGATCAACGGCTGGAGAGTCTATGCGCACCCGCTGTTTCTCGACCAGCTTGAAGCGATGATCGATGTCGTCGAGAAGGCGCGCACGAAAGATTCAAAGAACTACAAAAAGAAGCGTGGCACGAAACTGCTTGCGGCTGTCCTGAAAGTTGCCTTCGAGGATATTCCTGGCGATCCGACGCGCGATGTCTACCGGCAGGGAAGCACGCTTGGCGAAGGCTATAAGCATTGGTTTCGGGCCAAATTTCTGCAGCAGTTCCGCCTGTTCTTCCGCTACCAGCAAACGCCCACCGCGAAGGTCATCGTACTGGCGTGGGTGAACGATGACTCGACGCTGCGCGCCTATGAGAGCACGAACGACGCCTACGCCGTTTTCCGGAAGATGCTTGACCGTGGAAACCCGCCGGACACATGGGCAGACCTTTTGAAGGCCGCCTCGAGTGATGAATCCAAGCGGCGCCTTTCGCGCTCGACGGGCGGGCGATGACGGGCGACGAGACATGATCGTCGCGTAGACGGTTATCATCGCGAACGCCGCATCGGCAAAGACGGAGCTGCTCCATGTCGACCATCAAGCTTTCGGCCACGCCCAAAGGCAATGGCTACCAGGCGACCGTGACATTTCCCGATGGCGTCTCGATGAGCTCGGACGAAACCTATCCGACGATCGGTGAGGCCATCGCAGCCGCGGCGATGAAATTGCTCGACATGCCCGAGCGTCTCGCCAGATTGGATCAGGATGGCCAGTGATCCGGCGACCGCGGAAAGTTCGACATATATGGGTGCTCGCGGGTGTCGCAGCGTGGCTGTCCTCAGGACGTCAGCTCGCTGCAACGTCGGGGTTAAGCGGCAGGGTCAACGCAGGTACGTAGGAGCGCCCTCGCGTACCATCGAAATCGAATTCGTAGAGCCGAACCGGTCCGAGTGCGGCCCGACGCTGGCCGAGGAAAAACGTGAAGGCGTTGGGAGCGGCGATAAATAGATGCGTCAGCCCGGCGGCGGCGGACCGCGCCTTGCGGATCGCGTTCGACGCCGCGTCGGCAAGATCGAAGGCGTGCCGGCCGCAGGCCACGGATTGCGCGCCGGGGCCGGTGCTGGGCTTCAGGATGAGCACACGGCCGACGGAGGGGAGCGAGGTCTCGCAATAACGCTGCACGTCCGCGACGACGTCATGAGTCAAACCGATCGCCACAGCGACGTCGGGCTGGTCGGGGCGGAGTTGCACGGTCTCGGCGATGAGGGTCGGCCATTGCGGATCGCGATCGACATCGTCGGGCGCCCAAATCCGCCGTCCCGTGCCACGCTGGTCGAGCTCGACTGTGCGACCCGACTTGATGTCGATGATCGAGCCGGCCGCGAAGGCCAGGGTGACATGCGCATCGAGGGCTAGCCGGAGGCGAGCATGCTCCTTGGCCGCGTCCTTCAAAAAGCGGCAAAGCGCGGGATAGAGCGTCGCTTCCCAGTCCTGGTCGCTGCGAATGTAGCGCTCGTCGAACGCAGGGATCAGGTCGAGCACGGCGTGACATCGCTCTTCGAGCCGGTCGAAGGCGTGTTCGAAGGACTTGACGCCGTAGATACGTGGGCCGCCATGGGCGGGCCCGAGCAACCCTTCGCGGGCGCAGATTGATTTGAAACTGGATCGGTCGAACTCAAGCCGTCCCTGCGCCATCCATTGAAAGACCAGGTCGTCGTAGGGAAAAGCGCTGTGGTTGGCGGGGATGCGGCGCAGTCCTACCAAACCGAACAAGATGTCGAGGTTGTCGCGCAGGGCGTCGAGCGTGTCGTTGGCCTCGCCAAAAGCAAGCGTGCGCGCCAGGAGACGCAGCTCATCCTCGTCGATGCCGAGATGCTCCCGCCAAGCCTTGCGGACAGCGCCCGCCTTGCTGTTGTCGGTCAGGGATCCGTAAAGTCGGTCCAGCCGGACGGCGCCGGATCGGTTGCCGACCATCGCGCGAAGCGGATCGCTGCGATCAAGTCGCCAGTTCGTCACGAGCTTGAAGCGAACGCCAACACCCGATTGCGCGTAGGCGAGCTGCGCGTCGCGCGCCCGCTGCAGCAGCGAGCGGGCATTGGCGTTGATGAATTCCGGATCGACCAGATGCGCGTAGCCGTAATTATCGGGCGTCACATGCCACTTGCATTGCATGTGTTCGCGCAGCAGCGGTTCGCCGTATTGGTCGAGCGCGCTGCGGGCGGGGTCATATTCGACCCAGATGTCATCGAAGCTTTTCGGCCCGGTCTCGAAGGCGACGCGCGTGATCGGGCTTTCGGGGTCGAGCAGACGCGCCGCATGCCACCAGAACAGGCGTGCTTGGAAGGTGTCGCCATCGCGGCGGACGGTTACGGCTTGCGTCATGTCGCTGTCCTCATGCGGCGTTACCGTCCTCGAAGGGCGGCGTCGGAGCCATGGCGCGGGCAATCTCGACCGCCCGCGCGCCGTCGATGGCTTTCGCGGGATAGGCGTCGAGAACGATCCCCGGCAGGAGCCGCTGCGTCAGATCGGAAAAGGTAAAGCCGAAGTCGCGGCCGCCGCGCTGCGTGCCGGTGGCCGCGACCAAAGCATCGACGTGCTGGCGGCTGAAGCCGATCGGCTCCAGTCGGCTCGACAACACGAAGCGGCGTTGTTCGTCGCTCGGCCGGGCGAAGCTCAGGACATCGGCTGCGCGCCGGCGAACCGCTGGGTCGAGCGCGCTGAGACGGTTGGTGCACATGAGGACCGCTGCCGGCAGCTTCGCATTGGCGATCCGATCGATGCCGCGGATGAACGCATTCACGCCGGCCCGGTCCTCATGATGCATCTGCGCCGCTTCGCGCGATTGGGCGAGCGCATCTGCCTCGTCGACGAGAAGGATGACCGCCCCCCGCGCCTTGCCGCTGGCGGATTTCAGCCTGGTGGCCTCGGCCACGGTATAGTCGAAGGCGGCGGACAGAAGCTGCGTCATCTCGCCGACCCGGCCCTGTCCGCGGGTCGACAGGCTCAGCGGCAGAAGTGTGATGTCGATCTTCTCCTGCCTCGCCACCGCGTCGCCAATCGTCTCGGCGAGCTCGGTCTTGCCGGAGCCGACATCACCAGCCAACACCACCAAGGGCGGACGGCGAAGCACCGTATCAAGCAGGGCCTCGGCGCCAGGATGGTGGCGCTGCGCCCAGGCGGCAAGACCGCCGGGATTGACGAGTAGGCCGAGAATTTTGGCGAGGCGGCTCTTTTGCTCGTCCAAGCCCACAAGCCGTGCGAGCCGCGCTTGCGGATCGAAGTCGGGATAGGTGATGCGGCGCTCGAAGAGCTCGTCGAGGGTGGGCTTGGTGTTCATCAGAAGCTCCGGACGGTGGCACGATCGAGGGCGCGGCCGCCCGCCGAATAGGTGCGGTCATTGGACAGATAGCCGGCGATGCCGGGCTCCGGCGCGCCGCCGCGCGAGAACGGCAGGCCCTGCTCAAATGCGGTGCGCCCGCTCTCGCCGAGCTGAAACCAGGCCGAGGTGTAGGTCATGTAGCTGTAGAACGACGCCCCGCTGACGTTCGCGCCAGGTCGGACACGGCCGGGATCGTCGTCGTTGGCCGCGGCGCCGGCGAGGTCGCGGGCCGTGTAGCGCAAGGTCGGCTCAATCCAGTTGCCGTCCCGCTTGAAGCCGTAGGTCACGGTCTCGAGGTAACCGGCCTTGAGCATCTCCGTCGCCTCGGCTTCGAACTGCGCAATCTTGGCGTCGGACGGGCTGCCATAGAACCGCTGCATGCGCTTCAGATCCGTAGCGACCTTGGCGGCCATATGCCTGGCGTGGGTAACGGTGAAGGTCGAACTCTCGGTGTAGCTGTAGCTGTACGACATCGCTGAACCTCACGCCTGGAAGGAAGAGCCGAAGACCTTCTGCCAATAGGCGACGGTCAGCTGCTTGTTGGGCGCGGCGAGCGCGGCGTCGATCGCGTCGCCGGCTTCGAGAGCGGCGTCGACGATGGCGTCGGCATTTGCCGCGGTGTAGAGCCGCGCCACGTTGTTGGCGGCGTTCACCGGGTCGATGATCTGCACCGTGTCGCTGCAGGTGGGGACTGACGACGCCGCATAATAGTCGGTGAAGAGGATGCGCTGCCGGAAGTCCGTCCGTGCGATGTAGGTGAAGAAATGCTGCAGCGCCTCGGGATAGTCCGAGAAATCCAGGCCGTCGTCGCACAGCTTGGCGAGCACCATCTCGATCATGAACGATTTGAAGCGGAAGCCATCCCGCTCTTGCTTCATGCGCCTGGCCCAGAACTTTACGAGGCGCACGATCTGCGCAAAGTGCTTCTCCTGCGCGCGTTTGCGCTTGCTGGCGAAGTCGAGGTGCAGCGGAATGCTCGTCTTCAGAAACGACCCGTCGTCCTGGCTGACGAGGTTGCCGTACCATTGCGCGTCGCCGTTGTAGAGGATCGGCACCACGTCAACGTCAAGGCCGGTACCGCGGAACGAAACGGTGACCGAATAGGTCTGTGGCTGGACCTGGTCGGCGCTGAAATTCGGAAAAGCCTTGCGAAGCCGTTCAGCGAGGTAATCGAGCAGCGCCCTCACATCCTTCGGCGCATCGGCGCCGCTGACGTAGCAGGCGACGTCGATATCGTTCAAAGACCGCAGAGCCGTGCCCTTCGCGAGGCTGCCCGACAGCATCATCTTTTTGAGAGTGAAGTCCGGGTGTTCTCCGAGATAGCCCTCAAGCTTCTCGCGCAGCCGTCGCGCTTGCGCTCGGTACTCGTCCGCTTTGTCCTTCGGCAGGTTGACCTTGTCCTGCGCAAAGGCGGCAATCTCGTTATGGCCGACGTGCTGCCGTCCCATCTTTCCGCTCCTCTGTGGCCAGCGGCCTGAGGGCTGCGGCGTTCCTAGGAGGGATATAATAGCTACTTTTTGGCTATTCAATGGCGTGTGAAGTAGCTATTTCACGTTGACAAATACCCCCTGATTCTCTATATGCTGACCAACGACGGAGGACGTGATGACAGCGAAAAAGACGATGACGCTGAACCTCACCGATGCCGAGATGCGGGTGCTGGACGATCTGTCGGCACGCAAGGATCTGACTAAAACCGCGGTGATCCGGCAGGCTCTGCGCCTTTATCAAACCGTCGAGGCTCGGCTCGAAAAGGGCGAAAAGCTCCTGTTCGAGAACGATGCGACGAAGGAGAAGGCGGAGCTGATGCTCCTATGACCGACGTCTCGACCATCTACCTGGTGGACGTGGCGAGCGGGCAAGGCGTCGGGGCGGAGTTGCGCGACGCCATCGAGGAAGCGCAACTCGCTGATTGGCAAACCCAATGGCAGCCCGCACTCATCAAGGTGCTTCAGGAGCTGCGTGGCCAAGGCGTGCCGATCGCGCAATGGCCGCAAAGCTGGCATTGGGATTGGCGAGAAAAGACATCGAAGGTCCAAGGGTTTCTGGCGTTTCCGGGCTTCAGTGTCGTGTGCCACGGCGTGACCCAGGGCCTCATGCTGCTTGACCTGCGGCGGGCTGCGCGAGAGCCGTCTCAGGCGGGCAAGCCGCTGGTCTACATCGACTACCTTGAGGTCGCGCCATGGAATCGGCCCGACCTCGGTCAACGTCCACGACTGAAAGGCGTCGGCACGGCTCTCTTGACGGCTGCCGTCGCGCTGAGTGAGCAGGAGGGATATCGCGGCCGGATCGGCCTTCATTCCCTGCCGCAGTCCGAGACATTCTATCGCGAGCGGTGTCGTATGGCGGACCTCGGTCCCGACGATGCCTATCAAAACCTCAGATATTTCGAGATGACCGCGGAAAATGCCCGGTCCTTTCTCGACGAGGAGTGACGCCATGAGAATCGAGCGAAGCAAGCAATGGTGGCTTGATCGCGCCGCGCACGAGGGCGCCGAGGTGATCGGCGCGGGCCTCGTCGCGCGCGATCCCATCTCCGACAGCCGTTCTGCCACCAGCGCGCCAGCTCCGCGCGAAGACGTCCGCATCGCGTTCGGCCGTTTTATCAATTTGATGCGCCGACAACGCGGGTTTTCGATGGAGCGGCTAGCCGAAGAAGCTGAGCTCGACGCCAGTGAATTGCTGGTGATCGAGAGCGACGTTCATTATATTCCGGAGCCGCGCACGGTCTATCGCTTGGCGCAGACGTTCAGCGTTTCGCAGCAGCGTTTGATGCAGCTTGCTGGCCTGTCGGCGGCGAATGACAGCGGCCTCAGCCAAGAAGCGGTCAAGTTCGCGGCTCGATCCGAGTCAATACAGAAACTCAGCCGGGAAGAGAATGCTGCGCTCGATGCATTCATCGCGGTGCTAAGCCGACAGGATTCCAAGCAGGGCAAGTGAAGAATATTCAACTTGGCACGCGCACGGTCGCCGACATCGACGCACAGGTCGTCAAGGTTCTCCGCGGCCTTGGCAATCCTGAGCCGCCGATCGATCTCGCTGTGGTGCGCGACCTGCTTCGGCTTGATCGCCAGTATTACAGCACGACCGACGACAGCCTGCTGCGGGAGACCGTCAGTCGGCTGAAGGTGGCGGGGTTGCAAATTCTGCTACGGCCGACCTTGCTCAAGGAAGCGGTCCAGAACCTGAGCCTGAAGGCCCTCTACCTGCCCGACCAGAAGCGAATTCTGATCGACAAGGATTTGCCCAAGCTGAAGCACAGGTGGAACGAGGCGCATGAGGTCGGCCATGACATCATCCCCTGGCATGAAGGCATGATGCTCGGTGACACGGAGCAAACGCTTACCCCGACGTGCCACGCGATCATGGAGGCCGAGGCCAACTACGCCGCCGGCCAATTGCTGTTTCTGGCGGAGCGATTTCGTGCCGATGCCTCTGATTCTGAACCGTCTCTGCAGCACGTTCGGCAGCTCAGCGAGCGTTTCGGCAACACGATGACGTCGACCTTGTGGCGTTTCATCGAGCAGGGACACAGCGGTCGGCCGATGGTGGCGCTGGTAAGCGGGCATCCGCATCCTGCCAAGCGCAAGCCGGATTTCGATCCAACCAATCCCTGTCGCTATTGTGTGCAGTCGCCGGCCTTTGCGCTGCGCTTCGGCGGGCTGGGCGAGGTCGACCTGTTCCGGGTTATCACAGGTTATGCCGGCGCGCAGCGCGGCGGGAGCCTGGGGACTAGGGAGGTCGTTTTGTCCGATGCTGCCAGCGAGCGCCACCTGTTCAAGTTTGAGACGTTCTTCAACGGTCACGAGGCTCTCACGCTCGGCCATTGGCTTCGAAGCGCTCCGAAGCCGGGGTGAAGCAAGCGTCCCACCGCTACTGCACCGATTATGGCTGAGCAGACGAAACGACCTGGTGACGAGACGGAAGATTGATCGGCGTATACGCTGGGACGGCCTTCATGCGCGCAAAGACAGACTCATGGATGTGAGCGCCCTCGGGGATCGCGCGCGGCTCTGCAGCCGGGATATAATGGCCGAACCGTGACGTCCGGTCCTTCCACTCTTTGAAAGCGTCTGCCTTCGGAATCCACTCCAGGGCGCGCCAGGCCAACGTCATGGAGTCATGTGGGTCACGCATGATGTCGGGGGCGACGTAACTGAACGGACTGCCTTGCCGCTGGATGCCCCAAGCGAGGTGGTTGACGGTCTGCTTGCTGACCGTCAGCCCGCATTTGATCGCCTCGTCGATCATCCATAGCAGCGGAAACTTGGACAGGCCGCTTTCGCTCTCGGGGTAGCCGCCGCCGATATCGGCATGGACGCCGGCGAACCAGACTTGCAGCGCATCCTGCGGTTCAGCGTTATTGGTTTGGCTGAAGCGGTTGCGCATGAAGGTTTGCGCTTCCCGCCATGGCTCAAGCCGAAACATTCGACGTCTCTCGTCGATCGCGATGGCTTGGCGAAACACCTTTACGCTCGGATTGTCCTGCGTGAACGCCAGCTTCTGGAGGCTGAAGGCGTAGAAGCGGTCGGCACGCGGCACGATCACGCTCGCGACAGTGTCCCACACACCGAGAAACTTGATGGTGGGCCACCGGCTCGAAACGATGCGGGCGAATTGCGCAGCCGGGTCGTCACGAGAGGCGGGCGGCGCGTCGTGCTCGTCTTCTCCGAGCGACGCAGAATCCTGCGCGGCTTGCGGCTGTGACTCGACCACCTCCGAGCTCGCCTGCTTGTAGGCCGTGAGCGCAGCCCCGGCCAAGTTGCGTTGCTCGGGCGCGAGCAAGCCGACCTTGTGGATCAAACCTGCCAAAACGCGTGCCGCGTAGGCTCCCCGGCTAAAGCCAAACAGGAAGATGTCGTCGCCGTCTTCATAGTTGTCGATCAGGAAGTGGTAGGCTCGGAGCACATTGTCATCGAGCCCGTACCCGGTGGCGAGACCGAGCACAGTGACCGCATTCTGCTTGAACCGCGTCCAGGGATTCGGCCTGGCGAGAGTTCCGACTCCTGGATCGTAAAACACAATCTGCCGCGGAACGGTCTTTTCGGTTTTACGAAGCACCCGATAGAGCTTGAGGACATTGGAGATGTTCTCGCCGATTTCGTTGCCGGTGCCGTCGCAGCAGACGACGAGATTTCGCATAAGCGTTTCCTAATCGAGAATGTCGTGACCAGATCGAACGCGCGGGCGGCCCGAACAGATCAGCTACCCAAGCGCAGCAAATGATAGTGTTTCCGGGCCGGTTCTGCTATCGCCGCTGCGTGACCTGGCGAGCTGGTTTCGATACAACGGAGTTGGCTTTAAGTCCTTCCGGACGACTCAGGCCGAGCATCGGAAACGGGTGTACGGCGCGACGGTGCGGCTGAGGTCGCTATCCGTCATGGCGAGCGCGTGGCGCCGCGAGGAGTAAATATGGTCAAAGCCCCCAAACGATCGCGCTACGACGATCTTCATGACAAATACCACCGTATCCTGACCACCAAGGCTGGGACGCGCTACGAACGCCTTGCCGCGCTCGTTTTCAAGGCGCTGGAGGACCGCAGTGTCGTCATTCACGATCTCAAATTGGCAGGCGAAGACCCCGAGGTTCAGCATCAGATAGACGTGACCGTCGAGATCGGAGCGCAAAAGAAGCGTCTGATCATCGAGTGCAAAGACTTTGATATTTCCGGAGATAAGGTCGGTCTCGACATCATTCGAAACTTCCGCTCCGTCGTCGAGGATACCGGCGCCGATGAGGCGATTGTCATCACCTGCAATGGCTTCACGCAGGACGCTCAGAAATATGCGCGCTCAAAGGACATCAAGCTCGCCGTTCTGAGGGTCTTCGAAGACAAGGACATGGACGGACGGATTGCGCGCATCATCCTCGGCGTAACGATTGCACAGCCGAAGAATCCGCGCGCCATCCCGGTTTTCGACGAAGCCGACGCGCACAGGTTTCAGGCGGAATTAGCCACCCTTGGCTCGCCGCAGGGGTTTCAGCTGAGTGATCCCATCTTTGTTGTTAGAGGCAACGAGCGCGAGCATATCAACACTTTTCTGACGTCGCGGATGAACGACGCGATGAAGCCGGGAGGGCCCAAGGCATTGACGGTGAAAGTCCCATCGGACGGGAGGGCGATCGAAATTGCTGGAAATCAGCCGATCCCGTTCAAGGGCGTGATCGTCGACTTCGATGTCGACGAGGAAACGGTCACATTCGATATCGTCTCGCAGCGAATTGCCGAACTCATCCTGTCCGGCTTCGGCGCCAGCGATCTGATCATCTTCGGTGATCAGATCGAGCGCCATTCCGTTGACATTGCGACCGGCCACGTCGCGTAAGATCGCACTGCGGTGGTGCGCGGGATTGGCCATGCCGGTTCGATGGGGTCGTGCGCGTCTGGGGACGCGGTGAGCCACCCATCAGCAGAACGAATCGGATCCATCGGATCGATTCGACAAACCAATTGGACGTCGATTCCGAAGCAAGCGAGAATCGACGCATGCCGCATGGGACTAGACCACCGCTTCAGCTTCGTCGCCTCAACGCCGCCCTAAATATGCGACGGTTCTACACACTGTCGATCCAGCCGACGTTATTCGGCGGCGCGTCTGTGGTCCGTCATTGGGGAAGGATCGGCACAGATGGCCGATCGATGATCGAGACGTTCGACGCGCCGGAGGAGGCGGATGGAGCCTGGTCACGGCTGGAGCGCGGAAAGCGCCGTCGCGGCTACGTCGATCGCGGGTAGTCGGTGCCGCTTCATCGCCGAGCGAGACGCCCGCGACGCGGACGCGAGAACGACGCCGGGTTCACGTCGTTGCGCAACTTCGCCTTGCGAGCCGGAAGCCCCGCCGCCGGCGGGGCTTCCTTGCGGCCGCTCAGTCGCGGTTCGGGCGGGACCAGATGAGCGAGTGGCCTTCCTCGCCTTCGACCTCGACCAGCGTGGCGTAGATCGGAGCGGCGAAGCTCGGGTCGTCCAGCTTGACCGAGAGGTAGTCGCGGTTCTGCTCCTGCGACTTCTTCTTCCAGGCGGCGCCGAACT
>Ga0209963_1000482_pt1 | contig 58285 bp, 47 predicted proteins | sample ThiBio_1000_biof_2_FD_183957 | JGI IMG/M metagenome (GOLD analysis project Ga0209963, IMG submission 183957) | Wastewater bioreactor microbial communities from Cape Town, South Africa - Thiocy_cont_1000_biof (SPAdes) | ecosystem: Engineered > Bioreactor > Thiocyanate-remediating >...
ATAAGGTCGTCTATAGCCACGAAACAGGTTATAATCCACTTGGCATCCATCGATTTTCCTTTGTACAAGTGTTTTTGTTGGCGCAATTAACTTGCACATTTTTTCGATGGATGTCAATTTTTACTAGCAATCAAGGTATAATTTTTCTTTCCTGATTTATTCGGCCAGGTATCCAAATTAAACATTCCTGCATTATAGCGGTTCTAATTCCAAATTACTCCTGCACAAAGCCTCGACAACTTTTAACATCTTCGTTAAAAATAGGCCCCTTCCCAGGGATTCCTGGCATTATTTATGAAATAAATATATCAAAAGATGGTAGAATTTTTCCCTTTCTAGGTTGATTTGGACCTTAAAGGAGAAGTAAAATAACGGGCATAAAAATTATAGGAAGCGGTTTGCTTGAACGACCACAATAACATAGAACCACCAAAACAGGATTTTAGGCAATTACAAATCAGGCTAGAAGCATCTGAGCGCGAACAAGCCCGCTGGCAGGCCCTGGCCCTGGAAAACCAACAGAATTTAGAAGCCGAAAGAAAAGCCCGCCAGGAAGCCGAACGGACCCTCCAAAATACCGGTTTTCTCGCCAGGGCCAGCGCCTTTGTCACCGGGGCTTTTGACTACTCCACAAACTTGCGTGAATTAGTCCGGCTGGTGGTTAACGAGTTCGCCGATTGGTCCTCGGTAGATTTATTGAACGATGAAAGAAATAAGCTGAGGCGCGAGGCGGTCGCCAGTAAAAACCCGGCTCACGAAGAATTGCTGCGGGACACTTATAACTATTATCCCCTCAACCTGGATGGCCCCCATCCTATCGCCCAGGCCATCCGGGAAAAGAAATCTCACCTGGTCAAAAACGCCGGCCAAATTGCTTTCAGTGAAGAATTAAACCTGCCTACTCTCAGCAGGGAAGCTATTAACTCCCCGGTTAAACAATCTTACCTGGTGGTCCCGCTCTTGCCCGGTAGCGAAGTAATGGGAGTCTTTATCTTCGTGCGCCTGCATGGTCAAAAACCTTTCGATGAAGCCGACCTGGCCCTGGCCGAAGACCTTGCCAGTAAAGTCGCCCTCATGATTCAAAATTCGCGCCTCTACGAACGGCTGGAAGAAGCTCTCGAAAACCAGCAAGAACTCAATTATTACAAAGACCTTTACCTGTCCATTCTTTCTCACGAACTGCGCAACCCCTTGGCTTCCATTCGTGGTTATACCGAAGTTGTCTGGCGCCGGTTGCTCACAAAACAAAAAAATGGCCTGGCTACTTATGGGAATAATGACACGAACTTTGATTTTGAAAAAGAGTTTCGCTCGCTCAGTATCATGATAAGCCAGTCCGACCGGATGAACCGCATGGTGAACGAACTGCTCGATTTCTCAAAAATCCAGAAGAACAACTTTGAATTAAATTACCTTACTACGGTGGATCTGCTGGAACTGGTGCGGAAGATTTTAGACGAACAAGCCATGGTGGTTAAGACCCATTATTTTGATATTACGGCGGACCAAACCGATATCAAAGGCATCTTTGACCAGAGCCGCCTGGAACAGGTCTTTAACAATCTTATTACCAACGCCATAAAATATAGCCCCAACGGCACTACCGTAAAAATTACCCTCACCCTCCAACCGAACGAAAGCGTGCTGGAAGACGCTCCAGACTACGTTTTAATCGCCATCCAGGACCAGGGCCAGGGTATCGCCAAAGAAGCCCTGGAAAAGTTGTTTGAGAAATACTACCGGGTCCGCACCGAGAAAAACCGGATGGTCCAGGGGCTCGGCCTGGGCCTCTATATCTGCAAGGAAATCGTGCGCCAGCATCACGGCGAGTTATGGGTTGAGAGCGAACTCGACAAAGGCAGCACTTTCTATATTTCTTTGCCGCTCAAACCACCGCGCTCCGCCACCTAATTCCACCCAGAGTGCATTTTGAAGCAGAATAAAAACCCATAGGCTTTGCAACTAAAAAGGGAGTGAAGAAATTCGATGAGCGCCGGAAATTTGGAGAACCAGGTAGATTTAACTAATTGCGACCGTGAGCCTATCCACATACCGGGCAGTATCCAACCGCACGGCGTCCTGCTGGCTCTGCTCGAACCCGATTTCACCATCGTCCAGTCATCTGTCAATACCCTGGAACACTTTAAAATTGCCAGGGAAGACCTGCTTGATAGAAATTTGGATACCCTACTTGCTGACGAATATATCGAGGTTTTCAGGACAAACCTGGCAGACTACGACCTGGAAAAAAACCCGCTCTATCTTTTTACGACTCCGGTCTTAGGCCAGACCGCTATTTACGACTGGATCGCCCACAAAATTGACGGGCTGCTCATCCTGGAAGCCGAACTCAGCCGCAAACCCGCGCTCGATCCCTACTTCCAGTTAAAAGCAGTCCTTAATGCCTTTGCCAATGCCGGTTCTTTACCGGAATACTTCGAGGCGATTGCCCGGCAAGTCCAGGTGCTGACCGGCTTCGACCGGGTAATGGTCTACAAATTCGATGAGGACGGGCATGGCACCGTGATATCTGAAGCCAAAAAGGACGAACTTTCACCTTTCCTGGGGCTCCACTATCCCGCCAGTGACATTCCCCGCCAGGCCAGGGCCCTTTATCTCCTAAACTGGCTCCGCCTTATCCCGGATGTAAGTTATTCCCCGGTCATTATCCAGCCGACTGACAACATGCTGACCGGGCGGCCACTCGACCAGAGTTTTTCGACCCTGCGGAGTGTTTCACCCATTCACCTGCAATACCTGAAAAACATGGGGGTTGGCGCGTCGATGTCCATTTCGATAGTCAAGGATAACGACCTCTGGGGCCTGGTGGCCTGCCATCACGAAACGCCCCATTATCTCCCTTACTCGGTCCGCTCGGCCTGCGAACTACTGGCCCAGGCTATCTCGCTGCAACTGGCCGATAAAATCGAGCGCGAGGGCCACGCTTACCGCACCCGGCTACAAACGGTCCTTAATAAACTGGTCGAGTTCATGGTCAGCCAATCCGAATATTACCAGGGTCTTTTCAATTTCAAGCCAAACCTGGCCGACTTTATCGAAGCGGGTGGCGTGGCTTTCTTTGCCAGGGGTAAAGAAACCGGCTCCACTACCCTGCTCACCCTTGGCGAAACACCCGACCAGAACGAGATTGAAGCGCTGGTCGCCTGGCTTGAACAAACCAACCGCTTTCAGCAGGATGTCTATTATTCTTCCCGGCTGCCTGAAATCTACGAGTCGGCCCTGGCTTTTAAGGACAAAGGCAGTGGCCTCTTAACTATGAATATTTCGAAACTCCAACGGCAATATATTTTGTGGTTCCGGCCCGAAGTCGTACAGACTGTCAACTGGGCCGGGAACCCTAATAAACCCGTGGAGTGGAAAGCCGGGGAGGCCATCCTATCCCCCCGCCATTCGTTCGAGGAATGGCGCGAGCAGTTGAGCAATCATTCCGAACGCTGGAAAACCGAAGAAATTGAGGCTGCCCAGGAGTTACGCCGGGCCATGCTGAGCGTGGTCTTGCGCCGGATGGACGAGTTAAACCGGCTGAGTGTCGTGCTGGAGGAACAAAAAGACCAGGCCCCGGCAGCCCTCGAAGAAACCGGGTTGAAAGAACCCTTGCAGGAAATCCAGACTTATTTGTCCTTTTTGCTCGAAGAATACGGCGCCCGGTTGAACCAGCTTGAGCCTGACGACAAATCGGCGTCCTTTATCAACCTGGATAAGGTTACCCGCCGAATGAAAAGCCTGCTCGACTCGCTGCTCAATTCTTCCAGGGGCGAACAACAATTTTAATCGGTAGGGGCCGGGGCCTCGCTCACATAACCGGGGCTCCCGGCCCGCAACCCTACCAGCATTAACAAAACCGTAAAAACAATAAGCAGGATTAACGGGATGCTCCACCCGCCGGTCTGGTCGTGGATGAAACCGAACAGGGTCGGGCCAATCGCCGCCAGCAAATAACCGACCGATTGGGCCATCCCCGAAAGCTCGGCAGTCTGGTGGGTGTTATGGGCCCGCAGGACGAAAAAGCTCAGGGCCAGGCTGATGGTCGCCCCGGAACCAAACCCGCTCAAGAGTATCCAGATTGGTAACAGGGTCGTATTAAAGAACAACATACCACAATAGCCGATAAACATTGCAAACACCGTGATAAATACCAACCAGCGCTGGTTTGGACCTCGCCCGGCCAGGACCGGCATGATAAACGAAGCCGGGAGGCCGACAAACTGGAACAATGAAAGCAGCCACCCCGCTGTCGCAATATCCAGGCCCCACTGGTTCAACATTTCGGGGAGCCAGGCCACCATTACGTAAAAAATCAGCGATTGCAGCCCCATAAACAAGGTAATTTGCCAGGCCAGCCCTGACCGCCAGAGTTTCCCAACCGGCATGACCGAACGGTCGTTTGTGCCATTTTTGCCTCCATACCTTACCGGGGCGCTAAATTTCAGCGTGGGCAGCCAGACCAGGAGGGCAATTACCGAAAGTATGGCCCAACCGGCCAGCATCCCGCGCCAGCCAAACGCCCCGGCCAGGGGGATACTCAAACCTGACCCCAACGCCGCCCCAATCCCCATGCAGACAATAAATACCCCGGTCATAATCCCGGCCTGGCGCGGAAATTCACGTTTTACAAAACCGGGCAACAGGACGTTGCCAATGGCAATACCCATCCCAACCAGGGCTGTACCGCCAAAAAGGACGATTTCGTTCGGGACCGCCCGCAAAACTACTCCAATCCCCAGGACCACCAGGCCACCCAGCAAGGTCTTCTCCACGCCAAAGCGTCGGGCCAACTTCGGAGCAAAAGGCGAAACCAGGGCAAAGGCGACCAGGGGCAGGGTGGTAAGCAACCCTGTCAGGGTGTTCGAAAGACCGGTATCAAGGCGGATGTTCTTCACCACCGGACCGACCGAGGTTATGGGAGCGCGCAAGTTAGAGGCAAGCAGGATTATTCCCAGGACGAGCAGCCAGGGACCGGGCCGGTAAGTGGACCCGGTTGTCAGGGTTGACGCTTTTTGGGCCATTATTTCTTTCTAAGTTTGAACATTAATGGCCCAATTATACCGCAAAGGCTCAAAAAGCGCGCTTCAGAAAGCAAAACGGGTCTCCCGGCAAGGTCTAAACCTAAATTATGCGTTAAATGGAAAGCCCATATGATAATGCTACTTCTAAAGATTCTGAACCTCGGAACTGGCCTGCCCGAAGCGAAGGGCGTTGTTATCCGGGTCGGACGCCACGAACTCGTACATCTTCCAGGGCCGGTGAGCCAGTTTACCGTTAGGATGAATCACCTCGGCAGCCTCGTATTCCTGGTAGAGCACCTCGACATTTTCGACATAGATATAGCAAATCCCGGCGTCTTTAAGCGGGTCCATCTCGCGGGCCAGGTAAAAGTGAAGGGATATGTCATCCCTCGATATCATCAAGAAATCTTCGTAACTGTCGCCTTCCACTCTGAAACCCATCTTTTGCCGGTAGAAAGCGGCAGTACGTTCCAAATCGCGGGATGGCAGGTTGGGGGTCGCTTTTCTCAAAATACCTTTTTCACCCATATTTACCTCCAATAAATAAAAAAATTAAAACAGTTCCACTCCTTCAAGATTGCAAATTTCCCGGTTTGGAGCCTCCCAACAGGCGATTCTCCAAGAGAAATTTGTTTTGTTAAAAGCCTTGACAGACCGGCCCTTATCGGTTATAGTTAGGTGGTTAGTTACTTGACTAACTAACCGAATAAGCGAAAGTGATTTTGTATGAGCTTACTGATTGACGATAGCAGTCCGATATTTGTCCAGATTGCCGAGCGAATTGAAAATGACATTATAGAAGGGCTTTTACCGGAAGAAACCCAGGTGCCTTCGACCAATCAGTTTGCCTCCTTTTACCAGATAAACCCGGCGACTGCCGCCAAGGGGGTAAATTTACTGGTAGACCAGGGCATCCTTTACAAAAAACGCGGTATCGGAATGTTTGTAACAGAAGGCGCCAGGGATAAATTAATGGAAAAAAGACGAGAAAGATTCTTTGAGCAATATGTGATAACGATGGTCAACGAAGCCAAAAAATTGGGCATTACTATTGAACAGTTGACCGAAATGATTCGAAAAGGGGGTAACGCCTGATGAACAGGGTACTAGAAATCAACCGGCTCACCAAATCTTACGGGGAAGCGGTCGCTCTGAACAATATCAGTTTTTCGCTGGAAGAAGGTAAGATTTATGGCCTGCTGGGCCGGAACGGCGCGGGCAAAACTACCCTCATGCACATTATTACCGCCCAGTTGTTTGCCACGAGCGGTGAGGTTAAAGTTTTTGGCGAGAATCCCTACGAAAACGACCGGGTTCTGAGCCAGGTCTGTTTTATCAAAGAAAGCCAGAAATATCCCGAATTCTACCGGATAAAGGACGTACTGGTTATCTCTAAAGATATTTTTCCCAACTGGGACGCCGAGTACGCTTTGCAATTAGTCCATGACTTCAACCTACCTATCAACCGCAAAATTAAAAAGCTCTCGCGCGGGATGCTTTCGGCAGTCGGGATCATCATCGGGCTTGCCAGTCGCGCCCCTTTGACTTTCTTCGATGAACCCTACCTGGGGTTGGATGCCGTCGCCCGCACTATTTTCTACGACCGTTTGTTGGAAGATTATGCCGAACACCCGCGCACCGTCGTCTTGTCCACCCACCTGATTGACGAGGTGAGCAAACTCCTGGAACACGTCATCGTCATTGATAACGGCAAAATGCTGGTTAACGAGGATGCCGAAACCCTGCGCGGTCAGGCCATAACCATTACCGGACCAGCGGCTAAAGTTGAGGAATTTAGCAGGGGCAAGAAAATTATCCAGCGGGAAGGGTTTGGCGGGCTTGTTTCGGTGACGGTGCTGGGAAACTTGAGTCTGCCGGAACAAAAACAGGCCCAGGTGACCGGGCTAGAACTCGCTCCGGTTTCCCTGCAACAGCTAATCGTCCGGCTCACCACCGATAATAACGAAAGAAAGGCGGCCTGAATTGATGAACAGGTTTAACGGGGTTGTGAAATTACACGTAGTAGGGGGCTATTCCAAGTTCAACTGGTTCATCTTGCCCTGGCTGATTGTGCTATCCTCCTTCGCTATCAATCTCATAATCAGCGGCTTTCTTAATAATGGGAAGGACCTCTATACCGGGGGCATGGTCAGCATATTTTTCTATATGCTGGTAGCCGTAATGGTAGCAGTGAACACCACTTTTCCCTTTGCCCTTGGTTTCAATATTCGCCGGACCGACTACTTCCTGGGAACTTCCCTGGTTGTCGGTCTTATATGCCTGGGGGACGCTGCCCTGCTCTGGTTATTATCAATCATCGAAAATAACCTGACAGATTACTGGTGGGCAGGATTGCATTTCTTCCACCTGCCCTATTTGAATGACGGCAACCTGGCCGTCCAGTTCGGGGTCTATTTCCTGGCGATGCTCCACTTCTGCTTCCTGGCCTTCGTGGTAATCAGCGTGTTCCGGCGGTTCGGCGCGTTCGGGTTGTACTCCATCTTCGGGGCGGTTGGGGCGGTGTTCAGCATATTAACCTTACTAGCAACTCAGCTTAACTGGTGGGGCGCGATTTTCAACTGGCTGGGTCAGCAATCGGCCTTTGGCCTGTGCCTCTGGCTGACTCCCCTGACAATTCTTTACGCCCTTGCCGCCTTCTTGTTACTCCGCCGGTCCACAGTTTAAGCCAGACCTAAGTAAGGTTAACCGGGGATCAAATCCCGGTTTTCATCGGGCATATTGCCGGTAACGGCGCCCGGTTTTGCCGGGAGAGCCAGCATTTTTAGAAAGAGGTCGCGACGGTCCACATTAACGAGGACTTGCCCGACCTCGACCCGTTTTAGGAGACCCAGGCGCAATTTTACGGGGTGCGCAAGGTACAGCAAAACCTGTCCTTCGGTCGAAAACGGCAAATTGAGGCGCTCGCGGTCCTTGTGATAAATTGGTTTGACGACCATGGGAGAATCGAGTTTTTCTTTTACCGGTTCGGCAGCGGCCAGGACCGAGCGAGGCAAATCGGCCCGAAACTGGTAACTATAGCGCAGGTGCAGGTGGGTGCCCGAAAGGCGGTGTTTGGTGAAAAGCGGGGCCCAAAACAGCACCAGGACCCAAATATGTACACCAATAGCAAGAAATAGTAAAAGATATTTTAGCCAGCCATGCACCAGCAGGGCTATCAGTAAATCCACCCCGATGGCTTCAAGGATTACCAGTATAACAAAAGCTATCACTATACTAAGATAATCACTCCGTTTGGCCGTATAAGAAAAGATTTCCCCCGATTCTTTCATTTCGGGCACCTTTGCTCTTTGTTTAACCTGTTAATTTGCCGATTGTTCACCCGGAATTTTTTATTAAAATTCCTTCTTAAACCTATTATAAACCTTTTTACTTGTTTGTTACAATTGTCACAATCAATTGAAATGATAGAGATTTAATATATGAAAAAATAAAGCAGGCCACCTTCCCCAAGTGCCGGGAAAGACAGCCTGTTTACAGCTTAATAATTTGTTTGAACTCTAGTGAGAATCTTCGTTTTCCCATTCGAGGGAGCGTTTGACAGCTTTCTTCCAGGTGGCGTAATACTTTTCGCGCAGGGTCGGGTCAAGTTCTGGCTCAAAGACGCGGTCCACCTGCCACAACTGGCGGATTTCGTCCTGGGAGGACCAGTAGCCCACCTCCAGCCCGGCCAGGTAAGCCGCCCCAAGAGCGGTGGTCTCGATAACCTGGGGCCGGACAATTTTCCGGTCGAGAATGTCCGACTGGAACTGCATCAGGAAATTGTTGGCCGCCGCCCCACCATCCACCTTCATCTCGGCAAAGTCGAGCCCGCTATCCTCTTTGAGAGCATCCAGCACATCCCGGACCTGGTAAGCGATACCTTCCAGGGCTGCCCGCGCCAGGTGGTTGCGCGAACTCCCCCGCGTCAGCCCAAAAACCGCGCCCCGCGCCGAGTGGTCCCAGTAAGGCGCACCCAGCCCCACGAAAGCCGGGACCAGGTAGACACCACCGTTATCTGGCACACTTAAAGCCATTTGTTCGGTCTCCCCGGCATTTTCGATAAGATGCAATTCGTCGCGCAGCCACTGGACCGCCGCCCCGGCGATAAAGGCGCTCCCTTCCAGGGCGTATTCCACCCGGTCGTTGAGCTTCCAGGCAATCGTCGTTAACAGCCCGTTTTTCGACTCCTTGGGTTCGGTCCCGGTATTCAGGAGCATAAAAGCCCCGGTCCCGTAGGTAGTCTTGATATTGCCAGGGTCGTAGCAAGCCTGGCCGAACAGGGCCGCCTGCTGGTCGCCCGCCACCCCACAGACCGGAATAGCCGGGCTGTCGTCCGCGAAAAGGCCCGCCGGGACTTCCGCAAACCGGGAGGAATTGGCCCGGACCTGGGGCAACATATTGGCCGGGATTTTGAAATAGTTTAGAATATCGGCGTCCCAGGCTAGTTTGTGAATATCAAAAAGGAGGGTCCGGCTGGCGTTTGAATAATCGGTGACGTGGGCCTGACCGTTACTCAACTTCCACATTAGCCAGGTATCAACCGTCCCAAAAAGGATTTCACCCTTTTCCGCCCGCTCCCGCAGACCATCGACCTTTTCCAACAACCAGCGCAGTTTAGTCCCGCTAAAATAGGGGTCAATCACCAGACCGGTTTTAGCCCGGATACTGGCCGCGATGCTTTCTTTTTTTAGTTGTTCGCAAAAATCGGCGGTGCGGCGGTCCTGCCAGACAATCGCGTTGTGGACCGGTTGGCCGGTAGTTTTATCCCAGACCACCACCGTTTCGCGCTGGTTGGTGATACCGATAGCCTCGATTTGAGAAAAAGTAATCCCGGCCTTTTTGACGGCTGCGCGGACTCCGTCCAGCGTGCCCTGCCAGATGTCGAGTGGGTCGTGTTCGACCCAGCCGAGATTCGGATAAATTTGTTTGACCGGACTATACGCCCGGCCAACAATACTGGTCTTTTTATCAAAAAGAATGGTGGTCGTGCCGGTCGTGCCCTGGTCAATCGCCAGGATAAATTTCGCACTGGTGTTTCCCTCAGACATCATGCTTCCTCGCAATCTCCTTTTTGATTCTTTTCCAGGTTGGTCGCTATCCTGCCGTAACCGGGGCGGTTTTGGCTTCGGCCTTGTCCGGTTGCAGCAGATAGCCTGCCGCCAGTTCCCGGTAAAGCTGGACCTGTTCGGTCTGCCAGGCTTCATCGAAACCGAGTTCGGCGGCGAGGAGTTCGGCCACTTTCGGGGCCATCTCCTGGCTGGCCCTGGCATCGAGCAAAAGGGCGCGGGTCCGCCGGGCCAGGAAATCCTCGACCGTGCGGGCCTGCTCGTAGCGGGCTGCCCAGGCCACTTCTCCGGCCAGGTAGGGCAGGTTGGCGTGCAAAGGTTTCTCCCAACCGGGCTGTTCGGCCAGGAGTTCTTTCAAGGCCGCTGCGTCCGAACCGTAGACCGCGAAAGGTTCGGCCTGGGGTTCCTTAGACCAGCCGTGAACCGGCATTTCCTGGGTCACGCAGGCTACTTTCGACAAGCCCCCGACCTCAATCGCTTTATCCACCGTAACCTCGCCCATCTTGCGGTAGGTCGTCCACTTCCCGCCGGTAATCGTAATCAGGCCGGAAGGCGAAACCAGCAAAGTATGTTCGCGAGAAAGCGAGGCGGTGCTGGAACCGGCTTCCCCTTTCATCAGGGGCCTCAACCCGGTATAGACACTCAGAACATCGGCAGGGGTTGGGGCTTTGGAAAGATAACGGGCCGCGTGGCTGAGCAGGTACTCGATTTCCTCGTGCAGCGGGCGCGGCTCAAGTTTGACCTCTTTGACCGGTGTATCGGTCGTACCCAGGATGACCCGGTTGTGCCAGGGCACCGCGAAAAGCACCCGGCCATCGTCGGTTTTCGGTATCATAATAGCATGGTCGCCCGGTAAAAACGATTTATCCAGCACGAAGTGAATCCCCTGGCTGGGTGAAATCAGCTTGCTCGCGCCCGGTTCGTCCATCTGGCGCACCTGGTCCACGAAGACCCCGGTGGCGTTGATAACGGCTTTCGCGCGGAGCCGGAATTCCTGGCTGCCGATGGTATCCTGGGCCACCACGCCGTCAACTTTTCCGTTGGCCTTGGTCATTTCGGTCACACGCATGTAGTTGATGGCGACCCCGCCTTTATCCTGGATAGTCCGCATCAGGGCCAGGGCCAGCCGGGTATCATCGAACTGGCCGTCATAATAGGTAACGCCGCCCAATAACCCGTCCGGTTCGAGGGTCGGGGCCAGCCGTAAAGCTTCTTTTTTGGAGATAGGTTTAGAAATACCAAAACCTAATTTTCCGGCCATCAGGCTGTAAAGGACCAACCCGGTGCCGTACCAGGGCAGGTTCCACCACTTGTAGCCGGGTACTACAAATGAAAGGGGTTTTACAAGGTGGGGAGCGTTGCGCTGCAAGCGGCCCCGTTCGTGGAGGGCCTCGTAGACCAGGCTAACGTTGCCCTGGGCCAGGTAGCGCACCCCGCCGTGGACCAGCTTGGTGCTGCGGCTGGAAGTCCCCTTGGCAAAGTCGTAGGCTTCCAGGAGCAAGGTCTTGAAGCCCCGCGAGGCTGCGTCCACCGCCGTACCCAGGCCGGTCGCGCCGCCTCCGATAACGATCAGGTCCCATTGTTCATTAGTTTGTAACTGCTCGATTAGTTCACTTCGTTTCATTTTGCGCCTCTTTTTAAACAACAAAAAAGGTTCATTTCCGGGGGAGGGCAACCCAAACCAGGGTAGTGCCAGTCCAACCAGAAAGAACCTTTCTCTTTTTCTCCAGTTCTTCTTGTTATTTCTGTTAGTTGAATTATACGAGTTCGAGTAACTTTGTCAAGGGATTAGTCCTTTAGCCCCCTTACAAAGAATTTCTTTACTATTTTTAATCCCGGAGGTGAAAAATGGCGTATATTATATAAACATATACAAACTGAATTCTTGGGGCACACCAACGACCCTTTAACTGCTTTTGGATTGCTAAGAAATTCTTTAGTAGTCTGTAAGAAATTCGTAAGCTTTTAAAGTTAACATGACCATGAAATAGAATATTTTATACATAGAGATTGGCAGCGGCTGCCGGGCATCAAATAATGAGGTGAGAGATAAATGGCTACAATTATAACTGACGAGGAAGAACTGGACCAGCAGGAGTGGGACGGTCGAACCAGGCGGGGCACTTCTTTCCTGGCCGGGGCGCTGGCTGGGATGGTTATGACAATCGTGATGCTGGCGATGCTATTACTTGGCGTCACCCCGCGCAGCATTAGCAACCTGGTTTCGGATAAAATCGCTTCGGTCGCCGGGCCGGGCATCACCGAATTCTTCATCCAGACCATCGGGGCGCTGGGTAAAGAAATGCTTTTCCTGACCGTTTTAATAGGCCAGGTTGTCGTTGGGGGTTTTCTTGGCCTGCTCCTGGCTTTTATAACCGGGCGCACCGACCGGCAGCAAACCGTCTGGCGTAACAGTTTTATCATCAGCACCGGGTTCTGGCTGCTCTTTGTCATCGCGGGGCTACCGCTTCTCGACCAGGGCTTTCTGGGAAGCGGCCTCGAAAAAGACCAGATTGCTACCCTGATTATTTCTTTCATGTTGTTCCAACTATTCGGCCTGACCCTGGGTTATGCCTTCTTAAACCTGCTGGGAACCACCGCCTACGGTACAGCTAAAACCGGTAATCTGACCGAAAAACAGGTTGCCGCTATTAGTGAGAGACAGGATACCGAAACCCGCACCAGCCGCCGCCGCTTTGTCGGGACTATCAGCGCGGTCTTCGTGCTGGTCGTAGGTGCTGCAATTGGCACCCGCGCCTTTGGCGGCCCGGCCCTCACCGATTACCGGAACAGCCTGGGCGACCTCAACTCTGACGGCACCCTCCAGGGTGAAATCACGCCAACCTCTAATTTTTACCAGGTTTCCAAGAACACCTTTAACCCGAACGTAGACGGCAAAAGCTGGAAACTGACCATTGACGGCCTGGTGGATAACCCGCAGACCTTCGACCTGGACACCATCAGCCAGTTCCCTCGCCAGAAGGTCTATCATACCCTGACCTGTATCAGTAACGAGGTCGGCGGTGATTACATTGGTAACGCCGAGTGGTCGGGGATCCAGTTCAAAACTTTGCTGGATAAGGCCGGGGTGAAAGCCGGGGTTAAGAAGGTAGTCTTTACCAGCGCCGACGGTTACAAAGATAGCATCACCATAGAAAAAGCGATGGAGCCGAATACAACCCTGGCTGTCGAGATGAACGGCGCGCCCCTGACCACTGACCACGGCTACCCGGCCCGGATGCTCATACCCAACATTTACGGTATGAAAAACGCCAAGTGGCTGACCGGCATTACGCTGATTGATACCGATTTCGCGGGTTTCTGGCAGCAGCAGGGCTGGGACAATACTGCCACCATCCATACCGAGTCTTCGATTGTCTCTCCTGCCGATGGCGATACCGTGCCGGGCGGCCAGACTACCACCCTCAAGGGAATTGCTTTCGCCGGTAGCCGCAACATCGAAAAGGTTGAAGTCAGCACCGATAGCGGTATGACCTGGAACACCGCCACCATCAAACCCCGGATTGGCGCTAATAGCTGGACCCTCTGGCGGTATGATTGGACGCCCCCGGCGGGTAGCAAAGGTTATATCCTCCAGGTCCGGGCGACCGAAGAAGGCGGTATCCTCCAGACGGTCAAGACAGCCGACCCTTATCCTTCCGGTTCGAGCGGCTACCACACCATCAGCCTGCGGACGACTTAACCGCCAGGTTCAGTATTAATAAGCGATTGCCGCTCCAACCTGGGCAATCGCTTTTTTGGTTCCGGCTGGCAGGTCAGGCCGGATTCTGAAATGGATTCCCAAAAGTCACCCAGCATTTGTTTTGCTATAGGCCCAAAACTTGATATACTAGCAGTGGAAGTAGCAACAACCCGGAAACATTTTTTAAACAGCAAAGCAGGAGGAAAGCGATAAATGGGCGCTATTGTAGGCATCTTCAAGTTCCTGGTTGGGGTGGTCCTGGGAGCGGCTACCGGGGCTACGGTCGCCACTTTGATTGTCACTCGCGACGGGCAGGTAACCGTGGAAAAATTGCGCGGGGTTATTGACGAAGTCCTGGAAGGCGGCAAAACGGCAGCCCAGGAGGAAATCGACCGCATGGAAGAACGGCGGGTCGAACTGGTCGGGGAAGCCGCCGAACAACGCCGCCTGAAAGCCGCCGAGAACAAAGCGGTCAAAAAGGCCAAAGAAGAACTCAAAAAAGAGATGGAAAAGAAGAAAAAATAACGTTCAACGTTTGCCCTAAAGGGCGCGAAACAACGTTTAACGTGTTCAGAATAAAATTTAAGCCTTGACCACCAAAGTCAAGGCTTTTTTTACTGCTTTGAGTACAAAATACTACTTGTTTTGTCATTCCGTGCTATGCAAGCACCCACAGGTACGCCCTGCGGGTGTGACCAGCATTCTAAACACTAAAAACTGAAAACTAAAAACTATTCACGTTTAACGAGGGTTTCTACTTCTTCCCGCTCACGTTGAAAAGGAAGTTGACGATGTCGCCGTCCTGCATGATATAGGTCTTACCTTCGCTGCGGTACAGGCCCAACTTGCGGGCTTCGGGAAGACCCCCGGCCCTGAGCAGGTCATTGTAGCTGACGATTTCGGCCCGGATAAATCCGCGCTCAATATCACTGTGAATTTCCCCGGCAGCTTTGAGGGCGGGCGTCCCCTTCTTGATAGTCCAGGCCCGCACTTCGTCTTCCCCGGCGGTCAGGAAGCTCATCAGGCCGAGCAGGTCGTAAGAGGCGTGGATGATTTTCGACAGACCCGACTCCGTAATACCCAGTTCGCCCATAAACTCGGTGGCTTCTTCCTCGTCAAGCTGGCTGAGTTCCATCTCGATTTTACCGCGTAAAGCCGCGAACCCGATTTTTTGTTTACCCCCGGCGGCGGCTTTCGCTTCAGCCAGCAGCTTTTCGGCGTCGTCGGCGCGTTCCTCACCCAGGTTAAGGATGGTCAGGAGCGGCTTGAGCGTCAAAAACTGGTAACCCCGGATAGCCTTCAATTCCTCCTCGGATAAATCGAGGTCGCGCAACGGCACGTCATTACCCAGGGCCTCGTTGAGTTTATCCAGCACCTCTTTTTCAAAGGATTGGGCCTCTCGTTCGGGACCGGGCTTAAACTTTTTGATAGAATCTTCCAGGCGCGGCAGCCGTTTCTCTATAACCGCCAGGTCCGAGAAAGCCAGTTCGAGGTCCATCGTCTGAATATCGCGGATAGGGTCAACGCTCCCTTCCGGGTGAGGCAGGTTCGGGTCGTCAAAGGCCCGGACCACGTGGACCAGCGCCTCGACCTTTTGAATCAGGTTCAGACCGGGGAGCGCACCGGTCTGCCCGGCCCCTTTCGCCATCCCGGCCACGTCGGTATACTCGACCGTCGCCGGGGTCGTCTTCTTGGGGTTAAACATCTCGGTCAGCTTATCCAACCGGGCGTCCGGTACCTTGACCGTGCCGATGTTCGGGGACGAACTGGTCCCGTAAGCGCTGGTCTCGGCGTTCGAGTGGGTCAGCGTGTTAAAGACGGTAGTTTTACCGCTTTTGGGAAATCCGATAATTCCTAATGTTAAAGCCATTTCTTTATACTAATTCTTTCCCTTAATCTTTTCTTCACTGCGAGCAAAATCCTGGCAAAAGCCCAGGTCTCAATTCTTGTCAGCTTCTTCAAGCTGGTGTTGGAGTTCCCGCAAAAATGATTCCACGTCCGTCACGATACCAAGGGTCTGGTGGCTGCCCCGGTCGGCCAGTTTGGTCACGACCGACGGGTTGATGTCGACGCAGACCGTCCGCACCCTGGCCGGTAGCAGGTTACCGACCGCAATCGAATGAAGCATGGTCGAAATCATGATAGCAATATCCACGTCGCCGATGTGGGCCCGCATCGCGTCCTGCCCCTCCAGCACATCGGTGATTACCTCCGGCAGCGGCCCATCATCACGAATCGAGCCGCACAGCACGAACGGGATATTTTTCTTGACCAGGGTATACATCACGCCCGACTTCAAAACCCCGGCCTCAACCGCCGACTGGATGGAACCATAATAGCGGATAGTGTTAATCGCCCGGATGTGGTGCTGGTGACCTTCTTCCTCGTTCAGTCCGGTATTGAGCGAAATGCCGAGCGAAGTCCCGTAGAGGGCCGTTTCGATGTCGTGGGTCGCCAGGGCGTTCCCTGCAAAAAGTACATCCACGTAACCCATTTCGATTAGTTTGCTCAGGTATTTGGCCGCCCCGGTATGGGCAATCGCCGGGCCGCCCACCAGCAAAATCTTGCGGTTACGGGCCTTGGCCTCGCGCATTTCATTGACCAGCCCGGCAATAGCCAGTTCCTTGGGACGTTCGGTCGAAACCGAGCTACCCATAAAGGCAAAGACTTCGCGTTTACGGTCGCGTTCCATCGGTTCGAGCCGGATACCGGTATGCCCGACCGCAATCAGTTCGCCCTTTTTGATATGGGTAACCGGGATACACATTGCACTCGACTTGCCGTCCTTTTCCCGCAAAATAATACCGCAGTCCATCTCGGTCTTTGCGACCGGAATCCATTCCCCCTGGGCCCGCACAAAGGTCTGAAGATTGGTCGTACTGTAAAAGTCTAGCGGGAAAACCCCATCGCGCGGGGCCGGTTTAAATTCGCAATCACGGTCTTCCAGGATAGTTGCGCCCAGGCGTTGCACCAATCGCAAAGTTTCGTCGAGGGCATCCTGGGAAGCGGCGCTCAACCTCATCAAACAATAGCTTGGCTCATCCTTGGTGCGGCCAATATCAAACTGCTCGAAGACATAGTTGCCGCCGAGGTCCATAATCGCATCCATAATTTGCGGCAGGATAAAACTGTCTACGATATGGCCTCTTAACTCGATTTTCTGCTCGTACATAACTCTCTTTCGCCGGTAAAACCAACCTGAACGTTGCACGCCACAACGTTTATGGTTGAGCCCATTATTATCAGTCCACTAAATTATAAAACCAATGGAGAAAGTACCCGGAATCTCTAAATTACTTTGAATCTCTGGTTGCTTGGCTCTGCCCGGAGGTTATTCCTGGCCCAAACAGGCAGAGTTTTAGGTGCCCCGGTTAGCGGGTGCTGGTAACTTTTTGCAAACCGCGCGGCTGGTCCGGGTTGTACCCCCGCGCCAGCGCCAGGTGCATGGCGAACAACTGGCCGGGCACCACACTTACAATCGGGCTGAGCGCCTCTGGAATCCCGCTCAAATCCAGCCGGAAGGCGCTATCCTTCGAAGTCGCCAGTTTAAGTAAACCCTCGTCATCACCGATACACAGGAGTTCGACCCCCCGGTCGGTCAATTTTTGGGCAAGTTCCAGCAGGCCGGGAATCGCCGGGCCGTTCGCGCCGATTAAAATAGCGGGCAAACTCTGTTCGGCCAGGGCGAAAGGTCCATGCAAAAAGTCAGCAGACGAATAGGGGGCCGCGAAGAAATAGCTGGTCTCTTTGAGTTTGAGCGCGATTTCCAGGGCCGTCGAAAAGTTATAACCCCGGCCCAACGTCAGGCAGTGACGCGCGCTGGTGTAAAGTTCCTGGTTCGCCAGGTTTTTCAGACCGTCTTCGAGTTGAAGGGACTTATCAATCGAGGTGGGCAACCGGTCGAGACCCATTCGAAGACCGTTATCATCGGCCAGTTCCGCCGCCAGCAAGGCCAGCAAGGCCAGTTCGCCGGTGTAGGTCTTGGTTGCGGCCACCGAAAACTCCGGCCCCACGTTCAGAGGAATGACATCCTGGGCAGCCAGGGCCAGGGGCGATTCGGGCTTGTTGGTCAGGGCCAGAGTCATAGCTCCTTGTTTACGGCCCTCCTTGATGACTGCCACAATATCCTCACCGCCGCCCGACTGCGAAACCCCGATAACCAGGGCTTTTTTCAGGTTGGGGGGACGGTGATAGAGCGTAAAGAGCGAGGGTGCGGCCAGCGAAACCGGTAGGCCGGTAAAGGCTTCGAACAGGTAGCGGGCATAGGTCGCGGCGTTGTCGGAAGTACCACGGGCGGCGATAAAAATCAGGTCCGGCTGAAAAGCGCTAATCCGCCGGGCAATATTACGGATAAGCGGTAACCCTTCTTTGAGGGCCTTTTCGACGGCTTTAGGCTGCTCCAGCACTTCATCCCGCATCAAAACCATTCTTACCTTTACTCCTCTTTAAAATTTGTGTAGAACCGGGCTAAATTTAGCCCGGTTCTACAAGTCCGGTTTAATATTCGTTTCCAGTCCAGATACGGGCAGTAGCAATCCCGAATAAAATTGTTATAACCGTAGCCGACCCCACACACCACCAGCAGACCGCGTGAATGACGAACAACTCCATCGCGGTCAGGTACGCCGAAAAAATCAGGCCGAGCAGGGTTGCCACAAACAGGCCCAGGTCTACTCTGGAAAGTAACCCGTTACCACCTACCAGGACCGCTTGCCGGGCCACCCGCATCCGCCAGATTATCAGGCCGAACAGGGCCAGGTAAGCTACCAGTCCCAGGTAAGAGACCGGAATGCCCCAGGTCGGCGGGAAATAAGCATAGGCGCTCCGATTGACCGTGTCGCAACTCAAATCCGCCGTACAAATAATTGGGGTATAGGTCAGGTGGGCCCAGGAAAGATAACCCGAAATCCCGATACCGATTACCGTCAGAGCGGTAAAAACAAGGTCCAAACGGGCGGGGCGGGCCACAGCTTGCCCGGTTGGAACCGCGTCCGCTATCTGCTTGGAATTAACGTTTTGAGCCATCTTGCGCCTGACCTTTCCCCGCCGGGTTTACTTCGTAGAAGCGATAGCCGACTCAATCGCGGTTTTTAGCGAGTTATAATCGGTATAATTAATCATCTGGTTGTTGATGAAGAAAGTCGGCGTGCCGGTTACACCTCTTGTCTGCGCGGCTGTCGCGTCATTCGAAGCCTGGTTTTTATACTTACCGCTATCGAGACAGCTATTAAAGGAATTGGTATCAAGCTGCAAAGCTTTCGCCAGGGCTTTCAGATGGTCATAGGTCCAGAAACCGGAATTTTCGGGTTTCTGGTTGTCGTATAGAGCATTATCGTAATCCCAGAAGCGTTTCTGGTCCGCTGCGCAATAAGCTGCCTCAACAGTAGTATGCGACTCGCGATTGCCTTTGTTCTGGTCAATAAAAGGGAACGGCTTAAAGATAAATTTCACGCCCTTGTTAGTCGTGATATAGTCGCTGATAAACTGGGGCTGACTCTGCGAATGGAACAGGGCGCAGTAAGGGCACTGGTAATCGGCATATTCCTCGACGGTCACTTTAGCGTCGGAAGGACCCAGTTGGAAAGGTACGGCATCGGTGGTAATCGTAGCCGGGATATTATTGAAATTGACCGGCTGGGAAAGCGAAATTCCCAGGATGATAAGCGCGGCGGCGACTACTATCACAATAGCCCCGGTGACCAGTAACTGAGTCCGGCGGCGTTGCTGGGCCCGTTTGCGGGCGGCTTCCTGCCGGGGCGTCATTTTCCGAGAACCGTTACCGGTCGAAGATGAAGCGGAACTGGTGGGATTTGAGCGGGCCGGGGTGGAGGAAGATGCGCCGGATTTCAGATTATTGGCGGCGTTTTGAGTAGGGTTGGACGCCTGCCGGGGTTTATTCTGGTTTGCCATACAAATTAAAAGGTCTTCCTTTGTAATTTAATGAATAACAATTAGCCTGATTATAACACAAATGGCCTGGCCTAATCCTGATTATGAGGTTAAAAATTTCCCGACAGCGGTAAAATTTTAGTAAAAATTACGAATAGCCTTTTCTCAGAAGCTAAAGTTATTGACAGTGCCTCAAAACGACCCTATAATTAATATACCACTTTACATTTATGTAAAGGTTGAAAAGGAACGTTTTTAACTTCTTTTCGTCCTCGGTCTGCTCAAAGGTAAACTACAATTGAAAATTTTGGCCTGATAAACGTTTATGCTTGTAAGAGCCCAGGATTGGTCTCGAGTTTTTTCTTATGTAAAAAGCTTCCCATCCAAAAAACTTCTACGGGCGCATTTCAAATTGTATTGAGGTTTTTACTTCAATTTACGCCAAGTAACCCAGGAGAAACCATTTATGGCTAAGCAACCCATGTCCGTACTTGCGGACAATCCCAGGCAGAACCGGTTGTTCCTTATCATCCTAGCAGGGTTAATTATTATAAGCATGCTATTCCTTGGCTTTAATCAATTAACCAGTGCCCACGCCCAGACCGCTAACGGTCCCTTAAACTTTGGTAACGTAACGGTCGGTACCAACAGTGGTACCCAGGATGCGGTCTTTTCTGTTTCACCCAGTTTGACCACCACCTACAATGTTACCGCTACCTATGTCGGGGACGGTAACTTTACCGTGGTAAACAACGGGTGCAATGGCGTTAACGTTTCGCCTGATAATAGCTGTAGTGTTACAGTCCAATTTAATCCTCTGACCGCCGGTCCCCACGCCGGTACCATTAATTTTGCTTATGGTCCTGCTGCTGGATTTAGCCCTGGCTCTGGCGAGGCTGTTATTAACAGCGAGGGCGGTTCGAAAATTAAACTTACCAATAGTTTGAATGCCCCTTCTCAGCAGGTTCCGACCGCCAGCACCGCTTTATCCGGTGTGGGTATTCCCGCGACTACCACGGCACCCTCTCCCAGCCCCAGCATACCGGTAACAACCAAACCCCAGCCTACCTGCGGTAGCCAGATTCAAGGCTATGTCCTGATTGACGGCAAACCAGGCGCGGGCGTGGTAGTCAACCTGACCGGCACTTCCAAAAACTCGGTAACCATCGGGGACGGTGGCTATTTCTACTTTAATAATTTATGCGCCGGAGATTACACCGTAAGCCTTGATTACGACCACACCAAATACAAGGCGAACGATGCCGATGTGCGGCAGTTCAAACTGGACGGTAAAAATCCTTCCCGCGATAACGCCTTTAGCCTGAGCACCATCCCGGCCACCACGGCGGTCCCGACCACCGCGGCCCCGACGACTGCTGCGCCAACTACCGCCGCGCCGACTACTCCGGCGACCACCGCCGCCCCAACGACTGCTGCGCCGCCGACCTGTAACCTGACTTCGCCTGTTGGCACGGTCCTGCGCCTCTGTACCGCTACGAGCCAGCAGGATGGCACCCACTTCTTGTTAACAGTCCAGGTTGGGGCTGGTGATTCTCCGGTTAACCTGAACGATACTGTTATCGTGAACCTGCCTTCCGGGGCCACAGTGACGGCGGCGACCGCGTCGCTCGGTACTGCGACGGTTACTTCCAACAATACCGTCCGCTGGGGAACCTTCTCGCTCAGCCCGAAACAGAGCGCCAGCCTGGTCCTTTCGATTGACGCTCCCAACGGGAACCTGAACGGCAGCAGCCTCTTTGTAAGCGGCAGCTTCAACCGCAGCCAGGCTTTCCAGCAGCGCATTCCGGGCCTGCCGGGCCTGATTGATATTGTTCCGGCTTCCGTGACGCAGGCTACGGGCGGCCAGGGTGGGGGCGTCCCGTCCCAGGCTCCCGCGACCGGTACCGGCCAGGATGGTACCCAGGATACCCCCGTATTCTGGCTGATACTGGCAGCTATTGCAGCCGGTGGTCTTGGCATCTTCGGTTTGTACCTGACCGGACGGAGCCGGAAACCTGACCAGAAGGAGCAAAAGTAACTTGCATCCGCAAGACCTGGACGACCAGGCCGCCCACGAACAAGAAGCGCGGGCGGCCCTGGCCGATCAAAAGTTAGCTTTCATCGGCGGTGGGGTCATGGCCGAAGTGATGATTTCGGGAGTGCTGGAACGCCAACTGGCCCGGCCCGACGCTATCATCGCCAGTCACCCTCGCTCACGCCGGGCCACCGAACTGGCCGAGAAGCTGGGGATAAAATCCACCACTTCGAACCTGGAAGCCGCCCGGCAAGCCGATATAATCATTCTGTGTGTCAAACCCCAGCGGTTGAACCCGGTCTTGAAAGAACTGGCGGGAAATATCGAACCCCGCCAGTTATTGATTTCTATCGTGACCGGCGCGACCATGGAGACAATGGGCCAGACCCTTGACCACCCGGCGGTGGTGCGGGCAATGCCCAACACTCCGGCCCGCATCGGCTATGGCATGTCGGTCTGGACGACCACACCTGCCGTCACTGACCGCCAGCGCAGCCAGGTCCGGGCCCTCTTTAGTGCCCTGGGCAAAGAAATGTACTTCGAGGAAGAACGCTTCATCGACATGGCGACGGCGGTCAGCGGCTCCGGCCCGGCCTACGTCTTCCTGGTCATGGAAGCCTTGATTGACGCGGCGGTCCACCTGGGTTTCAGTCGCAACGACGCCCGCGAACTGGTCACCCAGACCTTACTCGGTTCGGTCCTGCTGGTCAAAGAATCACCCAACCATCCCGCCGAACTGCGTAACATGGTCACCTCCCCCAACGGCACCACCGCCGAAGCCCTCTACGAACTGGAAAAAGGGAGCGTCCGCACAATATTCTCCAAGGCGGTCTACGCGGCCTACCAGAAAACCGCCACTCTCAGTGCGATAGCTAACAAAAAGTAAAGATTTAGTTAAACTCGCCGTGCCGGTCACTGACTGGCACGGTTTTTGCCCCTATATTGGCGGAACTTGTGAATTACTCCGTTAATTTGGGGCTATTTTTGCCGGCGCTGGCACGGGTGCCAGCATCGTTGCAGGCACGGGACAATTCAAATTTCCTCTTTCGAACAATTACCGGTACGGCTTACACCTCACAATTTACAGTGAGGATTATTTCCGAGCGTCCGAGCCGGACATAAGAGCTTTAGTAGGTTTTGGCTGAATATATATTTTTCCTTAGAAAGTGATTATCAAAAATGGATAAACTGGATAAACGTCGCCGCCTTGAAGTAGAAGACCAGTTGGCCGGGGAAGTAGACAGGGCTAAAAAAGGCAAAAGTGAAATCTCTCTAAATAAAGTCATCAGTTCCGGGGTAGAAGTTCTGGAAAAAGTGCCGCCCCATTACCTCACCGGGCGCTCGGCCAAACACACCCGCCAGCGGGCCGAGGAAGAAAAAACCGCCCCTATCGAATTTTCCCTCTTTGCCCCATACATCAACCGGGCGGCCATCCAGGGCGATTTCACCGAATGGAAAGAACACGAACTCGAAAAGGGTAACGACGGTTATTTTCGCTCCACCTTCGAACTGGCCGACGGCGACTACGAATACAAATTCTGGATTGAATCAAACAGCCCCTGGCAACTCGGTCAATGGGTCTGCGTCACCGACCCGATGGCGACCGATGTCAACGAAATGAACAACGATAACTCGGTCGTGCATGTCCTCGACGGCAAAATTATCGTGGACCATTACGAGTGGCAGCACGATATGGACTCGCTGCCCGCCGATGTAGAACTGGTTATTTACGAACTGCACGTCAAAGATTTTGGCGGCAACTTCAAAGGGGTGGTGGACCGGCTCGACTACCTGGGCAGCCTGGGCGTCAACGCCATCGAACTGATGCCGGTCAGCGAATTTCCCGGCGATACCAGCTGGGGTTATAATCCCCGCCACTTCTACGCGGTCGAAACCGCCTATGGGAAAAGCGCCGACCTCAAGACCTTGATTGACGAATGTCACGGGCGGGGCATCCGGGTAATCCTGGACCTGGTCGCCAACCACGGGCAGGACGAAAATCCCCTGGCCCAGATTGACCACAATTACTGGTTCAAGGAGCAAAATACCGATGAGTTCCAGTTCGGCCCCAAGTTCGACTACGACCACTGGGACGATAACTTCAAACTTTTCCCGGCCCGCAAGTTCATGAATGAAGTCGCTTTCCACTGGGTCACCGAATATCATCTCGATGGGGTCCGCTTCGATGCCACCGCCCTGATTGATAACTTCGACTTCCTCCACTGGCTCGGCGATTCGGTAAAACAGGCTAACGGCATGAAACCTTTTTACCTGATTGCCGAACATTTGCCGATTGACCCGGCCATTGTCGGCTTTGGCAAACCGATGGACGGGCTCTGGCACGACTATTTCTACTGGCAAATGACGGCTAACATGCGCGAGAGCGAATTTAGCGGCTGGCAGCCTTTTGATTGGGAAAAGACCCAGGCCGCCATCGAACCGGCCCGGAGCGGCATCATCGGCCCTACCGCTGCCGTGAACTATATTTCCAATCACGACCATAACCGCCTGATGTTCGAGCTTGGAACGGCCAATATTACCGGGGAAAAAGCTTTTCGGAAGTCCAAACTGGCCGCCGCCGTTACGATGACATCGGTCGGGGTACCGATGGTCTGGATGGGCGAGGAATTCGGCGAATACTGGGATAAGAGCATTGAACCGCGGCCGCTTCACTGGGAACTGCTCGAAAACCAGGAAAATTCCGACCTGTTCCACTTCTATAGCGGCCTGATTTTCCTGCGTAAGACCACCAACGCGCTCAAGACCGAACACATCGAATTCTTCCACCTCGACGAAGAAAATAAAGTGCTGGCCTGGAAGCGCTGGGACGATGGTGGCGGGGTCGTAGCGGTGGTGGCAAACTTTAGCGACAACGCCCTGGGCGATTACGCCGTACCAAACTTCCCGGAAGGTGAATGGCACGAATTTATCTTCGATTACGATAAATCCACCGAAAACGGCCAGATGGTAGACGTAATCGGGGCCAGCGAGTGCAAGATTTACCTTAAAAAGTAAAATTACATCAATATTATGGTAGAAGAAAAAACTGGGGGCAATCCCGGTTTTTTCTTTAAATCAGGACCTCTGGCCTGATTTTCAGCCTGGTGAGGGGTACTTTCTACACAGCAAATCCAATTGACACCAGCACAGGGCTGGTATATTATAAGGGTATGTTAACGGCATTGTAAGTAGGAAACTGGCTTTGCCGCCTGTTTTTTAAATGCTGTTAGGAGTTGTCCAATCAGGTTAATAATTGTAAAGAAAGCAAATAGCAACTGCGTGCCCGGTAAAAAACGGACACTTTAGCCGCCAAGGCTTACGCTTAACCCTGTTGGTAAAGATTGCTGCCGGTCCAAGGCTTATATGGTTTCTTCTCTCATTTTCCATCAATAAGCCAGCGTCAGTGGTGGGAGTGGTACTCCACTAATTAGACGTGTCGGGTGGGGGAGGACCGGTGAATTGGAGCAAACGACGATTTGGGCTGGTCGGTCAGGGCTTCAGGAAACGCTAACTATGGAAGCTCGACCGGTTTGAGATTTACAATCCGAGGGTTAAATGCGGATTGTCAGTTAAATTGTTAGAACGAACGAGGGGTAAGTGAATAGCGAGTTGCAGAGCGACAGGGAGGCACAGCCAAATGAGTTCTTCAGAAGCCTTCAATTTTGGCCGCAAGATTAAAGATCTCAAACGAACTTACAATAAAACATACGCGGAACTGACTTCCGGCTTGAAAATAAGCCGCGAAAGGATTATTCAGCTTGAGGAAAACGAGCGGGAACCGACCGAGATCGAGCGCCGCCGTTTTGCTGAATTTTACAATCAGCCCCCGGAAGAACTGGGTTTATCCGGCAATGGTGGCCCCCTTAGCGGGGGTATACCGGCTCCCCGGCCCCCTTCTTCACCTATCCGGCCCGCTCCAGGCGGTTATAGTCCGCCGATAGTAGACCGGCCTTCGTATATACCGCCTTCCCAGCAAAGCTACGGAAACGAACCGGGCGGCTATGGCAACGAACGGCCCGGCGGCAGTTACGGCGCACCACCCGAACGCAGTAATAGCTACGGCGGCTTCGACCGGGGCAACAGCTATGGCAACGACCGGCCAGGCGGTTACGGTAACGACCGTGGCGGTTATAGCGGTGGCGGCTATGATAACCGGCAGGGTGGTAGTAATCGCTATGAGAACGACCGGCGGCCCTCAGGAAGTTATGGTGGCAACGACCAGGGTGGTGGCTACGGCAACGAACGGGGCAACAGTTATGGCAATGACCGGGGTGGCTACGACCGGGGCGGCAATTACGACCGGGGAAACAGCTATGACCGGGGAAATTACGAACCGCGCCAGCCTAATAACTTCCAGGACCGACCGCAACGTGGGCCGAGTAACTTCCAGGACCGACCGCAACGTGGGCCGAGTAACTTCCAGGATCGTGCCCCGCAGCGTGGGCCGGGCAACTTCCAGGACCGACCGCAACGTGGACCCGGCAACTTCCAGGACCGACCGCAACGTGGACCGAGTAACTTCCAGGACCGTCCCCCACGAAGCGGTGACGAAAATGAACGCCCGGCCAAGCCGATGCCAAAGCCGAAACCAAAAGTGGATAAATCGGCCAATACCGGCGAGCCAAAACCCGTAATGAAATATACCGCCGAACAACTTGGCGATATTGAATCGGCTTACCTGCGCAAACAACGCGACCTGAAAGTACCTTTGAAGTTTACCTTCATGAACGGCAAAGAATATACCGGTGTCGTAACCGATTTTACGCCTTTTACCATCCATATCCAGGATGCTACCACCGGCGAGGAAATTATCCTGCGGAAACTGGCGATGGCTTACTATCGCAAAGCCGACGCGGTGGAAGAAGCGCGGAGTGCAGCCCAGGCCGGGATTAAACCAGAGGAGGCGTAAGAATGAGTCTTGGTTCTTACATCCTGTACCTGCGCGCCCACAAGGAAGGTATTACGCCGCGTGAGGTTGCCCAGGAACTGGATATGCCCGAACATTATATCCACGCCATCGAGCTGGAAAAACACGCCGGGGATACCGAATCTCGCACCAAACTGGCCGATTATTTTGGTATCCCGGTGGAAGATTTTGCCGATTACGCCCGCAGCACCCACACCCGCTTCATGGAACTTCTGAAGAAGGAGCGGCGACCCCAGGTCGGTTTTCTCCTGATGAATGGCGAAACCCTGACCGGGACAGTGGACGGCGCGGACAGCAGTATTATTAAAATCGTTGAACTCAATTCCGGGATTAAAACGATTTTACAGCGTCACGCTATTAAAAAATGGTGGCCGCTCAAAAAAGGTGCGTTCGGTGGAGATGGCCCCCGCGGAGGGGGTGGTCGCAAACCAGGCGGACGGCCTGGTGGCCCCGGCGGGGGTGGCAGACCCGGTGGCAGTCGCCCAATGGGTGGCGGTATGGGTAGACCGGGTGGAAACCGGCCTCTCGGTAACCGGCCCCCCGGTGGGAATCGTTACGACCGGCCCGAACCTGGTAACGAACGGGAATCGGATTCCGGGCGACGTAATCCTTTTGCTTAACCGGCTATAATAGCCGCGCGGAATAAGGGTATTTTGGAAGCTAATTTTGTAAGTTAGAGAGGACTTTGACAATGAATAAACGGAAAAATGTTGCCTTGCGCAAGCATCGGGCTACCGCTAAAAAGCTCCGCGACCGCAAGAAAGCTGAACGGGCCGGTACCCCGGTTACCGGGACGGCTACCCGCCGCTAGGTCTGAACCAGACCCGGTGATGTAACGTGTTGAGCGCGGAGAAACGTAATCAGGTTTCTCTGCGCTCGTTTTTTTGTGAATCTGTTTAACAAAACAAAAAGGATTTTAGAATGCGCCCTGTTCGCCTCAAAGATTTAAGCCAGACGGAAATCACCCGCATCAAGCAACGGGCCGCCGGGGAATCCGGCCCGGTAAATGAACGCACCGAGCAGATTATGGAAGCGGTCCGCACCAGAGGCGATGCGGCTATCCGCGAATTGACCCTCCAACTCGATAAAGTTGACCTTGCTTCGTTCGAAGTGTCCGAGGCCGAATTACAGGAGGCTTACGACACTGCCGACCCGGCCTTCCTCGACGCCTTGCGCCAGGCCATCGCCAACATCACGGCCTTCCACCAGACCCATATCCAGCAGGAAGAAACTCACGTCTGGACCGTCGAAGGGGTCGAACTCTGGCGGGTCTGGCGGCCCATCGAGCGGGTTGGGCTGTATGTGCCGGGCGGGCGCGCCCCTCTGCCATCTTCCCTGCTTATGACGGCGGTCCCGGCCTCGATTGCAGGGTGCCCCGAAATTATCGTCTGCTCACCTCCGACCCGTGAGGGCAAAATCTCGCCCTCGATTGCTGCTGCCGCCGCCCTCTTGAACCTGCCAAACATGCGCCTGTTCAAAATCGGCGGAGCCCAGGCAATTGCCGCGATGGCCTACGGCACCGCGTCGGTCCCGAAAGCCTACAAAATCTTCGGGGCAGGAAATCCTTATGTCACCGCCGCCAAAGTATTGTCCTTTAGCCGGGGTCTGGTCAGCATTGACATGCCTGCCGGGCCGAGCGAGGTCTTGATTATCGCCGATAGCAAGGCCGACCCTGCTTTCGCTGCTGCCGACTTCCTTTCCCAGGCCGAACACGCCGACGACTCCTCGGCGGTCCTGTTAACTGACTCGCCCGAACTGGCCGACGCGGTCGCCCGCGAGGTCGCCAAACAACTGCCCCTGCTCAGCACCGCCGACCGGGCCAGTAATTCGTTGGAGCGCTTTGGCCTGATCGCGGTCGTGGATAACCTTGATGAGGCAATCGAGTTTGCCAACGACTACGCCCCCGAACACCTGGAACTTTGCACCGAAAACTTCGAGGAACTGCTGCCAAAGATGCGCAACGCCGGAACAGTCTTCCTGGGCAACTACACACCCGAACCGAGCGGCGACTATGTCTCCGGCCTCAATCACGTACTGCCGACCGGGTCCAACACCAAAATGTTTGGGCCGCTTTCGGTCGAAAGCTTTGGCAAGAAAATGCAGGTCCAGAAGATGAACAAAGAGGGTCTGGCGGCAATCCGGCGCAGCGCCGAGGTTATGGCCGATACCGAGGGACTCCCGGCCCACAAACGGGCTATATCCATCCGGTTTGAGGAATAAATAAGAAAAGTATCCCCCAGGCGGGGAAAGAGAAAAGAGATGAGAGTGGCAACTGACCTGGACAAAATGATGCGGCCCGACCTGCTCGAACTGGACGAATACACCCCGATTGAACCGCTGGAAAAGCTCAGCGAACGGCTGGGTATCCCGGTGGAAAGAATCGTCAAACTGGACGCCAACGAAAACCCCTACGGGTGCGACCCGGCGGCCCTGCAAGCCCTGGCGACCAACCGGGTCTACCATATCTACCCCGACCCGACCTGTCTTTTCCTGCGGGAAGCCCTGGAAAAGTTTACCGGCTTCGACAGGGAACGTATCCTGGTCGGGAGCGGCTCGGACGAACTGTTGGAACTGCTCATCCGGCTCTTTATCACGCCAGGCGACAATATTATCGACCTTGTGCCGACCTTCGGTATGTACTCCTTCCTCGGCAAGCTCTACCAGGCCGAGGTCCGCTCGGTAGCCCGCGACCCTCAAACTTACGCCGTGGACCTGGATGCGACCCTGCAAGCGATAGACGAGAGGACCAAAATTATTTTCGTCTGTACACCCAACAACCCGACCGGCAACCAGTGTTCCGAGGAAACCATTCGGGCGCTCCTGGCGACCGGCAAACTGGTCGTCGTGGACGAAGCCTATCACGATTTCGCCGGGACCAGTTACGGCAGCCTCACTAACGAGTACGAAAACCTGGTGGTGCTGCGGACTTTCTCGAAACTGAGCGGGTTGGCCGGGCTGCGGGTCGGTTACGGAATATTCCCCCCGGCCATAATCAAGCATCTCTGGAAAATCAAACAGCCCTATAACGTGACGGTCGCGGGCCAGGCCGCCGCCACCGCTTCACTCAAAGACCCCGCCTGGTTGCAGGAAAAGGTCGGCCTTATCGTGGCCGAACGAGAAAAACTTTTTAACCTTCTTCAGGAATTGGACGGCATCGAGCCGCTACCGAGTTCCTCGAACTTCATCTTTTGCCGGGTCCACCGGGGTAACGCTCGCCTAATCAAGGAAACGCTCGAAACCAGGGGCGTTTTTATCCGTTATTTCAACAAGCCGCTTTTACAAAACTCTTTCCGTATTTCGGTCGGTACACCCGAACAGACTGCCATCCTCATGGAAAACCTGCGGGAAGTGCTGGCCGCTGTATAAAAACCCACCCGGTGGAAAGTTTGTTATGTAAAATTTGCTCGTATTTTATTAATATGTTAATATAAGGCTAACTAATTCTTCGCACCCGGGTCTCCTAAAAGAATACGAATACTTGAAGTAAGGAGCAAATTTATCATTAAGAAGTTTAGTTTCAGGCTTGGTTTGCTTGCGCTCGGCCAGGTGTTGTTACTTGGCCTGTTTGCCGTTATTTTTAGCAGCCAGCCGCTCCCGGCAAAAGCCGCTGACGCCAATTGCCAGGCTTTCCCCCAGACTGGCTTCTCAATCTGTGGTCGCTTTCTTTCTTACTGGCAGGCTAACGGCGGTCTCGAACAGCAAGGTCTGCCGATAAGCCCTGTATTCGAGGAAAAAAATCCCCCGACCCCTGCCGGAGACGGACAGGTCCATAAAGTCCAGTATTTCGAACGAGCCCGTTTCGAATATCACCCTGAAAACAAACCTCCCTACGATGTCCTGCTCGGCTTGCTCGGTAAAACCGAGTATATGAGCCGCTACCCAAATGTCCAGTTGGCCGAACAAACCCAGGAGGGCGATTGCCAGGTTTTCCCTGAAACCGGTAAAAGCATCTGCGGGCGATTTTTAGAATACTGGACCAATCACGGCGGCCTGACCCAGCAGGGCCTGCCGCTTACAGGGGTCTTTGAGGAAACCAACCCACCGACACCGCTCGGTGACGGCCAGAAGCACCTCGTCCAGTATTTTGAGCGGGCCCGGTTCGAGTATCACCCTGATAACGCCGCGCCCTACGATGTGCTGCTGGGCCTGGTCGGCAAAAACCAGTTGCAAGCCAAGTACGGTAAGGGACCGCTCCCGGCCACGGTAGATTATCCACCCGATTTGACGGTAGCCCAGAAGCCGGTCGATACCCAGGGGGCCAATCCCGACTCGGAGGAGTTGCAATTCCTGGTCCTTCTGAACAATTACCGCCAGGCTAACGGGAAGAAACCTCTCGAATTTGACGCCCGTTTGTATTCCTCGGCAAGCTGGATGGCAAAAGATATGGCGACCCACAACTATATCAGCCACACTGACTCGACCGGGCGCAGCGCCACCGTCCGCATCCATGCCTTTGGTTATCCCGGTACGTGGGTCGGTGAGAATATCGCCGGGCACTACGAATTTGCCCAGGGTAACATGGATGCCTGGCAGAGCGACCAGATTCATATCGACAACATGTTGCAAGGCAGCTATACCCATGCCGCCGCCGCCCGCTACTACTATGCCAACTCGCTAAACAAGTGGTACTGGGTGCTGGACATGGGTTCTTAGGGGTCTGAGAGAGGTCAAATGAGCGAAATCAAACTGGTAATCGTGCCGGACCCGGAAGAAGCCGAGGCCGCCGAGGTTTGCGTGGACGGAAGTGTTCGAAACCATCCTTATCGTTTCCTGCTCGATACCGGCGCAGCCATCAGCAGCCTTAAATTTGACGATTATACGGCTGGTTTCGCTTCCGCCGAACAAAACCATTCTTCCGGGGTCTTTGCCCGCCATAGCGAGGATTTAATTACGGTGCCGGACCTGACGGTCGGACCACTCTCCCGGGCTGACTTTACGCTGACCAGGCAGAGCCGGGAGGCTGGCGACACCCGAAACCTGGTCGGTATGGATTTTCTAAAAGATTATCGCTTACACTTTCTTTTCAACGAACAGCGCGTCCTGGTTGACCCTCAACCTGAACCCGGCTGGGATTTAGAGGAGTTAGTAATAGATAACCGCTTTCACCCCTATCTTCCGATGAGTTGGGGCGAGACAGCGGCCAACGCGGTCTGGGATACCGGGGCCGGGGTTACGATTGTAGACATGAATTTCGTTCGTAAAAACCCGGCCCTCTTTGAGGAAATTGGCGGCTCCAGCGGAACGGATTCGACTGGCACCCAGATGGATACGCCCCTTTTCAAGATGGCCGCCCCAATCATTGGCAAAACTGCCTTCCCACCCCTGAATGTAGCCGGGGTAGAGCTTGGTGCGGTCAACAGCCATATCGAGATACCGATGGATTTTATTCTGGGGTATAACGTCCTGGTTAAAGCCGATTGGTACTTTGATTTCCCGGCCCGGAAATGGGCCATTACCCGGTTTTTCTAAAAGACTTGTAGCCTGCTTGCGGCAAAACGTCATTACCTTATATTTGATTAAGCTTTAATACTTTGGGCAGGGTAAAAATGCAAATACCAGAAGAAGTCGAACAGCTTTGCCAGCAATATCTTACAGAAATCCGGCAAGACCCCAACCACGATTTATCCCCGGCCAAACGCAAACTGCTTTACGAGGCTTTTGACCGCTCCACCCAGGAAGCTATCTGGCAGCGCATCCAGACCGAAATGGCCCAAGTCGCCGCCGACCCCAACCTATCCTATACTGATAAAACCCTTCGCCGTAAAACAATTTACAATACTCTTGCACCTTCACAAGACCTAGTTTTAGAAGCCATGCTTCAAGACGAATGGGGCCGAGTCCAAAAATCGGCCTATTCCTGGCAATCTCACCAAAATATACCCGATTATTACACCTTGCTGCCTGAAATTGACCCCATCCGTTACCGGGTGGTTGGTCAGCTTGGGATTCTTACGGCACGGCAGGTTTTGCCAGTCTGGGAAGAAATCTTAGATAACACAGAAAATGAAACCGCAAGGTCGGACAAGCACGATCTCTTTGAAGAATTTTATGGCTGGGTGGAGAAATATGCCGATGACAAATCTAAACCAGTTCTTTTAGAAATCCTGAATCAATTTCCCCGCGATAACGAAAAGATGCGCCAGGATTTGGAAAACTTAGACCCCTCCGCCATAAATCCTGACTGGAAAACCGCCACTTTCCACCTGTTAAACGGTAGCGAATTCGAAGCAACAATTCAGGCTTTTCTAGCGCAAGGGGAAGCAGCATCCTGGGTAGAGTCGGTTCGAAACGTTTCTACTCTCGAATTGCCGTCATATATGTTATTTGTGGCGGAAAAAGTTTTAAACGGGGTGATTTCACACAAAGCCGCCAGGCAGGTCGCGAGCATAACAGGAATAATGTTTGGAAACATTCCCGAACTCTACGAGCTTGCCCCACCATCTTATGACGCGTGCAGAGTGTTTGAAGGTACGTTTGGCCTTACAATTATTGGCCTACAGGAATTCAACCGGAAGGTTCCTGAAAAACCTGATATTAGCAAGGAGCAGGATTCAGGGGATGTAGTAGGGGCGGCGGTAAAAGCTTATAGCGATGTTTATTCGTATAACGAAGATAACGAAGATTACGAATTTGAAGGCCCCGACCTCCAAAAGCGGCTTGAATTCTGGGAATGGTGGCTTAGCGAGGCCATTCCGCAAGCCTGGGAAATGACCCCAGACCCGGCGAAATAGCTTGCCCTCTTTCTTTTCAGTTAACTCTTTTGGAGGGTTGTACACTGAAGCCGGACCGGGTCCTGGTGGACATTATTCGTTATTTTTAGCTGCGGCCCGGCAAACCCTTTGATAACCAAACCCATCAACATTATATTCCCCGCGCTTAAATTCAAACTGCTGTTGCCCGCCCCGTTAATTGTTATCGGGCTGGCGCTGCCATCGGTGCAGTCTTTCCCTTTGAGGATAAGACCGGAGCGGACAGCCGGTAAAGTACCGGTTACATTGATAGTAGTGGCACCCGCGTCAAGGTTAAAAACCAGGGTATTCAGGCTGCTATCGCCGTTAGCCTGGTTGAGCGCCCAGGAGAGAGTGTTAGCCTGGCCGGTGCTGTTGTCCGAAGTCTGCGTGACCGTCACCGGGACGGCTACCGGGGCCACCTGGATAGTAAAACCGGTGCTGGTTGCCGCCACCACCCTGATTGTAATCTTGTTGGTGGTGTCGGTCATTGTTTGCCCGACCGGCCAGTTAGCCGCCGCTGCCCCTACGCCAGGGTCCCCGCCCGGTCCACGCGTGGCATCGTGAGTCGCGCCTGGTGGCGGGTAGAGATAGGCTATCGGCGCGTTGGGGTCACCTCCACCTCGCGTGGTATCAACGTCGTGAATGAGGACCGCCTGGGCCAGTGGCAACTTGCTATCGTACCCTTCCTGGCGGCGGGCTTCAACCGTGTAATAGCGGGTGGTCGGGCTGGCGATTGTTGGCACTACCACCATATACTTGCTCGAACCACTGCTGGGAGTGGTGAGCGAAAGAAAGTCGAGACTATAGGTCTGGATACCCTGGTCGGGACTGTAGGTTACCTTGCGGCCCGCCGGGATAAAATTCATGGTGTCGCGGTTATAACTGACGATACCCTGGCCGAGACAACCATAGGTCGCGTCAATGGCAGCCCCGGTACAGTTGGCCTGCGGGTTGCTCACGACATCCCACGAACTGCCGTACTGGTAACCGATGCTGCTACCGGAGTGGAGCGACCCGAAAGAGTGGGCCATTTCGTGGGCCAGCACACCGTGTTCGAGCCAGCCAAAGCGGCTGTTTGAGAAATAGGGCATCCAGGTAGCTCGCCAGATACCGCTTTGCCCGTTCGCCCCACTGATAAAGACCGAGCCACCCCAGGCGCAACAACCCAGGTCGGCGTTAAACATGAAATTCAGCCCGAAGAAATTACCCAGGTCGGTCCGTCCACTGGCGGTCGCGCAATCCTTTGCCAGTTTGTTCAGGTCAGTGGAGGAGTTGACGTAGACGCTGCGGGCCGATGGGAGTTTCACCCAGCCGACCGCCTGGCTGTTATCTATGTTGGCCCCGCCATAGGACATTTCCTTGATATAGTTGTCAAAGCCCGGCCTGGTATTGCCAAGCTGGTTTTGGAAAAAAACGAGGTTACGCGGCGTGTCGGCAATATCCGAAAACTGGCACATTATCGAGAGAAACCGTTTCTGGCCCAGGGAATTGAGATGATTCCCGGAAGTACCGGTGCCGGGCGCAATATCGAGTTTATCTACCGCCAGGACCGGGTTGGTGGTAAGGCCGGTTTTGGAAGGCGCGCTAAAACTACCGGTAACCGTAACCCGTTTGGTGTATAGGTTGACCAGGCGGTCGGCCAGGCGCGGGTCGAAACTTAGTGGGTAGACATTGCCGTCATCGGCGGCAAGGGAATAAGTCGTGGAAGGGGCAGTCAGATCGCCCGGTGAGGGGTCGCCCCAGACGGTCAGGAAGGTGCCGGTCAGGGTGATTTCCGTAGATTTGGCGGCCTGGACATTCACGCTGGTTGCCAGGAGGGGGCTGAGCAATAAAGCCAGGGCCAGGGCCGGGAATACGGCTTTCCTTTTGAGAAAATGCTGCCCGGCCAGTTTGTGAGAGAAACCCAGGAAGAAAAATTTAAGAGAAGAAAGACGCATCAAGATTTCTTTTAACCTGCTAACCAATCCAGAAACGAAATCCGGCAACCGTACACAAAGGCCAGGGTAATTTCTCCCGATTATAGCAGGTCAAATTTCTCTATTGAAGGGTACTTTTAGCCCGGTCCGAAGGGTAAAAACCGGCTAATTTACTCCTATATTAAGTTGTGGGCGGCTGGCTAGCCGGTGGCTCGTCGGGCGGGATAACCGGCTTGAAGGGCGGTGGGTTGAGCCGCTCGTCGCCCAGCAGACCCAGCATAACAACCGGAGAGCCCGTTTCGGTATGCAATTCAAACCGGGCCCGCTCGAAATACTGGACTTTTAAATTATTTTCGTAGAAAGTGCGTGAAATCGGGTAGCCAAAGACAGTCAGCCCGCCTTTGGCCTGCCAGAACCCCTCGAAACCGGCGTCCAGCACAAAGCCGGTAGCAGGGTAATACCTGGCAACCTCATCCGGCGTTATTTTCAAAATCTCCAGGGCGCTTAACGGGTGGAAAGCCGGTTCGGACTGGCGTGGTGCGGTCACTTCCTGGCCCAATAGGCCCCTGGCAATCGGCTGGTAGTTCGGTAAGGTGGTATCGTATTCGAGCCTGGCCCGCTCGAAATACTGGTAGATTTTCGAATTTTCGGTATATGCCGGGGCGATAGGTTGCCCGGTCAATTCCAGCCCATTATTGCGGAGCCAGTAGCGGTAGAACTGGGGCGCGATACCCGGTTTCTCCGCCGGGTCGGGGGTTGTGCCAGCCGGGTAGACCGACATCGCCATATTGCCCAGGTAGCCCCAGCTTCGCTCGAAAGTGGCCCAGCTATAGTAATCGTAGGTGCCAAAGCCGGGGTCCGCCACATAAACACCGTTTTCGTCATAGCCGTAAACGGTCATGGCATGTTCGTATGACATCATCAGGAACGAGTTGCCGTTAGCCGAAGCCTCGAAAGGCGTGCTATAACCCATCCCGCCCACTACCCAGACCAGCACCGGCCTCCCCAGGGCTACCTCCTGCTTGACCTGCTCGACCCCATCCCAGAGCAACTTGGTTTGCAGACCACGGGTCGCCAGGAACAGCGCGATAGGCTCGGCGTAGATGCCATAACTTGACGTGCCGCCCCAATCGCCGTCAATGTAACCCCGGAAACCCAGGTGGGGGTCTTCGTTGGTGGGAATATTCGAGATAAAATCGTTTTCGCTCAAATTGATACCCCAGCGAGCAGCGGCGGCCCTGGCGGCGGAATATTCGCAACTGAGGTAATGTTGCTGGGCAAAGACCGGCATATCTTCAATGCGGGCCGAGGCGGGGAGTTGGGCGGTATCGGCTTTCGTTGCGGGAACGCTTGTAAAATCTAGACAGACTAAAAGAGCGGCCAGTAAAGCCGAGACCACTAAAACCCGGCAGCGTTTGAAGGCAAACGTTTCCATCATATCCATTATGAGTAGCTTTTCTAAAATAAATTAGTGAGCAAGTAGTATCTAAATAGTTACCTGGGATGTGCCGTTGAATTTATTGTAGCAAAGCCGCCCATTTTCCACAATTCTAATCGGTTGTGGAAAAAGAGGGAAGTGTTTAGTTTTCAGTCTTTGTAACGTCCTGCGTGCGCAACAAGGTGCAGGAGGTCGCCCTTGTGGGCGTGACGGTTGCCGGGCCGGTGGGCTAAATTGAGGAGGGCAAGAAAAACTAGCAGAGGTTAATCGGGATAGATAAGGACCAGGGCCGGTTCGCGGCGAGCCATTTCTTTTACTTCCCGGATAAGAGCCAGGGTGGCTTTTACAAAATTCCTGAAAAGTGCGGAAAACTGTTCAGGCGTAATAGCCGCTAAAGGCCAATGGCAGAGGGCCACCAAACGGTCGCGCTCCCCGCCCGCGCCCAACCCAAAACCCCCACCCTCCACCTGGTCGGCTGAAAATTGCCGGTACAGCAGGGCCTGGAAGAACTCGGCAGAGGGTTTGCCATCCAAAACAGCCAGGGGGGTAAGCAGGGTAAAATAGTTACCGGTCTTTGAAAGGACCACTTCGATTATTAGCTGTGGACCGCCTTGTTTCGTCATTCCGGGCGGCATCGGTAAAACAAGTTGGGCCCACCCCTGTTCGTCCAGGCTTACCGGGGTTTCTCTCGACCGGGTTAGCTCGGCCAGCGCCCGGTTCAAATCATCTTTTAAGGTCATACCAGCCAGTCACCGTCCTCTTTTATGTTAGCGATTTTCCAGGATATCCTTGGCAATGGTTGCGCCTACCGGGCTGGCATAATTTTCGGTAAAGCCGTGACCACCTGATTGCTTATGCAACTTGGTCTTGGAGTTGCCTGACGCCAGTTTCGCACCCGGGTTGGTATAGGTCCCCACCCCCATACTGATTAAGTCGCTGCTGCCGACAAACATTTCCACCGGAAGGACCGAGGAAGGATAGCTCACCGCATTCCCGGCGTATACCAGCTGAATAAAGGCGTCCATATTCTTACGGGCCAGCTTATCGGCAAAATCGCGGGCGGCCCCTTCGAGGGCGATGGCATAGGCGGTTTCGTGGTCAAAACCCATCCCACTATCTTCAATGGATTGAGCATGGGCGACAGCATTTTTAATTGTCTCCGGGTCTTTGCGCCCGGCAGGCATATACTGCTCGACCAACTGACTATAAGCTTCGCGGACGGCATTATCGGTCTTGATAGTACCCCGGCTGTGGGCCGAAACGGTTGTCCGTTTTTTGGTATTGACGGCGGTAACCATCAGGTCGGTCTGGGAAGCGGTAACGGTATCTTCCACCCCGACTTTGCCCTTGATGCAGTCGAAAACGTCGGCGGCGAAACCTGACATCCCTTCACCGCGCTGGGCGCTGTAGGTATAAAGGACCTCTACTGCATCCTGCCGCAGGGCTACACCCTCGTCTTTCATACCCTGGTCCAGGTTTAGATTGACTGACTCCTGGAGGGCCAGGGCGCTTTCCAGACCCGATTGGGGTTTGGTATTCATCCCATTGAGATGGGTAACCTGTGGATACCAATCGCCCAGGCTAACTGGTTGGGGGTAATAGCGCACTACCGGCATTGTTGCCTGGAAATCAACGACCTGACCCATAGCAAAGTAAACCGGTTTATCGTCTATCGTGCGTTTCTTTACTTCCTCGATAATCCGGTTTGGTTTGCGGCCATAAATCCGGTATTGCTTCCCATCAAAATCGTCAAAGGTAGCATTTTTGCCTGGCGCGGTTATATCGCCTTCCTCGCTGGAGGGTTTGGCTTGCGGCGCGGCTGAAGAAGCCTGTTGTTCTAGTTTCCCCTGTTCCTCTTTGACCTGTTTTTTAAGTTCCAGCACCCCGGCCCGGCGACCATTTTTCACCTCAGAGCGTTTCACTTCCAACCAGTCTTCGATGCTTAGCAGCAGTGCCGATAAATACTGGCTCGATTTTCCAAAGAGCTGCCCTTTTTTGTGAAAGTCTTCCAGGGCCGTGTCCACTATCTTGATTTTCTTCCGGGTGGATACTCGCATATAGGTCTTCCGCTGGAATTCCTCAAGCGACATGATTTCACGTTGAACCAGGGCTGGTTTAGAGGAATTCCGGTCGGCTAAAAGGCGTTGGACCGCCTGATTACCCACCGTGCGCTGGAGGCGCAAAACATCGGCCGGTTTCAGAGGCCCGGTGGGGGTTTTCGCGAAATCAAAATTTAGATTGGGTGTTTCTCCAGACCCATCAAAATGGGCAACAGACTCAAGGGGTTTGGAAAGGCGCGAGGTTTCAGGGGCATGCGCGTGGCGCGAATTCGTTGAATGCATGTATATTACCTTTTGACCTACTAAGCCACCGGAACAACGCTAAACCCTCCACTGGACTAAGACTAAAAATGTTATGTCGAGTTTTGGTTCCATTATATGCTATTGTAATTAAAATATTCTTAATTGTTAATAGGGAATAATAACTAGCCCATCCTTCGATTATGTGGGCGTGAATCCGGTTATAATTTATTAAAAGTTGTCTCCATCCAATTTTTGGCAAACTCGGTCAATTCAACAGCATCGTAAAGCCGGGAAGGCGCATCCCCAACCTGCCCGGTCCTGGCCTTTCCGGTTTTTAAAAAATCTTTCACTATCAGGGCAAAATAGTCCTCCCCGTCCCAGGGCACGATGCCATTTGAGGTATCGAACTCCTCCTGCTCAATCCAGACCCGTTTGCCCTCGCGCAAGACCGGCATTTTGTAATGGACCACACGCTTATTCGGGACAAATGCCAGGCACTCGGCATAATGGATGAGGGTGGTTGTTTCGAGAGGTGCGCCAAGCGATAACACTTTGCCGCGTGCCGCTACCAGTTTTGCGAGGGGTGAACCCTCCCCGTAACCATAATTGAGGGGGTGATTTTCGGTTAGCCAGGCGGCTTTTGCTCCAACCGCCACGAATGACTCCAGCGGATTGTCGCTGCGAAACGCTCCGGGCCAGGTCCGCAAATATTCGCTGAGAATACTCAATTCGCGGTGGTCGGCCCGCGAGGTGGCCGGGTCGAAGGCCGGAAACTCGTCCAGGTAGTCTTCCATAGCCGCGCCTGGCACTTCCTCGATGTGATAGGGGTCGCCTTCCCAGCTAACCACCATCATGAGGGTGCCTTCCGGCGTCAACACATCGAGAAGGCTCTTTAGAAGCATCTCCGGCCCTCCCACAATCCAGCCGACCGCTTTGACCGAGGCGTGCAGCATTACGGTCTGGCCTGGCGCGACCCCCAGGCGCGTGAGGTCGGCAATTATACGGCTGCGAGTTAGGATGGTGGGAGGTTTTCCTTTTATTTCTTCCGGTTCTTCTGATTTCATTTTTGGCCCTGGCTTTCCTGGGGATATGTCATTTTGCCGGTATACTCGTTCTTCCTCCATTTTAGCCGGAAAACCAAGAATAAAGAAGAGGCTCCCCATTTCGAGGGAACCTCTTTTTCTTTTTTTATCACGTTTAACGTTGTTTCGTTGAACGCCTTACCCGATAGAACCTTCCATTTCGAGGGCGACCAGGCGGTTCAGTTCGAGGGCGTACTCCATCGGGAGTTGCTTGGTCACCGGCTCGATAAAGCCGTTTACGACCATCGCCATCGCCTCGGCTTCGCTCAAACCCCGGCTCATCATATAGAAGATGGTTTCTTCAGAGACCCGGCCCACCGTCGCTTCATGCTCGACCAAAACGTCGTTCTGCTGAATCTGCATGTTCGGGAAGGTGTCGTTCTTGCTGAACTCGTCCATCAGAAGGCCGTCGCAGCGAACTTTGACCTTGGAGCCGTAAGCGCCAGGGGCGACCCGGACCAGACCCCGGAACCCGGCGTGACCGCCGTCTTTTGCCACCGACTTCGCCAGGATGTTCGAGGTGGTGTAAGGCGCGCCGTGAATTACCTTCGCTCCACCGTCCTTATGCTGGCCTTTGTTGGCGAAAGCGATATTCAGGTGGTCGGCTTTCGCGCCTTTGCCAATCAGGTAAGAGGCGGGATAAAGCATGGTAATCTTGCTGCCCATCGAGCCGCCGACCCATTCCATCTTGCCTTCTTCCTCGACCAGGGCGCGCTTGGTGTTAAGGTTGTACACGTCGCTCGACCAGTTCTGGACGGTGGTGTAGCGGGCGCGAGCCCCCTTGCGGACGAAAATTTCGACTACAGCGCTATGTAGCGAGTTGGTGCTGTACTGCTGAGCGGTACAACCCTCGATATACTCGGCGTCCGAGCCTTCCTCGACAATCAACATGGTGTGTTCGAAAGTGCCTTCTTCCTTGCCTTCCATGCGGAAGTACGCCTGCAAAGGCAAATTGACTTTCGTGTTCGGTGGAACCCACATGAACGAACCACCCGACCAGACCGCCCCATGTAAAGCCGCGAACTTGTTGTCCGTCGGCGGGACGTTATTGGTCATGAAGTGCCGTTTGACGATGTCGGGATATTCCTTTACCGCCGTGTCCATGCTGGCAAAGAGGATGCCCTGCTTGGTGTATTCCTCTTTAATGCCTTCGTAGACCGTTTCGTTATCGTAAACGGCCACGACCCCGGCCAGGTACTTGCGTTCGGCTTCAGGGATACCCAGTTTTTCGTAAGTGTCTTTAATATCCTGCGGAACTTCATCCCAGGAGCGGGTCTTTTTGTAACCGGGAGCAGTATAGAAAGTCAAATCATCGAATTTCAGGCCGCTCAAATCCGGGCCCCAGGTTGGCATCGGCTTGGATTCGAAAATATCGAAGCTTTTCAGACGCTTCTGGCGCATCCAATCCGGCTCATCTTTTTGCCAGCTAATTTCTTCAACCAGTTGGCGGCTCAACCCCTTGCGAGGCGTCCATAACCGGGTCAGGGGCGTACCGAACGCCGGTTTTACCGTGTCCACGCTTTCCGAAATTTGCTTTTCCTTTTCGATAGTCATTTAATCTTGCTCCTCCGGCCTAATAGATTTTCGGCAGTTTCGCTTCTTATTCTCTCATTTGAAAAATTTAATCGGTTTCGGCCCAGTCTTCTTCTTCCGCATTGGTGACTTTGTAGCCACTTTTTTGCAATCCAGTCTTGACCGTCCGCAGAGCCAGCCCGGCGCATTTAAGACGGACGGCGCTGTTGATCTCGATACCCAGTTCGTCAATCAGCATATCGCGAGTAACCTCGTCTACATCTTTATACGAATGTCCCTGGATTTCGTCAATCAGGACCATCGCGGAGGCCCGGCTAATCGCGCAACCGCGCCCGGTAAACCCGACATCTTCGATTTCGCCATCCTCGTTCAACTTAAGCGATACTTTGAATTTATCGCCGCAGAGCGGGTTCGAATCTTCAAAAGTGATGTCAGGGTTCTGGACGACATGGCCGCGCATCTGTTTATCAAAAGCCGCCGCCAGTTCCAGCACATATTCCATTTCGAGGTCATCTCGGACAGTTTCGCCAGGCATTTTAGCCCTCCCAAAAACCTAGTTCTTTATGTTTTAATCCCTACTATTTTACTCGGAATTTCACCTTTTGTCAAAAGTTTTCCGAATTAGTCGGACTTAGTCGAGGTGAAAGACCTTGCGGGCTTTATGGAGAGCCGCTACCAACCGGTCTACTTCTTCCGGCGTGTTATAGATATAGAAACTGGCCCTGGTCGTGGCGGTCGCTTCCAGCAGTTCGATAAGCGGCTGGCAGCAGTGATGGCCTGCCCGGACCGCAATCGCCTCACGGTCAAGCATGGTCGCCAGGTCGTGCGGGTGAACGTCACCCAGGTTGAAGGAGATGATACCACCCCGCGTGGCCGGGTCAGTCGGCCCGTAAATGGTGAGGTCTGGAATTCCGGCCATCTGCTCCAACGCGTAAGCGGTCAACTCGATTTCGTGCTGGCGGACCTTATCCATACCCAGTTTGGATAAATAGTCCACCGCCGCGCCCAGGCCGATTCCCTCGGCGATAGACGGGGTTCCGCCTTCAAACTTCCAGGGCAGGTCGTTCCAGGTGCTGCGGGCCAGGGTTACATCTCGAATCATGTCGCCACCGGTAATAAAAGGCGGCATTTCTTCTAAAATTGCGCGGCGACCCCACAATACACCGATCCCGGTCGGGCCGAGCATCTTGTGGCCGCTAAAGGCGTAGAAATCGCAGCCGAGGGCCTGAACATCCACCGGCATGTGCGGGGCGCTCTGCGCACCATCTATCACTACTACCGCGCCGACTTCTTTAGCCCGTTTGACAATAGCATCCACCGGGCTGATAGCCCCCAGCACGTTCGACATGTGGGTGAAAGCCACCAGTTTGGTCTTTTCGTTGACGATGGTATTGAGGTCGGAAATATCGAGTTGGCCGGTTTTGGTCATCGGGATATACCGCAGGGTGGCCTTCTTTTCGGCGGCCAGGATTTGCCAGGGCACCAGGTTCGAGTGATGCTCGATAACGGTGCTGACAATCTCGTCACCTTCCCGCACGTTCGCCCGGCCCCAGGCATAAGCTACCAGGTTGAGGCTCTCGGTGGTGTTACGGGTGAAGATGACTTCGCGGGGCGAGTAAGCATTGATAAAGCGGGCCACCTTGCGGTGGGCGCCTTCGTAGCCGCGCGTGGCTTCTTCGGACCAGCGATAGACGCCCCGGTGAATGTTGGCGTTGTACTTGTGATAGTACTCAAGCATGGCGTTGATAACCTGTTCGGGCCGCTGGCTGCTGGCCCCGTTATCCAGGTAGGCCACTTTCTGGCCGTTTTCAACCTCATCCAGGATAGGGAAATCGCGCCGGATAGCCGCTACATCCAGGCTTTCCGAGTTCGTGTCTAAAATTTTATCTCTGGTATCAATCATCTTTTATCTCGCCAATTCGTTAAACGTTGAACGAAACAACGTTGAACGTGTTATTTACTCACCAAATCAAACAAAAATTTATGATAATTTTTGGTTTCAAATTTTCGTTGTCTCGTTTTACGTTCAACGTTTAACGATTCGGGTTTAGCCTTCGAGCTTGGTCTGGATGGACTCGCGCAACCGCTCCTGGACACTTTCCAGAGGAATACGCTGGATACCTTCTTCAAAGAACCCGGCCACAATCATTTCTTCGGCCTCGGTCAGGCTCAGACCCCGGCTTTGCAGATAGAAAATCTGGTCTTTGTCTATCTTTCCGGTAGTCGCACCGTGGGCACACCGCACATCGTTGGCGTCCACGTCCAGGAAAGGCAGAATATCTGCCTTGCTGGCATCGTTCAAATAGAGCGTATGGACCTGCAAAAAGCTGTCGGTGAACTGGGCCTTTTTGAGAGTACGGATACCGCCCTTGAAACCGAGTTGCGAATCGTCGTTCAAGACCTGCTTGAAGACCGAGTTAGCCGTGGTGTGCGGGACAGTGTGCAACTGGCGGAACTGGGTATCGAAATGCTGGTTGTGAATCGGGAAAGCCAGCCCGGTCGTTTCAGCATGCGCCCCTTCGCCCTCCATTACGGATTCGAGCGTAAGACGGGAGGTATCGCCGCCCAGGGTCGCCACAATCCAGCGTTGAATAGCGTGTGGGCCGACCATCGAACGCTTAACCGCGATACTGGTCACATTCTCGCCGTATTCCTGCGGGTTGTAATACTCGACCTGCGAGTTCTCACCTACAAAAATCTCGGTGACGCCGCTATCCAGCACCGGGGCATCACCGGCTTGACCGTTCGACAAATGCTCCTCAATCAACCGGACCTTGGCGTTAGCCCCGGTCACAACCAGGGTGTGGCTGAAAAGGGCGGCCTGGGCCTGGTCGGTATAGTAGATGCTGCGGAAAGGTTGCTCAATGACCACGTTTTTGGGCACGTAAAGAAAAACCCCACCGTTCCAGAAAGCGGCATGTACCGCCGTAAAGCGGTCTTCGTCCACCGGGACGCAGCGGGTCATGAAATACTGCTTTACGATTTCAGGATGGGTCTTGACCGCCTCGGTAAGGCTGCTCAAAACGACCCCCTTGGCGCGGGCTTCCTCCGAAAGTTCCAACCGGATATTTTCGGTGTTGTGCTGGACGATAAGACCGGCAGGGGCATCCTGCGGGTTGTCCAGGTCAAGGTTCGCCGGCAAAGAACCGGCCCCCGCAGTGGTGAAAGGTGTCAATTCATCAAAAGCGAGCGGTTTGAGGACGCTGCTCCACCAGCCGCGAATACCCCTGGACCAATCGGGGGTCGGCAGGTTCAAAAAGGCCTCCCACCCGGCCCGGCGTTTCTCGCGCAACCACTCCGGCTCGTTATTTTGCGCCGAATACTGCTCGGCGGCTTCCCAGGAAAGACCCTGTACAAGGCTTGGCATTAGACCCCAACCTCCTCGCGAGTTTCTTCCTGGGTCGGCTGAATACCAAGTTCTTCCCGGATCCAGCCGTAGCCTTTTTCCTCGATTTCGCGGGAAAGTTCCGGCCCGCCTTCTTTGACGATGTTACCCTGCATCATCACGTGAACAAAATCAACATCGAGGTAGCTCAGGATACGCTGCTGGTGGGTAATAACCACAATCGCCATATCCTTGCCGCGCAGGGCGTTGACACCTTCACCCACGATGCGGATAGCGTCAATATCGAGGCCGCTATCAGGCTCGTCCAGGAAAGCGACTTTCGGTTCGAGGACCGCCATCTGCAAAACCTCAAGGCGTTTCTTCTCACCACCGCTAAACCCGTCATTCAGGTAGCGCCGGGTAAACTTCTCGTCCATTTTGAGCAGGTTCAATTTTTCTTTGAGAATGGAACGAAATTCTTTAGGAGAGATAAGGGTCTGGCGCTGCTTGCGGTCAAGCAAAGCCCCATCACCACCAACCGAAGCCTTTTTGGTTTCGTAAACCGGACGGTCACCCACGATGTCGAGGTTCTGCGGTCGCACTTCGGGAGCCACATCACCTTTGCGGCGATTGGTCAGGGCGGTCCGCAGGAAGTTGGTCACGGTTACGCCCGGCACCGCCAGCGGGTTCTGGAAAGCCAGGAAAATACCCCGGCGAGCCCGGCGGTCGGCAGAGAGGTTGTTGATAACCTCGCCCTGGAACTCGATTTCGCCACTGGTAACGGTATAGCGAGGGTGGCCCATGAGAGCATTGCTCAGGGTCGATTTGCCGCTACCGTTCGGGCCCATAATGACGTGGACTTCACCGGGTTTGACGTGCAGGTTGATACCGTGCAGGATTTCTTTATCTTCTACATTGACATGCAAGTCACGGATAATAAGCTCATTATTATCGGCCATTCTTCTTATCGTCTCCTTAAATAATTACTTACAGCGGCCCGCTTTTGGAGCCAATTTGCACAAAACGCATTTCCTAAGCTTTTAGTAGAGAAGCCCGCCCAGGGCTCAGCAAGGGATTTTACCCAAATTAATTCTGGTTCAGAATCACCACTTCGAGCGGTGTAAGGTCGCCGGTTTCGCCGGTAAGCCCTACCTCTTTTAAGGGAGTGGCCTGTAAGAGCGGCAATACCCGGTGGGACTGCGGCGCAAGGTCGGCCAGGGTAGTGGAATCGAGCGCCTGGGTAATGGCGTCGCGCACTCGCAACCAGAGGACAGGCGCATTGCAGACTTCCTCGTGATTACACGGTTCCACAGTGCCATCCAGGTTGGCGCAGGGCATCACACTCAAAGGGCCTCGACCATTCTTGCGGCCCTCAAGAGCGCGGATTACACCGCCCATATTTATCTGGGAAGGCGGCGCGGCAAGGACGTACCCGCCTTTCGCGCCCCGCTGGCTTTCGATAAAACCGTGCGTGCGCAAGGCCGGGACGATTTGCTCCAGGTAAGCCACCGACAGGCCGAGGTGGGTCGCGATGTCCGTTAAAGAAAGCGGGCCGCTCCCATAGTGCCGGGCCAGGTCGGTTAGCATCATTACGCCGTATTCCGAGCGAGTTGAAAAAATCATCCTTTACTACCCCAATTACTTTAATTGCAATTCCTACTGTAGTAGTAGGATTTTATGACTTTTCCCGCCTGATGTCAAGACTAATTCCGATGATTTTTATCGGAATTAACTATAGAAAGAAATTATCTCAATCATTAGAACGGTATTAGGCTTTTGCCTGCTTTTCTGCGCTTACATCGGGATGGTCGGCGTGATGCTACTAAAGAAATTCCCGCGCACCGGGGCCGGTCTTCTTCTCGGCTTGGCTATTGCCGGTTACCTGATGCTGGTATCCGTCCCCGCCTGGGACTTTGCAGGTATAGCGGAGTTCGTTGCCGCCAAAAGGGCCTTTTCGGAGATCTCCCGGTGAAATAGACGGCCTTACCCGCCCTATCCTCCTTGCCCGCCGTACGGGAGATACCGCTAAAACAGGTTCAACCGCTTTAACATCTCGGTAATCCAGGGGCTAAAATGTTCCGCTACCCTGGTAGTCGTTTCTTCCAGGGATAAGCTGCCGTCCACATCGAGATAAGCCACACCGAGGCGGATTGCCTCCTGCCGGACGTATTCGGCGATGCGAATGTCCCTGGCGATAAGGTTGGAAAGGCGTTTTTCCGCGCTGGTATTGTCGTGGGTTATCCCCTGGCGCTCCCGGCGGGCGGTCTGCTCGGCTTCCCGTTTTCGCCGGATCTGCTCGACAAAATTGGCGGTCGGCACCAGCCAGAAAGCCTGGTTAAGGCTGGATAGATACGGCAACACGTTTTGAGGAAAGAAATTGCCTTCCGCCACTATAAACCAGTCGTCCGGCAGGGCCCGTAAATCCTCGACAGCCAGTTCAAACTCCACCGGCCACGATTCCAGCACCTCCTCGAAAAGCGTATCTATCGAACGTGCGGCCCAACGCTGGTCTACGTTCATTTTTACAAAAGCTTCCATCGCCGCATCACCCTTTTCCAGGCGACGCCGGACATGGTTGCGCGCCATCGGGTCGAGAAAGTAGCCAACAAAGACGTGGGTCCGGGCAATCGTATGGGCGATAGTGGATTTCCCGGCGCAGGGGGAACCGCCAATCCATAAAACGTGTGATAGGTCTTTTTGCGAGCCAGCCATAGATAACTCTCCTAAAAATGAACAGGGTTAAGAGTCTGGTCATAAAGATAAAGAAACCCGATTAAAAGTCAAGCCGGCCACCAGAATTGAAAGTTCTAGCGGTAGCTCTAATGTGGGATAATATCTGTCAGTAATTTTGAAAATAAATTTTCAAATTCACGTTGAGGTAAAAATGAGTCGCAGTATTAATGGATACATTGAACTTAATACGGGAGCAGAACAGTGGCTAGCTCTTATTGATTTAAGCCTCTTTATTGATTTAAGTACGAATGACCAGGATACATATACGGTTCTTTTTGGCGATCAGCCGCACTTAAATTGGCGCAAATTAGGATTTCAACCGCTCTTCGAGAAATCAACCTTTCCTGATAATGTTTCCAAAGAGGTGGGGCTCGAAACCGGCATATACGATGAAAATACTTACCAGAGGGGCCAAATAATTAACGGCTATTATTATCCTTATTTTTCTGACGGCTATGTAATAGGATGGTCCGAAATTAAAGCAATTAACTGGAGGGAAACCAATTTAGAGGGTGAAACCAGGGGAGAATTTCTAACCGGGAACTGGCAGACCATCTTCGATTTAATGGAAGTGCTGGCAAAAAACCGGAAGGCCAAAAATATCCGATTAGTCGTGTGGATGACTTAAAGTCCACCCTCTTGGTAGTTATTCAAGGGATATGTCTATTAAACGGAAATAGCGGATTACTTCTTGAAAAAGACGGAGGGAGCATAGTCGTGATAGGGGGCGTACTCGTCACCTTGCCTATGCGCAAAGAAAAGACGCTGGTCCGACTGCGTAGGGTCGGCGGTAGGGTTCATCGAATAAATCCGGGCCCACTCGGCGGCGCCCCGGTCGCTATTAAAGAAAATCCGCGAACCGAGGGCAAAATCACTATCCACGACCCAGACCGGGTGGCTGTTATGGCCGTTATTGCCGACAACTCGCTGCGACCCGGTACCATCGGCGTTAATCAAATAAATGTCGAGCGGGGTAGTATCGGTCGCGTCGCTGGTGTTAAAAACCAGCCGGGTGTTGTCCGGCGAAAACTGCGGCCACAGGGCGTTAAGGTCTGTAAAGTCAGTCAATTTGACCGGCTCCGCTTTCGGATTGGTCAGGTCGAGGGTGTAAACCTGGAAAATCTTGCGGTCGTCCTGCATCGAAAAAACTACTTTTTTGTCGTCATAGGAAAAAGCGGGGCCGCGTTTGGGTTTCCCCCCGGTGCTGGTTAGCCGGACAGGGGTTTGGGCCGCGCCGTTTTCGAGCGACAGGGTGTAAAGCTCGCTATCATTGACATCCACGTAGACGATTTTCTGGGAGGCGTGGGCGAATTCGGGGGTCATTCCGCCGCTCAAAAGGCGGGTCTGGTTACTGCCATCCGGGTCCATCAGCCAGATTTCGATGACGCCATTGCCCGGTTCGCGCTGGAAGACCACTTTGGAGCCGTCCGGCGACCAGGCCGCCAGCGAATCCTTGCCGGTCCGGGTGAGTTGTTTTAGGACCTGGGTAGAAGTGTCGTAAGAATAGATGTTATAGATACCCTCGTCGTTGTACTCCGAGGTAAAAATGATAACGGCGTGTGAAACTGCGGCGGCGGGGGTTGGGGTTGAAACCGGGGCCTCCGTAGTGGCAGGCACCCCTCCGCTCCCGGCCTGGGTTACTGAAGCCGTCGAAGCGGTGGGTCCGGCAGTGGCCGCTGCCGAGGTAGCCGCCGCCAGCGTAAACGTAGGCGCTACCAGCGTTATCGTGGCAGCGGTAGTAACCGGGACAATAGTGCCGCCCTGGACCTGGTTGTTCAACCAGTAAAGCGCCAGCACCCCCAGGATTAAAGCCAACAAAAGCGGGAATAGGATTAACCACCATTTAAAACTCGCTTTTTTGGCCGTAGTCGCCGTATTTCCGGCGCGGGTCTGGCCCTTCCGTGGCGCCGTCGCCGGGCGAATAACCTTTGCCGGGGCCGTCCGTCCTTTTTGCGAGACCGGGGTCGCTTGCTTCCTGGGTGGTTGCGCTACCGGGGCTTTTTCTACCGGCGCTAAATCGCTTTCCGGTGGGATGGGCAGGTAAGCCCGCGAGATGGGCGCGGACGCGGAATTCAATTTGGTTGCCCGGTTGGGTAGTTGGGTGGTTTCGGACTGCTCGTGTTCGCTCGGCGGTTGAAAGGTGGTAGGCCGGGATAGCGCCGAGAAAGATTGAGGCATGGCATGAAAAGGGAGCGGTTCGTTCTCGAAGCGCTGTAATTCCTGCAAACTTAACGGGGTAGTCTGTTCCAGGTAGGACGAATGGACTGCCGGGCCGCTTGTTTTTAGCTGGGAGGGTGTTATCACGGGCAGTTCGCTCAAAGTGGCCTGGCCCGGCAGGACGGCGGGGTCTTTATCGAGCGAATTCCAGGTCGTGTTCTCTTTTTTGTTGGCTACTCCCCGGAAAGAGTCGAGGGTTTCGCGCCGGGCAAAATCCCGGACGGCCTCGCGGAAGGCCAGCGCCATATCACCGACCGTCTGGAAACGGGCTTCGGGCCGTTTCGCCAGGGCTCGCACGACCACGTCTTCGATGACCGGATCGTAATTAACGCCCCAGGTCTTGAGCGGGGGAAGTTGGTCATAGAGGTGTTTGAAGCCAATCCCATCCCCTTTAAAAGGCACCTCGCCACACAACATTTGATAGAGGACGATACCGAGCGAGTAAATGTCGCTGCGCGGGTCCACTTTATCCAGGAATTGTTCGGGGGCCATGTAGAGGGGCGTCCCCATTATTGTGCCGGTGCGAGAGGGGTTTGAATTGCTGAGCGCCTTGGCAATACCGAAGTCGGACAGCACCAGGTTATCGGCGGAATGGTGAATCAGGACGTTGGAAGGTTTTACGTCGCGGTGAACGATATTGCGGGAGTGGGCGTAACCGAGCCCGGCGGCAATCTGGGTCAGGTAGTTATCGATCTGGTCGAGTTGCAGCGGCCCCTGGTTAAGCTTATCTTTAAGGGTGCCGCCCCCGAAATAGCTCATAACCAGGTAGATTTTCTCGCTCTCCTGGCCGTAATCGTAGGCCCGCAAAATGTTGGGGTGGTTGAGGTCGCGCATTAGCTCGCTCTCGCGCTGGAAGCGAACCAGAAAGGTTTCTTCGCTGACGAGGTCGAGCGAGAGGACTTTTATCGCCACGTCCCGGTCGTTGACCGTATCGTAAGCGTGCAAAACCTGGGACATCCCCCCCTTACCGGCCAGGCCCAGAATGCGGTAGCGGCCTTCACCAAGCGTTTTCAGGTCACGCAAATAATGGCGACCGGGGGCTATCCCGCCTGCGCCCGGATTGGCCCCGCTTGCGCCTGTATCAGCTTGCCACGACATCCGCTATTGTACCGCTATTTTCTGTCCGTCCTGCATAACAAAAGGGTAAAGCCTGCGTTAATCTTAACATATGCGGTATAGCCGGGCAATAAGTATTTAGTCTTAAAGAGGGAATAGTCCGGCTTTATTGAGGATAACCTGGTGCGGATGACACCTAAACTCCCAGGCTAAAGCAAACAAGAACTTGAACATCAATTCGCAAAAGTTATTGACTTTTAGCCAGAAAAGAGTAAAGTTTATCCATTGACCAGTCAGTTCCAACCTTGCCGACGCCTGGCACTTGAAAGGTGGACCTTTTTATTGAGGGAGCTTTTCTGATACCGAACTTGCTCCAAAAATTTTCCACGTCAAATCTTAAACGTCTAGTTTTGAATTTCTTTATCTAAAAGTGTAAGAAGTGTAAGACGCCATCTGCCGCCTCCTTTTATCACTCATTCCCTTAGAAGTGTCGGTTTTTGGCCTTGAAGGAGAACTACCCAAATGACTGCTTCCGCAAATAAACCTGCAACCCTTGGTGAACTGCGCGAAAGCGGCTACCAACCGCTTACCGTCAAAGAAGAGATGCGCAAGAATTTAATCGAGAAAATGAAAAAAGGGGATGATATTTTCCCCGGTATTATCGGATATGAAGAAACCGTTATCCCCCAAATTGAAAACGCGATTCTTTCCGGCCAGGACATCGTCTTTTTGGGCGAACGCGGCCAGGCTAAAACCCGTATTGCCCGCAGCCTGACCAACTTGCTTGACCCCGAAGTACCGGTCGTGACCGGCGGCGACCTTAACGACGACCCGCTAAAGCCTATCTCGGCCCAGGCCAGGGCCATAATCGCTGAGCTGGGCGACCAGACCCCGATTGAATGGCTGCCCCGCGAGCGCCGCTATGGTGAGAAATTAGCCACGCCCGATATTACGATTTCCGACCTCATTGGCGAAGTTGACCCGATTAAAGTGGCCGAAGGTCGCTATCTCTCGGACGAATTGACCATCCACTACGGCCTGATTCCGCGCACCAACCGGGGGATTTTCGCCCTGAACGAACTGCCCGACCTGGCCGAACGCATCCAGGTAGGTCTGCTCAATATTATGGAAGAACGCGATGTCCAGATTCGCGGTTACAAAATCCGGCTCGACCTGGATGTGTTCGTGGTAGCCTCAGCCAACCCGGAGGACTACACCAACCGGGGGCGTATCGTGACGCCTTTGAAAGACCGCTTCGGCAGCGAAATTCGGACCCACTACCCGCGCACAATCGAACACGAAATCGCCATCATCGACCAGGAAGCCATGAAGTTCAAGACCGAGGGGATTGAACTGATTGTCGCGCCGTTCATGAAGGAGATCATCGCGGAAATTACCCACGAAGCCCGCCGCAGCCCTGACATCAGCCAGCGCAGCGGTGTGAGCGCCCGTGTAACCATCAGCAACTACGAGAATATCTTGAGTAACTCGCTGCGCCGGGCCATCCGGTTGGGTGAGCGGGCGGCCTCGCCCCGTATCTCCGACCTGCATGCGATTGTCAGCAGCACCGCCGGTAAAATCGAACTCGAAACCGTGGGCGACAACAAAGAGGAGCGCGTGGTCGAAAAGCTGATTCAAAAAGCTATCGCCGGAACTTTCAACCGCTACTTCACCACCATCGAATTCGAACAACTCATTCGCGGTTTTGACGCCGGGCTAAACATGGAGGCTTCCGAACTGATGCCTTCGATGGAATACGTCCACCAGGCTGCCGAGGTTGCCGAACTCAAAAAAGCGGTGGCTAAACTCCACGCCCAGGGCAGCCCGGTCACGGTCGCTTCCGCCGTCGAGTTCATCCTGGAAGGTCTGCACCTTAACCGCAAACTGAACAAGGACCGGGGCGAAGGCAAGGCCCGCTACCGCCGGTAGATAAACATTAAGTAGTTGGAAAGCAGTAAACTTATGCTTTATAAATATTCGCGCTGGGACGGTACGCAGCAGGTCATGCCTTTCGACGCTGACGAGGTGATGGACGCCCTCAGCGAAGACTTGATGAACGACAACTACAACGACCTGATGAGCGCCCTGCAAAAGCTGTATCGCTGGGGCTTTAACAACCAGATGGGCGACCGCATGCCGGGCTTACAGGAAATGCTCGACCGCCTCCGGGCCCGCCGCCAGTCCGAAATGAACCGCTATGACCTCGACTCGGTGATGCAGGACATTCGTGAAAAGCTCGACCAGATTGTTCAGCAGGAGCGGAAGGGTCTGGATAAACGGCTGGAAGATACCGCCAACAGCGACCAGAAAGAACTGCGCAACCTGCTCGAAAAACAGGTCAACAAAAAGCAGCAGTATCTCGACAAACTGCCGCAAGACCCCGGCCAGCAAATCCGCCAGCTCAACGATTACGAGTTCATGGATAACGATGCCCGGCAGCAGTTCCAGGAGTTGATGCAGCAAATCCAGCAGCAAATCCTGGGCAGCTACTTCCAGGGGATGAAGAACGCCATCGAAAACATCACGCCGGAGCAAAAGTCCGAGATGCGCAACATGGTCCAGGAGCTAAACCAGATGCTCCAGGACAAGGCCCAGGGCAAGGAGCCGAAATTCCAGCAGTTCATGCAAAAATACGGCGACTTCTTCCCACCCGGAATCAACAGCCTGGACGACCTCATCAAGCACATGCAGCGGCAGATGGCGCAGATGCAATCGCTCATGAATAGCATGTCGCCGGAGCAGCGCCGCCAGCTTGAAAGCCTGATGAATTCGATGTTGCAGGACGACCGCCTGCGGCTGGACCTGGCCCGTCTTGCGGCCAACCTGGAACAGCTTTACCCGATGCGCAACCCGATGGGGCAGCGTTACCCCTTCCAGGGAGACGAGAGCCTGGGTCTGGGCGAAGCCATGGACCTGATGAGCCGTTTACAGGAAATGGACATGCTTGAAAAAGACCTCAAGGATGTCCAGTACGGCAACAAGGGCCTGGGCCAGCTTGACCCCGAAAAGGTCCGGGAGTTGATGGGCGACGAGGCGGCTTCTCAGATTGAGCAACTCGGCGAACTGGCTAAAATGCTTGAAGACGCCGGGTATATCGAGAAAAAGGGCAACCGCTACGACCTGACGCCACGCGGGATGCGCAAAATCGGTCAGAAAGCCCTCAAAGACATCTTTTCCCAACTCAAAAAAGATAGCTTTGGGAAGCACAAGACCAGTTTCACCGGGTCAGGTGGCGAACGGACGGACGTTGCCAAAAAATACGAGTTTGGCGACCCCTTCCTGCTTGACCTCGAAAAGACGGTCATGAACGCGGTCTTCCGGGAAGGCCCGATGACCCCGGTGCGGATTCAGCCCCCCGACTTCGAGGTCTACCGCACCGAGCTTGTCACTTCCTCGTCCACGGTCCTGATGCTGGATATGAGCCGCTCGATGATTCTGCGGAACTGCTGGGCCGCGGCCAAGAAAGTCGCGATGGCCCTTAACCAGCTTATCCAATCGCAATTCCCGCGTGATAACCTGTACATCATCGGGTTTAGCGACCGGGCCCGCCGCATGACCGCCGAAGGGCTCAACCAGGTCTCCTGGAACGAGCAGGTCTACGGCACCAACATGCAGCACGGCTTCATGATGGCCCGCCAGCTTTTGGGCAAACACAAGAGCGGCAACAAGCAAATCATCATGATTACCGATGGTGAGCCGACCGCGCACCTCGAAGAAGACGGGCAGGTGTTCTTCTCCTATCCGCCGACCCAGCGCACGGTCAGCGAAACCCTCAAAGAAGCCGCCCGCTGCACTCGCGAAAACATCGTTATTAATACTTTCATGCTGGAAAAGAGCCGCTACCTGGCGAAGTTTATCGAGCAACTCACCCAGATAAACAAAGGCCGGGCCTTCTATTCCAGCCCCGAAAGCCTGGGCGAATATATCCTGGTGGATTACGTCTCCCAGAAACGCAAACACGTAAAATAAATTCTAGCCGGGTACAGCCTAACAATGTTGTCAGACCGTACCCGGTTTTTGTTTAACCCTGGCGAAACCCGTACAAGTTCGCAAACCCAACCGATTTTAACGTTATAACCGAATAAACCAGCTCCTTGAATACCACCGAAAAAAGTCTGGCAAATAAAAATAATCCCTGGCTGGCCGCTTTTTTACTGGTGGGAAGCCTCGCTTTACTGTTCTGGCTCGACTATTCTTTCCTGTTGCCCCTAAAAGAGGTTGATGCAAACGACGTGACCTTTTTTTGGAGCGGAACCCGCACCGTTCTGCTTGGAGGCAATCCCTACGACCCCACCCCTGGCAGCCTCTATCATCAAATCCGGGTAGAAGCGGGTGGCGACCCCAAATTCATAGACCCATTTAAAAGCCCCGTCCTGCTAACCCTGCTCTTTCTGCCCCTGGCCGCGCTCCCGTTGAGCATAGCCGCCGCCCTATGGACCTTAATTACCCAGGTCTTACTTGGAATGAGCGTTTTCTGGGTAATAAGAGGGGCCGGGCTGACCTCTCTACCGGGTCGGGTGCTGGCCGGTATCGGGATGGCCCTGCTCTGGCGTTATACCTTCCTGGAAATGATTGTGGGGAACTTGAGCTTGCTGCTCCTGTTTGCCATCGTGGCCGCTTGGTATGCCAGCCTGAAACACCACCCCTACCTGGCCGGGGCTGCCATCTCCCTACTCCTGCTAAAACCCCAGGTCACTTTCTTAATCGTACCGTTGCTGCTGGCGCTGCCCATCTCCGGGGATAAAAATGACCCGGCAAATTGGAAAGGCCGGGCCAGTCTGCGCCGTCTGATTGGCTTCGGCCTGGTTTCGTTATTCTTTATGAGCTACAGCTTCGCGGTCCAACCCAGTTGGGTCGGCCAGATGGCCGGGACGCTTTTCGGCTCAAACCAATCCTACTTCAACAACCAGGATATAAACAACCAGCTTACCTCTTTAAGAAGCGTGGTGGCCGCCTTTGTGCCGGATTCGGCCCTGGTCCAACCGGTAGCGATAGTGATTGCGATACCGCTCTGGCTGGGCGCGGGCTGGTTGTGGTGGCGGTTTCGGAACAACCTCAAGGCCGCGCCTTTTCTACTGGCTACCGTAACCGGCCTCAATATCCTGACCAGCCCCTATATCCGTGATTACGATAGCGTGGTTTTGCTTTTCGGCTTGCTTTTTTGCTTTTTTACCTTGCAACGGCAGGAGAAAAATAAACTTCTGCGGGGGAAATGGAGTTGGCTATGCTGGCTACTGGCTTTCCTGCCCTACCCGGTGCATTTCCTGGCTACCGCGACCAGCTACGCCTTCGAAAATCTTATTACCCTGCTCTATTTACTGCTGGTAGCCCTGACCTGGCGAGAAAGCGCCAAGACCACCATAACGGCGGCACCCCTAATAGCGAGTGAAGAATCCCTGACGCTTTAACTCCAGATAACTTCGGGTAAAGGGTCTTGAAGGACCCTTACCACGTACCAGTCGGTCCCTTTTGCGTAAATCCGGTAATAGACCCGGCCATAGTTTTCCACCGTATAAATCTCGGTGGCCCCCGCTAAATCTTCCGGGGTAATCTTATCAAAGGTGTATTTCCCGTATTCCGGCACATACAACCAATCCCCTTTGCCATCTACCCTGGCGTTTATTTCGGCGTAATTATACCGGGCGGGGTCTAGCCCGCTATAGAACAGGTAGCTAATGTAAGGTTCGGTAGTTTGGGTATCAACCTTGACCGAAGTAAATTTGGTGTCATTTTGCACCAAATATTGCGTGTATTGTTTGGCACCATAAAGATAAAATTCGGCGGAAAGTCTTGGATATTCCCCAAAATACTTGAGGCTAAAAACGGCCAGGTAAAAGAGGGATAGCCCCACAATTGCCGTATAAACAAGCCCTAAAACCCTTTTGGGGGTGATCAGGCTGAGAAAAACGCCCAGCCCAACTACCGCAAAAATCAGCATCAGGGGAAGCCCTTGCAATATACGCATTTCATTATACTGGTCCATCGTTATGGAGGCCGGGACCGGGAAAAGCACCCACCACGCTAAAAGCAAAAGTGAGGTTCGTTTACTAAGAATAAAAGGTTTTTTGGAAAAGAGGGAGATGACGCATAAAACCACTCCCATATAGTAAAAAGGGGCCAGGAAGTTATAGACCATCTCAATGCCCGGCACGTGGTCCGAAATTACCCCGCTGTCCTGGTAAAAATAGAAATTGGGCAGAATATAGGAAAGATAGCGGGTTATAAAAGTTGTAAGCGGGTCAATCCCCTCCCGGAAAATCGAAACGGAATTATAGCGGGCATTATAACGAGCCGGGTCCATCAATACTAAAAGGTAAAAAGGCGCGGTCAACACCAGGTAGGTGGCGCAAATAACCAAAAACTTCTTGATGGTGGCCCACCAGGGCAGTTTCGTCGCCGGGTCAATAAGGAAAAGCAGCCCCAACAGCATGGGCACAAACATTTTAAAGGTCGGGTAGCAATAACCCAGGGCCGCCGCACAGAGCCCGACCAGGACATATTTCCAGGGGCGCGGGGTCACAGTTTCGCTGGCCCGGCAATAAGCATAGACAAATAACAAAAGCAAAAAGGTAACCGGGGCGGGCGGGATGCCCAGGCGCGAGGTCATTACACTCCAGGGCATTATAGCCAGGAGAAAACTGGCGAGGAGGGCAAAATCTTTTCTTTTGGTCAGTTGTTTGACCAGGAAATACATCATCGGGACTGCTGCCGTCCCAAACAAAGCCGCCGGTAGTCGCACCGCAAATTCCGTAAGGCCCAGAATCCAGACGAAAGGTATAGTCAGGTAGGTAATCAGCGGCGAAGGCCAATCCTCAAACGACTCCAGCATAACTGGTAAGAAATTACCGTGATGGTCTCGCAGCGTCTGGCCTAACGAAAAAGCATCCACCCCATTTGAGGCTTCATCCTGGTTTAAACCGCCCGGATTAGTCGAAAGGTTAAAGACTCTTAAAAAGAGGGCCAGGGCCACAATCAAAAGCAATAAAAGAGTGGCGTAATGCTCTCTGAAAAAAGCCTGGTTAAAGGTAAAATCAAAAGTCCTGGCTTTTTTTTGCGTGGAAAACCCGGTCGGGGGCTCAATTACATGGCTCATTTATACCTTGCTGTAGGGCAACACCACTAAAAGGTCAAATTATATAAGGGCTGGCAGGAGTAATATAGCTTATTACCTTGATTGCTAGTAAAAATTGACATCCATCGAAAAAATGTGCAAGTTAATTGCGCCAACAAAAACACTTGTACAAAGGAAAATCGATGGATGCCAAGTGGATTATAACCTGTTTCGTGGCTATAGACGACCTTAT
>Ga0209963_1000484_pt1 | contig 58220 bp, 68 predicted proteins | sample ThiBio_1000_biof_2_FD_183957 | JGI IMG/M metagenome (GOLD analysis project Ga0209963, IMG submission 183957) | Wastewater bioreactor microbial communities from Cape Town, South Africa - Thiocy_cont_1000_biof (SPAdes) | ecosystem: Engineered > Bioreactor > Thiocyanate-remediating >...
ACCGAGGCCATCAACGGCCGCCTCGAAGCACTCCGCCGCAACGCCCTCGGCTTCCGCAACCTGATCAACTACCGGCTCCGGTCGCTACTGCACTGCGGGGCACTCGCACTCTAAATCCGGAAGAGCCGGTTATGCGCAGCGTCCGGCGGTTGCCGCTGGTGGGGACGGTCGTGACGACCGAACGCTGCGCATAATCCCGTCTGGACTCTGAGCACGTGGCTCGGCACGGTGCCGGGCCTTCGTGACTGGAGGTCAACCGTCATGGCGGCTGTTTCCGAACTGGTGTCCGGGCTGAATGCCGAGCTGGTGCGTCTGGGCTACAGGCCCTCGACGATGGTCTGGTACCGGGGGTGCTGGCGCCGCCTGGAAGCGTTCTTCGCGTCCCGTGGCGTCCAGGAGTTCTCGCTGGACGTGGCGATGGCCTGGGTCGACCAGGCGTCCGGCGGCTTCTTCGATAAGGAGCAGGCCGGCACGCTGAAGCCGACCGACGTGTACCTGTTCCGCGTCGCGGCGATGCTCGACGACTTCGCCATCCACGGCGCGGTGCTGCGCCGCTATTCCCGGACCGTGGACAAGCTGAGCGCCGAGCAGGCCGACACGCTGGCCCGGTTCAAGGCGTGGCTGCAGGGGTCCGCTTGCGCCGTATCGACCGTGCGGGCGTATGCCACGGTGGCCAGCGAGTTCCTCGCGTTCACCGACACGAGGGGCGGACTGGCCAGCCTGGGCGTCGGGAGCATCGACGCGTTCGTGGCCACCCTGGCCGGCTACCAGGCCAAGACGGTGGAGCACAAACTGTGTGCCCTACGGTCGTTCCTGCGGTTCGCCGTCGGCGACGGGCTGGTCGAGGCCACGGTGCTGGAGGCGGTGCCTGCGGCGAAGTCGACCCGGCAGGCCAGGATCCCGTCGGTATGGGACCCGGCCGACGTGACCAAGATCCTGCAGGCGGTCGACCGGGGCAACCCGTGCGGCAAACGCGACTACGCGATCATCCTGCTGATCACCCGGCTCGGGCTGCGCGGCGTCGACGTCAAACGGCTGCGGTTCGCCGATCTCGATTGGCCCGACAACCGGCTGTCGGTGGTGCAGGCCAAGACCGGCCGCCGGGTGCAGCTGCCGCTGCTCAAGGACGTCGGCTGGGCGATCATCGACTACATCCGGCACGGCCGCCCGCAAGCCGACTGCCCGCAGGTGTTCATCCGGCACACCGCCCCGATAGGCCCGTTCTCCGACCAGGATCACCTGCACCAGATCCTGGCCAAGCACGCCCGGGTGGCGCATGTTCGGCTGGGTGAGGAACGCCGCCACGGCATGCACTCGCTGCGACACACGCTGGCGACCCGCCTGCTGGAAGCCGGCACACCGGTCGAGCAGATCGCCGAGATCCTCGGCCACCAGCGGGCCGCGTCCACGGGCGTCTACCTGAAATCGTCGCTGCGCCTGTTGGCCGCCTGCGCCCTGGACCCGGACGCGCCGGCATCGGGAGCGCGACGATGAGCGCCGGCGTCACGCTGTCCGAGGCGATCACCGCCCTGGTGGCCGAGAAACGCGCGGTCGGCTACAAATACGACGCCGAGGCGCGGGTGCTGGCCCGGTTCGAGGCGTTTCACCGCAGCGAGTTCCCGGGGTTGGACACGCTCACCGAGACGTCGGTGCAGGCGTGGATCACCGCGGCCCGGGCTCGGAACGTGCGACCCGCGACCCTGCAGGGCCTGGCCGCGCCGGTGCGGGAGCTGGCCCGCTGGCTGGGGCGGCGAGGCGCGCCGGCCTACCTGCTGCCCCGCTCCGCGCTGCCCCGGCCCGCCCGGTATGTCCCGCACATCTACACCGACACCGAACTGGCGGCGCTGTTCACGCAGACCGAGCGTTGCCACTACTGCTCGCAGGTTCCGCTACGCCACCTGGTCATGCCGGTGCTGTTCCGCACGATCTACGCCTGCGGGCTGCGCTGCTCGGAGGCCCGCATGCTGCGCCTCGCCGACGTCGACATCGACATCGGGGTGCTGCAGATCCGCGACGCGAAAGGCGGCACAGACCGGCAGGTGCCCGTCACCGAACCGCTGCGCGCCAGGCTCGCCAGCTACCACGCCCAGACCACCGGTCGGACGGGCCGGCGGGAGTGGTTCTTCCCCGGCAGCAAGCCGGGCGAGCCGCTCACGCTGGGCAACGTCGACAAGAACTTCCGCCGGTTCCTCTGGCAGGCGCGGATCTCCCACGGCGGCCGAGGACACGGCCCCAGGGTGCATGACCTGAGGCACACGTTCGCGGTCAACAACCTGCGATCCTGGTTCGCCGAGGGCCGCGACGTCGGCGCGTTGCTGCCGGTGCTGCAGACCTACATGGGTCACTCATCCATCGCCGACACCGGCTATTACCTGCACCTGACCGCCGAGTCCTACCCGGACATCACCGCCCGGGTGCAGCAGATCATCGGTGACGTCGTCCCACCCGTCACGGCAGGGCCCCGTGATGGCCACTGACTTCGCGGTGTCCCTGCGCCGGTTCCTTACCGGCCACCTGGCCGGGTTGCGCGGCTGTTCACCGAACACGATCGTCTCCTACCGTGACGCTTTCAAACTGTTGATCTGCTACTTCCGCGACGAACGGTCCGTCCCGCCCGAACGTCTCACCCTCGAGCTGATCGACGCCGCCGCGATCACCGGGTTCCTGGCCTGGCTACGGGCCAGCCGGGGAAACAGTCCGTCGACCTGCAACCAGCGGCTGGCCGCGATCGACTCGTTCTTCTCCTGGATGCAGTCGCAGGACCCGGCCCGCATGGCGTGCTGCCAGGACATCCTCGCGATCCCTGCCAGCAAGCACGACCAGCCGGGCGTGGCCCACCTGAGCGTCGCCCAGACCCGCGCACTGTTCGCCCTGCCCGATCGGTCCACCCGGGCCGGCCGCCGAGACGCGACCCTGCTCGCCACCCTCTACAACACCGCGGCCAGGGTTCAAGAACTCGCCGATCTGACCGTCCGCGACATCCGCCTGGATCACCCCGCGATGGCCGCCCTGACCGGCAAGGGCCGCAAGAGCCGTCACGTTCCGATCGACGCCAACACGGCGGCACTGCTGGCCGCCTACCTCGCCGAACGGCATCTCGACGGCCCGGGCCACGAGCACCATCCGGTGTTCTTCAACCAGCACCGCGTCAAACTCAGCCGCGGCGGCATCGCCTGGATCCTTCGCAAATACCAGGACCGAGCAGCCGATCCGGCGCTCATCAGCGCCCACCTGAGCCCACACGTTCTGCGGCACAGTCGGGCCATGCACCTCTACGACAGTGGCGTTCCGCTGCCCTACATCCGTGACATCCTCGGCCACACCGACCTGTCCACCACCGAGATCTACGCGCGCGCCTCCACCGAGGCCAAACGCAAGGCACTCGAAGCCGTCTACGCCGACGTCGTCACCGCCGATCTGGCCGAATGGAACCAGGACCCCGAACTGCTCAACTGGCTCGCCAGCCTCTGACCGCGCCCGGGATTATGCGCAGCGTTCGGTCGTCACGACCGTCCCCACCAGCGGCGCAGCCGGACGCTGCGCATAACCCAGCACTGCTCATAGGGGTCGTTATGCACAGCTGCGCATAAGCCGCCCTGCGGGGTGCCGGTGACCGGCCGACGGACCCGACCGTCCTGCATCACACCGGCGCGCAACATCACGCGCAAGAGTTGCAGCACGCCCTGGTCACAGACGCGTTCCTCGACCGCGCGCATCAACTTGTCGTGCGGAATCGCCCCGAAACAGTCGGCGATGTCCGTCTCCACCACCCACCGCCTGCCCCGCCAGGACTCATCGATCAAGACCTGCAGGGCGTCGTGCGCCGAGCGTTTCGGGCGGAACCCGAAACTGCACGGCAGAAAGTCGGCCTCGAAGATCGGCTCGAGCACGATCTTCAGCGCCGCCTGCACGATGCGGTCACGGACCGAAGGGATCGACAACGGACGCTGCTCGACCATGCCGGGCTTCGGGATGAGCACCCGCCGCGCCGGCAACGGCCGCCACCGTCCCTCCCTCAAGTCCTGGGCCAGCTCGTCGAGGAGCCGGTCCACGCCGTGCTCCTCGACATCAGCCAGGGTGATCCTGTCGATACCCGGGGCGCCGTTGTTCCGGCGCACCGCGACCCACGCCCGCCACAGGACATCTCTGCGATAGACCTTGTCCCGCAACGCGTGAAACCGTCGTCCCGAATCAGCCTTGGCCGACCGGTAGAGCGCATGCTGCAAGGCACGGACCGGATCCATTCTCGCGGATCCCGCCATGGTGGAACTAGCCGTATCGACACTCACCAGGCCCCTCCCTCCAGAACTGCGCATGAACGAAGCAGCGGCCCTTCCCTCACCGGCGGTTATGTTGTCCGCACGGCTCGATCAGTACTACGACCGCCTCCGACTCCCTCCCAGCACCCGATCCACTTCCCGGCTCCACACCGGTTATAAGAAGGGCTGTCCACGCCAATCGCAGGGCGCTTCGGCCGGGGAGGGCCTCTCCAGTTCCCGCCGCCACCGTCTCAACGTTCCGCGCCCTCTTACGCCGGGGAGTCCTTCGCGGCTGCGCTTCCAGGCTCTTCACCGCTTCCGTGGCCTTCGCCGTGAACCGCTCGGCTCGGCTCTCCCTCAATGTCTAACGACGCGGCAGGCTTCGCTTCCGCTACGGACCGCTGATTCGCTTCCCCCACAGGGCTTTCGACGCTGGGCTTCGGCCCGACCCGTTTCCAGACCAGACCGCCAGCCTGCTACCGGGCCTCCTGGCAGCTACCCGGACCGGACTCACACCGGCAGGCGACGACGAGCTTCAGACCACGACACGACCGCTGGACGATCACCTCCTGATCACTGGACGCACCGGCTGTCGTATTAGGTTGCCACCGCTGTTGGAGCCGAAGTCGGCGTGTGTCCCGTCAGGGCCTGTTCGGCGGAGTTCAGGGATGTCGTATGCGCACGGCGTCGACGAACCTGCATCGCCGAAGGGGTAAACCATGAACGACTCCGACCACCCTGGCCGTCCCCGACGTACGGAACCCGGCCACCGAACACGCCTCACCGACGTCGCTGCGGCCGATACCCATGATCGCTTCGGGCCGACGAACCGACGGTCTGCGATCACCGCCGCCGTCACAGCCAGCCACGTCCGTGCCACGGACGCCGATTCGAGCACTTCTCCTGGGCCGCTGCGTGATGAGCTCGACAACCCCGGCGGTCCACACCACGCCAGCGATGAACGGACGCCCAGCAACCCGTCGGCGGCCGAACCGCCACCGGCTCTGTTCACCCCGGCCCAAGCGGCGCAGCTGCTGCAGGTGCGGGAGTCGTGGTTGCGCCGGCGCGCCGCCCAACGGCGGATTCCGTGCACGTTCCTGGGCAAGCATCTGCGCTTCTCCCCCGCCGACCTCAACCAGATCATCACCGATGCCGCACGCCCCACCACCGATCGCCAACAAACCCCGCAACCCGGCACGCGCAGCCCGTCGCCCCCGCGGATGACCAGTCGGACTCTGACAGCGCGGCGACGACCCACTCGCTGACCCGGCCGGTCTTCGGCCGCCTGAACACAGATGGGTTGATCTTCTCCGCGTACAGAGCGTGGATGTGGTCGTGCCGCTGATGGCGGCACGGCCACATCCACGAGCGCACCCGAAGGAGCACACCGATGGCCTGGGTAGAGAAACACCGCGACGGCTACCGCGTCCGCTACCGGCTCAACGAGGCACTGCTCACCGAGAACGGCTACACCACCCGTACCGCGGCCGAGGACCGCGCCGCCGACATCGAATCCGACCAACGCCGCGGCCGGTTCGTCGACCCCCGCCTGGCGCAGACCTCGATCGACGAATGGATCCGTTCCTGGAACGAGGCGCACTACGTCACCGCCACCACGCGGGCGACCTACGACTCCCACATCCGCAACCACATCCTGCCCCGCTGGTCGGGCACCGCGTTGGGTGACATCCAGCGGATCGCGGTCAAGGGCTGGGTGAACAACCAGCTCCGCCGAGCGCTCAGCGACAAGAGCTGCCAGGACATCCTGGTGCTGTTCTCCATGATCCTCGGCGAGGCCGTCGACGAAGGGCTCATCGGCGCCAACCCCTGCCGCAAGCTGCGCATCACCTTCGCCGAACCCACCGAACGCCCGCACGCCACCGCCGACGAGGTCGTCGTCATCTCCGCACGTATGCCCGCAGGCCCCGGGCTGATGGTCCTCACCGCCGCCTACACCGGGCTGCGCTGGGGTGAGCTCGCCGGGCTGCAGTGGACACGGGTCCATCTCGACGACCCGAACCCGCGTATCGAGGTCGACGCCGGCGACGGTGCGCTGCACGAGCTGGGTGGCCGTCTCGAGCTCGGGCCGCCCAAGAGCGCAGCCAGCGCCCGGACCGTGCACCTGCCGCCGTTCCTGGCCAACCTACTGGTCGATCACCGCGGCACCCATCAGTCCGGCATCGGACAGTGCGATCCGGACAGCGTGTTCGTGTTCACCGGCGTCCACGGCGGGCTGCACCGGCGGGCGAACTTCCGGCAGCGCTTCTGGCAGCCCGCCCTGACCGGGCACCGCGACCGCGGGTGGGCCGCGATCCAGCGGGAGATGCACTTTCACGACCTGCGCCACACGCACGAGACGTGGCTGGTCGAGGACCAGGTTCCCCGTGTCCTGCGGTTGCAGCGCCTCGGGCACAAGCGCAAGGACATCGACGACTTCTACTCGCACGTCACCCCCGCCATGCGGGCGCGGATGCTCGCCGGGTTGCAGCAACGGTGGGACGGCAGCGGCGGGCAGGGCGCGGCCCAGGTCCTCGACGCCCAGAACCTCGACACCGGGCCGGTCGATGCGGGGCCGGATGCCGCGTGAACACTTCGGACCGCAGAGGTGTTCAGACGGGTCTGCTCCCCGATTGCTCCCCCAGACGACAAACGGCCCGCCGATGAAGATCATCGACAGGCCGTCTGACCTGGCATAACACACTGTGGGCGATACTGGGATCGAACCAGTGACCTCTTCGGTGTGAACGAAGCGCTCTCCCCCTGAGCTAATCGCCCGAGCCGTGGAGAACTCTAACACCCACCTGGCCCAAGGTCGGTCAGGGGGTCAGGCCGGCATCAGGCCGCGGAGGGGCGACCGGAGCCACGCCCACTCGAGCCCGAGGCAGCCCCCCACGACCGCGAACGCCCCGACGAGCCATCCGCACGTCACGATCACCAGCAGGACGGCCAGCGATACCCCAGCCCGTACGAGGTGGTTCTGGCGAGCCGGCCAGGCGACCCACGCGTCGTAGCGGCGGCGGACGAAGCGCAGCGCCTTCCGGGCCGCCGTGAACTCGGTAGCGAGGATGCCCAGACCGACGAAAATGATCGCCCAGCCCGGCCCCGGCGCGGGCAGCGCGATGATGCCCACGACGACGACCACGAACCCGCGCAGCCCGACGACGACCTTGAACACCACGTCCAGCGTCCGGTTGCGGGCGACGGAGGACCGGAACCCGCGGTAGCCGGCGGCGATCCGCCGACCCCGAGCCCGGACGCGCTCGACCGTTCCCGAGCGCCGCACCACCACGTCCGGCTTGGTCGTCCGCCCACTCGCGACCACGGCCCGACCCCTATCGAAACGGACGATCCGGTCAGATCAGGCCTCGACCTGCCCCTTCGCGACGACCGTGGTGGGCTTGGCGGGCGCCGTCTTCCCGGGCTCGATGGAGATGGCGTAGTCGGTGAACCCGTCGGAACCGTTCACGTCGCCGACGGTGTGCACGCCCTTGTCGCCGGACTCCACGTCGAACGGGCCGAGCGGTGCGGGGGCCGCACCGGCGCGCAGACCCCACAGCACGTAGGTGTTGTTCTTCGAGTTGGCCGGCAGGCTCACGACGTAGACCTGACGCTTGCCGTCGACGACGACCACGGCCGCCGTGGTGGCCCCGGTCGTGGCGTCGGCGAGCATCGCGTGCCGCACGCCGGGCTTGTCGAGCTGCCCCATGAGGTCGGCGATGCTCTGCGCCTGGGCGGTGAGCGTCTCACTCTGCTGCTCCAACTGGGTGGTGCGCACGGCGAGACCGCCGACCGCCAGCACCCCGATGAGAGCAACGGACGCGGCGACGAGCCTGCGCCGGGTGAGCCACGAACCCCGCGAGCGGGGCGGCGTGGCGGGTGGAGTCGGCTCGTCGAGGCGGTGCCGGGACTGCGGAAGGGGCGCGGGCGCGGCCCGACGGCTCGTCGACGAGACCTGTGGGGTGTCGCCCGCGGCGGACAGGATCGCCTCGCGCAGCGACGCCGGCGGCTCGACCTGCTCCACCGCCGCACCGAGCGACGACAGCACGGCGTCGGCCTCCCGGACGGCCACCTGACAGGTGGCGCACTGCGGCACGTGCAGGAGGACGGCCATCTCCTCGTCGGGCTCGAGGGCGTGGAGCGCCCAGCCGACGGCCTGCTCGGTGAGCGGGCAGGGCTGGTTGCGGGGAGTCGTCATCGTGCGCCGCCCATGAAGTCGGTGGCGAACTCACCGAGAAGCGGACCCAGGACGCTGCGCAGGCGCTGCACCCCGGTGAACATCCGGGACTTGACGGTGCCCAGGGGCACACCGGTGAGGGCCGCGACCTCCCGCTGGGTATAGCCGCCGTAGTACGCCAACGCGAGGGCCTGGCGCTGCTCGACGGGCAGTCCACCGAGTGCGTCACGCACCTGACCTGCGACGACCCTGCCGAGGGCGGCCTGGTCGGCACCGGGGCCCGGCGGGGCCGACCACTCGTCGCCGTCCTCGGCCGCCGGCACCGTGCGTCGACGGATGGCGCTCTCGCGTCGCACCGCGTCGACGGACTTGTGGTGGACCAGCGTCAGCAGCCACGTGCCGAACGACCCGCGCGCGGAGTCGTAGCGGGAGGGATCACGCCAGAAGGCGAGGAACACCTCCTGGACGACGTCCTCGGCGATGCCGTCGTCGGCACAGATGCGCCGGGCGAGGGAGTAGGCCGGACGGCCGTAGCGGTCGTAGAGACCGCCGAGGGCCGACTGGTCGCCGTTGACGATCCGGCTGACGAGTGCCTCGTCCGCCGGATCCTGAGCTCGACCGTTGACCCGAGACGTGGCCCGGCCGCGCCGCTCGGGCACATCGGGGGTCTCGGCAACCTCAGCCACCAGTGGGATCCTCACGTCCTGTCTTCGCCATTGCGGCGCGACCGGTTCAGATTAGTCCTTCCTGCTCCGTGCGACCTGGCACACACGCTTCCGACGTGCATCGGACAGGGGGACACGCTGACCCGTCAGAGTGACAGTGGGGGTCATCCGAGCGGTCTCTGCCGCTCTACCCGTCACATCTTCCCGACACGGTCGTTTTTCCGCATGACGAACCACGCGGGACCACGAAAGAGGACGCACGATGCGCGACGAGCACACGGTCATCTGCTCACCGGCGGTGTTCGAGTTGATCGCCCATGACGCGCCGCCCGTGGCGGTGAAGGTCGACTTGAGCTACCACAGCCGCGATCCCTACGCGGTGCAGGCATCCTTCCTGACCGGGAACGGTACGGCGGTCGACTGGGTGTTCGCCCGGGACCTCCTCCACGACGGCCTCGTCGCCGACTCCGGGACGGGTGACGTCCGGGTGCTGCCGATGCCGAGCAACCCGAACAAGGTACAGCTGGAGCTGTCCTCGCCGTCCGGGCACGCGGTCTTCACGACCTGCGCCCAGACGCTCGGCGACTTCCTCTACCGCACCTACGAGGCCGTCCCGCCGAAGACCGAGTACGACTGGCTCGACTTCGACATGGCGCTCTCGGACCTCCTGAACGACCCTGCGCGCGACTAGTCGCAGGTAGAAGCCCGTCGCGCGGGCAACCGGGGGGTGGTGTTGGAACCCCCTCAGGGCCTGCGCTAAGGTTTCACCACCACCGCAGCGGAGACGCTGCACTTGCGGACGTAGCGCAGCTGGTAGCGCATCACCTTGCCAAGGTGAGGGTCGCGGGTTCGAATCCCGTCGTCCGCTCGGAGGAACCTCGGGTCCCGTCGGACCTCCCCAAGGGTCGAGATCCACGGCGAAGTCTCGATCCGCTGGTTCTGGCGGAGTGGCCGAGTGGTTTAGGCAAGGGCCTGCAAAGCCCTGTACGCGGGTTCGATTCCCGCCTCCGCCTCGGGCGATTAGCTCAGTGGGAGAGCGCTTCCTTGACACGGAAGAGGTCACAAGTTCAATCCTTGTATCGCCCACCACCCACGACAGGCCCCTGACCAGCACGGTCGGGGGCTTTCGTCGTATCCGGGGCAGGCTCTCCCCAGCCGCGCAGCCTGAAAAGGCACCAGAAAGGCACCACGCCGGTCATCGAGGCACCAGCGCGTCGGCCAGGCCGTCGTCCTGGTCGTCATCGTCCGGATCGTCGTCGAGCGCCTGGAGCACGCGCGACGGGTCGTCGGTGCGCCGCGTGTAGAGATCCAGCGTCGTCGACGAGCGTTCGTGACCGAGAACGCGCTGAACCATGTTCACCGGAACCCCGTCGTCCACGAGCCACGTGGCGTACGAGTGGCGGAGGTCGTGGAAGCGGAGCCCGCCGGCCTGGTGACGCGCGACCCATCGCACGGCCGCCGGCTCCCGGGCGAACATCGCCGAGCTTGGCACGCCCGCCGCGTCGGCCCATTCGGCCCGGAACTTCTCCCCGTCCTGCTCGACGAGCCCGAGCAGCCCGGCCCGCACGAGCGCCGGCCGCCACACCCGCGTGCGGAACAGCGTCCGTCGGTAGGCGCCGCCCACCTGGTTGGCGAAGATCAGGCCCGCCTCCCCACGCGGGTGGTTTGCCATGTGCTCCCGGAGCAAGGTTACGAGCCATCCCGGGAGCGGCACGGTCCGCCGGCCCGCCGTCGTCTTGGGGAACGGCTTGAACGAGGTGTGGCCGGAGACCTCGATCACTGTCCGGATCACCCGCAGCCGTGCCGCGTCGAGGTCGACCGCATCGGCGCACAGCCCGGCCGCCTCACCCCAGCGGAGCCCCGCTCCCCCACCGACGGCCACGATCGCGCGGTAGCGGTCCGGCACCACCGGCAGCAGCGAGGACCGGAACACGGCCCGGTCGACAATCTGCTCGTCGGTGTCCTGCGTCCGGCGCGACGGGATGCGCACGCCCTCGCACGGGTTGAAGGCGATCAGCCGGTTCCGCAGAGCCGATCGCATCACCCCGGACATGAGCCGGCGGCACTGCACGAGCGTGGCCGGCGACAGCCGCGCGCCCAGGTCGGTGATCCAGCCCTGCACCGACAGATGGTCGATCCGGGCGAGCTGCCACGTGCCCCACTTGGCGAGGACATGGTTCCGCATCACCGAGTCGTCACGCGCGGTCGTCGTCGCCTCCGTGTTCCACGTCTGCATCCACTCCCGGGCGTGGTCGCCGAACAGGACGCGGCCGGCGTGCGGCGAGACGTAGGCACCGGTGCTCTTGGTCGTGTTCATCCGGGCCAGGAAGGCCGACGCCTCCCGTTTGGCGGTGAACGTCTTGGACGCTTGCGTGCCGCTCGGCTCCCGCCACGAGGCGCGCCAGTTGCCGGCTGGGGTCTTGCGGATGCCGGGCATCAGGCGGCCGCCTGTCCGTCGAGCCAGGCGTGGAACCTCTTGCGCGGGATCAGCCAGCGCCGGCCCACGCGCTCGGCGGGGATCACCCCGTCCCGGACGTGCTGGTAGGCGATGCCGCGCGAGAGGTTGAGCAGGTAGGCCACCTGGTCGACGGTGTAGGTCAGCCGCTTGGTGTCGATCATCGCGGCGGAGGGTGCGGTCATGATCGGGTCTCCCTTCGGGTCGTTCGTTGTTGTCGGATGCGTTCGGCGATGGCCATCGCCAACTCCCGTTCTGCGTGGTTGTTGTGCCCGACGCCGAGCAGGCGCCAGTCGTTGATCACGGTGACCGAGTCGAGGTCGATCGGGTCGCCGGTCTCGCCCCAGGTATCGCGGGCGAGCTGGTCGAGCTCGTGACGCACCCGCCAGGACCGCCGCTCGCCCCGGATTGCGCGGAAGGTCGTCGAGTACCGCTGGCTCTTGGTCAAGAAATGGCCCCGAAACCCGAGCATGTGGGCCCACCGGCGCAGGTTGAGTGCCTCGTACTGATCCAGGCCGCCGAGCTGCCAGCAGATCTCGATCATCCGGCGGTGGTGCGGCGAGACGTCCAGGTAGGCGATGTGCTCGCCATCGCGGACCGGGCGGTCGGCGCCTTCGGTGGTGCCGGTGCCCTTGGTGGCGTACTTGGCGACGTAGCCGGCGAGCCGTGCCTCACTGATCGCGCCGTCACCGTCCTCGACGTCGGACGCGTTGGACGCCGTGATCTGGCGGAGGTCGAGCTGGGCGCCCCAGCCGAGCAGCAGCGCGGAGCCGTCCGGGCGTTCGGTGGCGATGACCGCGACCTGCGCCGCCGTGGTGATGGCCGCGCGCAGGACGTCGGCGCTGATACCGCGCGGGGTCGGGTCGCCGGGTCCGTCCGGGCCGTCGACGCGCACGACGGCGTGGAAGTGCACCAGGCCGCGTCTCTGGTACTCGGCCACCTTCGCGTAGGACAGCCGGGCTACTTCACGGAAGCGCCGGGCCGGGACGCCGAGGTGGCCGGCCAGCGCCCGCCGGAGCGCGATCACGAAGCGGTGCCATAGCTGACCGGCGTGGGCCTGCCAGAGCACCGAGCCGATGTAGTCGTAGGTGTCCGGGTCGGTCGGCGAGCCGAGCCGGGGGTCGTCAGGATGGTGGTAGCCGCCGCAGCGGCACGGGATGACGCGTCCCGATGTGGTGGTGCGCCGGGTGTGCACCGGCCCGAACGACGGCGCGGTGAGGGTGAGGAACGCGCGGGCCTTCTCGGTGACGAGCGCGGGGACGTCCTTGTCCCCGCCGGCCAGGCCCGCGCGCAGCAGGTGGAACGCGTCCCCGGCGTAGCGGTCGGAGCAGGCCGGGCAGACACTCACCCGCCGGTTGCCGCACGGGGCGAAGATGTCGCCGGCCCGCTCGACGAGGATCTCACCGTCCCGGTCGAGGATCGCGGAGCGGCCGGTGAGCTTGACCGGCCGGGCGCACCCGCCGGTGGCCTCGACCTTCGCCCGCCAGCTCTTGTAGTCGTGCGAGCGCAGACGCGCGCTCAGGAGATCGGCATCAGTCATCGGCGCTTCTTCCTGTCGTGGAGTCGGACGACCCGGCCGGAGGTCGACGCGGCCGGGCCGTCCGGGTCAGGGGTGCGCGGCCACGAGGACGGCCGCTGGAGCCGTGTCCAGCGCTCGACACGGGATCGGGTCTCCTTGGGTACGAGCACCGCCGCTCCGGTCAGCGAGGCCGCGCCGCAGGTGACGGAGTGCGGCGAGCCGACGCTCAGCCAGCGCCGCCGCAGCAGTTGGTGAACGGCCTCCTCCTCGTACCGGGGGACGCGCTGCACCTCACCGTCCCTGCCCTCGACGCGGGTGTAGACGCGCTCGGAGTTGCCGACGAGCAGGTAGCCGCAGCGAACGGCGTTGCCGGCCACGGTGTGCATCAGGTCGACGTCGTTGCTCTCCACGCGACTGACCCGTTGCTGCGGGACCGAGACGGCCGGCCCGCCGAACAGGTCAAGCTGATCGGTCACGGCGACCACCACCAGGACGAGCGAGCTTCGTAGGCCCACTCGCGGCCGAGCTGTCGGAGCGCCCACAGCTCAGCGAGCGCGGCACCGATGCAGGCGACCGAGAACCATCCGGAGTCGAGCCACAACCAGGCGGCCCCGACGCCGAGGGCCAGTAGGACGGTGAGCTTGAGCCAGGTCGCGACGGCCCATCCGGTGACAGCCCACATCACGGCACCTCTTGCAGGGACGCGGCCGGCTGGTGCGCGGCCCGCCATGCCGCCGCGGTCCGTTCGTCCTCCAGGTCCTCGAGGTGCTCGCGGATCATCCGCGCGATCAGCCGCACGGAGGCGACCCAGACGGCGACGACGACCACGCCGATCAGGAGCGCCGTGATGGCCTGCTCCACCAGCGGGACCACCGACCCGACGGCGCCGAGCCCGCAGACCACGCAGATCACGGTCATGATCAGCCGGTACTCGTTGTTGTCCCGCAGGCTGTTCACAGGGTCGCCCCGTCCTCGTCGTCGAGGAACGGGTCGAGCGGCATGTCGACGACGTCACCGGGTCGGGCCCAGGGGTGGCAGCGCTCGACCAGTTCGTCGATCTCGGCGTCGGAGACGTACGCGGCCCGGAACCGGACCGGCAGTCGTGACGTGGAGTCGATGACGAATCCGATGCCGGCGTGCTCGGGATCGCCGGGGATCTCGTCGGCGAGCGCGCCCCGTTCACGTGCTCCGTCACCCAACACCATGTCCACATGGGACGCGGCGGTGACGCCGAGGCAGACGCGCGTGGTGAACAGCTCCCGGACGTCGATCACGTCCTTGGACGGCTCCTGCACGTAACCCATGACCGAGATGAGGCACGCCCGACCCTGCGTCAGGATCTCCGCCAGCAACCGGAGCGCCTCCCGGACGTCGCCCCGGTCGCCGTAGGCGGTGAGCATCGCCATCTCGTCGATCATCACCAGCTCTACCGGGGTGTCCCGATCAACCGGCAGCGACCGGATCCCCGTGGTGCGCATCAACTCCTGCCGCGCCTTCATCGCGTCACGGACCTCGGTCAGCAGCCCGATGGCCTGACCCATCGTCGTGGCGTATCGGGCGAACAGCGGCCGCCCCCGCTCGGTCTCCGCGCCGCCCTTGAGGTCGATCATCGACACGCGCACCTCACCGTCACGGATGAGCGGCCCCATGGCCCGCAGCGGAGCCCAGATCAGCGAGCCCTTGCCCGCGCCCGACGCGCCGGCCGTCAGGACGTGTTTGCCGACCACGCTCAGCCGGAACGGTCCGCCGTGCTCGTTGTCGCCGACGTCGAGTGCCGAGAGGTCGACGTCGCGGGAATCGCTCGGGATCTCCGGCGCCGGCACGACGTTCGGGAAGGGCATCTCCCGCTCGACGACGACGGCGAGTACGGCCGGGCGGACCTTGGTGATCGCCACCCGGTGCGCGAACAGCGCGGCGGCAAGGGCGTCGGCGCGGTCGGTCCAGGTCCGCAGATCCTGCCCGCGGGCCATCCGCACGTACAGCGTGTCGATCGAGCGGGTGGCCGACCGGACCCGCAGCACCCGAGGCACCGTCATCTCACCAGTGCGCCGGTTCTCCCGGACCAACTCGCAGTCGGCCAGGACGCCGGCCCAGTTCCGGCCCCTGTAGGTGGTCCAGCGTCGCCGCCAGGCCCGCAGCCACGGGGCAAGCCACCGGTCGAACGAGGCCGGGTGCAACCGCGCCCAGACCACCAGGTCGACGAGCGCCCCGCCGATGGTCGCCGCCACGACGCCCCAGCCGAACCAGGACCAGGCCGCGACGAGCAGGGCGGGCACCAGCACGAAACCCGGGTGGCGGAGCAGCCAGAGCGCCCCGCGCCACTCGCGGCCGACAGAGCGGGTCGATCCGCGCACCGGTCCATGGCGCGCATCCATCATGGTGTTCATTGCGTTCTCCTTCAGGAATTGTCAGTTGCGGAACGAGGACCGGGCCGAGTCGATGAGGACCGCCACGAGTGCGGCGTCCCGGGCAAGATTGTCGTGCGTCTTCTTGAATCCGCCGGAGCGGAACGGAATCCCGCGCAGCGACTTGCGCAGTTCGCGCATCGCCTGGTCGAGGTCTTCCACCGTGCGGTCAACCGTGCGCGACATGTCATCGCCTCCATTCGCGGGAGACCAGTTCGGCCTCCCACTTCTTCGCGGCGGCCGACATGATGTGGAGCGAGTTCTTGGCCTTCTTGGTGGCCGACTTCATCTCGTCCGGGGTAGCGGCCGCCCAGTGCGCCGTCTGGCCCCGCGCCGGCTGGTTGTCCGTCGCCTTCGCCGCCACCCGCTCGGCCTCGGCGAGGGCGTTCCCGACCATCTGGAGCGCCCGCCAGAACTCGCCGTATCGTCGTAGCGCCCGCCGGTTGATGGGCTTGACCTGCACCATCGGTCAGACCCCCTTCCGGATGGCGATCTGCGCCAGGCGCAGCCCCTCGGCCACACCCGCACGCCAGGCCTGCTCGGTGGGCACCAGCTCGACCCCGACGTCGGAGCGGACCCACGTCCACCGGCGCCGCTCGCTCTCCAGTCGGCGCACCAGCCGCCCGACTCCCGCCGTCTGGCGGACCCGTCCGTTCGTCACATTCGTCATTGCCGTTCCTCTCAGTAGGAGGCGCCGTAGCACTCGGCGCACAGTCCGTTTCCGGAACACACGATGCATTCCGGCCCATCGCCGTTCTGTCGTTCGAGGGGAGGCAGGCACCCGTAGCCGTCGCAGGCATCACAGGCGCCCGACCCCGAACATTCCGTGCAGTTCATCGCGTCACCACTTCTTGTGATTCGCTGTTGTTTCTGACATGGATCTAGCCACTGTGGAATTGTCAAAGAACGGAGAACTGGCGTCGGCCGGCTACGGCCGCACGAGAATCAGCGGGGCAGAGCCCGCGTGTGCCCGACCTGCCGGGCGCCGAGGTCGGCACGGCTGCCGGAGTGGTAGCCGTCGGTCTGCCCGCTACCGGACAGGGACCGGCGGCGCATGGAGCGCAGCCGTGGGTGGGCCGCGTGAACGGCGGTGTCCACGCGGTCGCACCGGTCGCGCAGGACGAGAGCGGTGCTGGTGCCGGACTCGGTGGTCGGCTGTTCGGCGGTTGCGCGCCGCTCGGCCCGCAGGAGGCGCGTGTAGACGGCGGAGGCGAACCCGGCCAGCCAGGAGCGCCGGTAGGCCGCCGTCGACTCGCCCCAGCCATCGGGCCGCACGTGCACGAGATCGCGCGTCGCCTGGAGCAGGAGCGAGGTGTAGAGCAGCTCCACGCGCTCCAGGTCGGAGGTGAACCCGTAGACGCGCACCACGTACCGGTCCGGCCCGTGGGTGTGCACTGTCTGACAGCGCAGCGGGTCGGCCACGGAGGTGAGCAGCTGCGCCTTGTCGCGGGCGTAGGGCTGCTCGACCGCGATCACCCGGTGCCCGATCTCGTCGTGGCTCCGACCGGTCGCAGCGAGGTTCGCCGCATCGATCCCGTGCCGGGCGATCAGTTCGGCCGCCTTGGCGTTGAAGGCCTCCGCCTCCGCCTCGGTGACGGACGCGTCCTCCGCCTGGGCGAGCAGCTTGCGCACCCGCTCCGGCAGCGAAGCGGCCGGGGCGGTCACTTCTCCGCCCGAGCGTGCAGCGGCTTGAGGCCCATCGCCTTGAACGAGATGCCCGAGATCGAGCGCCCGTCCTCGGTGTCGATCTGGTAGGCGTTGAGCCGCGCGTCGACCAGCTCCACGCGGGTGTCCTCGCCGAACCCCTCGCCGGGGTCGGTCGCCAGGGTCACCTTGATCTCCTCGCCCTTCGGGGCCCGCTCGCCGGGCTGGACGCGGAGCTTGGCGAACAGGGACACGACGAACTGCGTCACGCCCTGCCGGTCGACGACGGCGATCTGCCCGCCGTTGCCGTCGTCGCGGGTCTTGGGTGCGGGCGGCTCCACCACCGTGAGCTTGTAGCCACTCAGCACCACCGGGATGTCTCGCATCGGTCCTCCTCGTGAGTTCGGCACCCTCTGTGCGGTGACTCAATGAGACCCGGAACACAGGGGACGTCCCCACCGCCAACAAGGGACGTGACAGGACGTCTTGAGCGTGCTAGAAACGTCCCTACGAGTTCAAAACGTCCCCGGGGGTCCCTGTGGCTACGAACGAGCGTCTGCGCGGCACACTGGCATCCGCGCAGCTCAGGACAGCCGATCTCGCCGAGAAGATCGCGGTGGACCCCAAGACCGTCGAGCGGTGGATCACCCAGGGTCGCCTCCCCCACCGCGCGCACCGGGTCGCCGTCGCCCAGGCCCTCGGGGTCGACGAGGCGTACATCTGGCCGGCGGTGCTGGCCGAGAAGGTGACGCAGTCCGCGAGCGTGGCCGAGCTCCTGGAGCTCCACCCGTCCCGGGCCGCAGTGCCGCACGGGGTGTGGACCCAGCTCATCGCGAGCACCCGCGAAGCTCTCGACGTGCTGACCTACGCCGGGACGTTCCTATTCGAGCAGCACAATATCGTCGACGTCCTGCGTGAGAAGTCGGCCGCCGGCGTGCGCTGCCGGTTTCTGCTCGGCGACGAGACGTCGGAGGCCGTGCGGCAGCGCGCCGTGGACGAAGGGACGACCGGAGGCCTGGAAGGCCGCATCCAGCTCCACCGCCGCTACCTCCGCGAGGTAGCCGGCCTACCCGGCATCGAGGTCCGCACGCACTCGACGACGCTCTACAACTCACTGTTCCGATTCGACCAGGACCTCATGGTCAACGGGCACGCCTACGGAGCGCCGGCCGGCCACTCGCCGGTGCTGCACCTGCGCCGGGTGCCGGGTGGCCGGATGTGGGATCACTACATGCGCTCGTTCGACGAGGTGTGGAACGTCGGCACGCCCGAGACGTGACGGGCACGCCCGCCAGCCGCCATGCTGGAGACCATGAGCCGCATGGACTACTACCACGACCCGGACGCCCCGAAGGCCAACAGCCTGGTCCCGTCGACCACGGCCGCGATCCGCGACGACGCAGGACGCCTGCTGCTCATCCACAAGATCGACAACGACTACTGGGCACTGCCGGGTGGCGCAATGGAGATCGGCGAGTCCATCGCCGACGCCGCCGCGCGTGAGGTGGCCGAGGAGACCGGCCTGACGGTCGAGCTGACGGGCGTGGTCGGGATCTACACCGACCCCGGGCACGTGATGGCCTACGACGACGGCGAGGTGCGCCAGGAGTTCTCGGTGTGCTTCCACGGCCGCGTGCTCAGCGGCGAACCACGCGAGGACGGGTCGGAGACCAAGGAGGTCCGATGGGTCGAGCCCGCTGACGTGGACGACCTGTCCATCCACCCGTCCATGCGCCGCCGCATCGACGATGCCCTCATCGGGCGGGCGGAGCCTCAGATCGTGTAAGCGTCCTGCATCCGCTGCCGGGTGCGGTCAATGGCAGCCCGGATTGCCGGCTCCGCACGGAGCATCGAACGCCCGACGATCGAGTCCGGTTCGTAGCGGCTCAGGATCTCCGAGAGCCGCTGGTCGTACGCCAGCTCTTCGCCGCGTGGACCGGTGGTCATGTCCGCCATCCATAGCGCATCGGCCACCGCGGACTCCTCACGCGGCCAGACCTCCAGGTCCGCCAGATGTCCCCGCTCCTCAGCCTCACAGGTGGCTGCCGAATGGTGAGCCACGAGCGCGACGAGCCGATCGGGGTAGCCCTCCACCGCGAGGTAGCGGGCCCCGTCGATCTGGTGGGCGCCGGTGTCCCGCAGAGCGGGCGAGTATCCGAGGTCATGCCACCAGGCGGCCACGACGAGGAGCTGCCGATCGTCCTCACCGGCGATGGCTGGCGTCAGCCCATCCGCACGGGCGGCAACCGCCTGGACGTGCGCCCACCGGTTCGCCAGGGGCTCCAACAGCTCCCGGGCCAGCTCCTCAGCGTCGACGACCGACGGCATCCCTCGCACCGTGCGAGTGTAGGAGCGACCCGTCACCGGCCGCCCACCTCCAGCGTGTTCATACTTTCCTTTCCTGATCAAGGGCGCCTCGCGGCGCCGCCGCGACGGGCTGCGGCCTCCGGCCGGTCCCGGCGCGGCAAGGGGCGCGCTCTGTGTCCGCCTGTCACATCGATAGTCTCAGGATCCCGATTCGCTACGTCGAGATGAGGCTACGTGTCTGTCCAGTTCACGAGACTTCGCGTTTCAGGATGGCGGCAATTCGGCGACGTAGATCTCGACCTGACATCCCGTCTCACAATTCTTACTGGCGCAAATGGCGCGGGTAAGACCACTCTCGTGACATTGCTTGGTCGTCATTTCAATTGGTCCTCGACATTTCTTGGACTACCGGTCCGCTCAAAGAGCGGACAGCTGACCTACAGCTTCGGAATCCGACGTTCCTTGGCTGCCGAAGCAAATCCTAGCGACCCGTGGATCCCTATCGGTCAGCTCCACTACAGCAATGGTCAAGTAACTCCCATCTCGGTGTACGAACAGAACTCCCCTCAGTCGGACGTGCATCTTCCAGATCAGCAGACCGTGCCAGGTCTATTCCTATCTTCTCATCGCTCTTTGAGCTCGTATCAGCAGGTGCAGAGTATCCCAGCGCAATTCTCTGCATCTGAGACAATTCTGGACCAGTATCAAGGCGAGATCCGGCAGCGGTACTTCGGGGTCGGCTATTCTCAAAAGTCGACGATGCTTTTAATGAAGGAGTCGCTGCTTGCTGCTGCAATTTACAGTCAAGGCAACGATGCGGTCCAGGCATCTCCCGAAGCTGCCGAGGTCTGGGCAGGATTCCAAGATTGCCTTAGGTTGCTCCTTCCGGAGAGCTTGAAATTCCGTCGCCTTGGCGCCCGACCCCCAGAAGTTATTGTTGAGACGGATACTGGGGATTTCATGATCGATGCGGTATCAGGCGGATTGAGTGCGCTATTAGACTTGGGATGGCAGGTGTATCTGAGATCGCGTCAGTTCAGCGACTTCACTGTCTGCATGGATGAGCCGGAAAACCACCTTCATCCGTCGCTTCAGCGATCGATATTGCCTAGGGCGTGTCCTGTAAGGGTTCTGAGCTGGTGTCGGTGATCATGGCCGGATGGTTGGGCGCGGTGAACTGACAGACACGGCGTGGGCGCGGATCGAGCCGCTGCTCCCGCCGGTCAACAGTGGTGGCCGGCGGTGGCGTGATCACCGCCAGGTGATCAACGGGATCTTGTGGAAGCTCCGCACCGGCGCCCCGTGGCGGGACCTGCCCGAGCGCTACGGGCCCTGGAAGACCGCCCACGAACGGTTGCGGATCTGGACCTGCGACGGCACCTGGGAACGCATCCTGGATCAGGTCGTGGTCAAAGACGACGCCATCGGGCGCGTGGAGTGGACCTTCAGCGTCGACTCCAGCTCGGTCCGGGCCCACCAGCACAGCGCTGGGGCCCGGAAAAAGGGGGCTGCGCCACCGACTGGGTCGAGGACCTCGCCATCGACGGAGAAGCCCTCGGACGCTCCCGGGGCGGACTGACCAGCAAGATCCACCTCGCCGTCGACGGACGCGGACTGCCGATGTCGGTGATCCTCACCCCGGGCCAGGCCGGGGACAACCCGCAACTGCTGCCGCTGCTCGACCAGATCCGCGTTGGCCGTGACGGCCCGGGCCGGCCGCGGAAGCGACCCGAGCGGGTGCTGGCCGACAAGGCCTACTCCCACCCCTCGACCCGTGCCGCGCTGCGAGCACGTCGGATCGCGTTCACCAGCCCGGAACGGATCGATCAGATCAAGCACCGCCGCACAAAGGGCTCCCGCGGTGGGCGCCCACCCGCCTTCGACCCCAATCTGTACGCCGACCGCAACGTGGTCGAGCGCTGCTTCAACCGGCTCAAACAGTTCCGCGATCTGGCCACCCGCTACGCCAAACGCGCCGCCTACTACCGCAGCGAGATCATCATCGCCGCCACCGTGTTGTGGCTGCGCGCCGACTTACGGGACACGCCCTAGCCTCCTACGGGCCTTCCCTAGTGTTCGCTTCGTTGTCGCGACACATAGCCCCTTCGTGGTTACGTCTGAACCGACAGCGAATGTATATGCGCTCGATTACGATGACGGTCTCGTCTATAGCACGCTACTCGACTTTGCGGACAAGAGTGCGTCAGCAGAGGAGACTCTGCGAGATGTCCTAGGGGTTGAAACGACGATCCCGGTATGGGCGGAGCAGCGATACGACGAGATAATCGATCGGTACTCTCAGAATACGGTAACTGCTGACTCTTTGCGGCGGCTGCGAGTTGAGCTGCAGGCTGCAGGACTGGGATCTGCGCTTCCCAGGGTTTTGGATGCTCTTCTCGCAGGCGAGGAGGCTCATCGAGGCTCGGGTAGTTCGACTGGTGGCGGTGCAGCGTGAGGCGACTCGTGAAACTGGCGGCGCCGATGTACTTGACTGACAACGCCGATCGGCTTGTCGCCGAGTATGCGACCAAGACTGCCAGTGGGCTCAAGTCGACTCCGTGGCAGCACAGCGAGATCCGCGAGCGCCTCTACGAGGAAACGAGTGGCCGCTGTGCCTATTGCGACTCGACGATGCGCGTCGTCGCATACGAGCATATTGAGCATATTGAGCCGAAGTCCCGGCATCCCGAGAAGGTTGTGTCGTGGTCGAACCTCACGATCGCCTGTCCGCGTTGCAATATCAATAAGGGAGGCTTCTGTAATCATGAAACGCCGCTAGTGAACCCCTATCTCGATAATCCCGACGATCATTTGGTCTTCTTGGGGCCGCTAGTCTTTGCGCGGCCCGGAAATGACCGAGGTGTCGTCACCGTCGCCCGACTCAAGCTGAGTCGGGCGGAGCTGACCGATGCGCGCATCCGGAGAATCGAATTCTTCGAGTCTCTCATTGATAGGTGGAAGAGGGCTGCGAATGAAGATATCCGCGAGGCTCTTGCGGAGATCATAAGAGCTGAACTTGCGGATGGCGAATACAGGAAATCGGTCGAAGCCTTTCTGGTTGCCGTTGACTTTCCGGTAGACGTTCGGGAGGACGCCGCGTAGGTGAGTTCTGTGCATTAGAGAAAGAGGCCCCTCGCCGGGCGGGCAGATCAACAGGATGGCGGCCCGTGCCATCCCGACGACCTCCCGGAGGGCTACCACGCGGCCACCCGTGGGCGGAGCTGGCGTAGCTCGGCCGGCGGTGGCGTCGAGGGCCGCCCACGGGCGTCCGCGTGGTCGGGCTGCGCCAGGTCGACGGGACGGCACTCAGTAGCCCGGGTGCGGCGTGAGCCGGAGCAAATCCGGAGCGGACGGCTGAGGAGCGCCCGACCCGAACCACGAGCCGATGTCAGGAAAGCGCACTTCAAACGATCCAGGACGACACAGAACATCACCGGGCGCGGCCAGGTATCCGGGTTCACACCGACTTGTTCAATGCGGGCAGGAGATCGGGTCTGCAGCCATGATCTCCGAGGCGGTGGTCGGGGTCGCTCGGTTCACACCTGTCGCCCATCCGGGGTTGGCTGTTCTTCGGCCTGCGTCCCGGTCATCGCCGTCGAGGAGGAGTGGCTGAAGAGAGGCCTGCTTCGCCCGAAGTCGGTGTGCCGTCTCCTCGAACCCCCGTGGTGGTCGTCGTCGAGGAGGTTGGGTGTCGCGTCAAGATGGTTCCGCCGGTCCGGTTGTGATTGCGATCGATCCGCATAAGCGGTCGTGGACCGCGGTGGCGGTGGACGGGTCGTTGCGGCTGCAGCGCTCGATCCGGGTCGAGGCCAACCGGGAGGGCTACCGCGAGCTGCGCCGATTCGCCCGGCGCTGGTCGGAGACGAGCTGGGCGATCGAGGGCGCGGGCGGATTGGGGGCGCCACTGTGCACGCGGCTGCTCGCCGACGGGCTGGCCGTGGCGGATGTACCGGCGAAGCTGGCCGCCCGGGTCCGGACGTTGTCCACCGGACACGGCCGCAAGACCGACGAGGCCGATGCGGTGTCGGTGGGTGTGGCGGCGTGGACGGCGGTCAGGCTGGTGTCGGTGCAGTTCGACGAGACGGCGATCGCGTTGCGGGCGTTGACCGAGCACCGCGATGACCTGGTGAAGGCCCGAACCCAGACGGTGAACCGGCTGCACGTGTTGCTGACACACTTGATCCCCGGCGGCGCGCAGACCGGGCTGACCGCAGCCCAGGCTGCCGCCATGCTGCGTCCGGTCCGCCCGCGCGATGTCCTCGGCCGCACCCGGCGGCGGCTCGCGGTCGATCTGGTCGGCGAGGTTCGGCGGCTGGATCAGCGGATCACCGCGGTCGGGGAGCAGATCACTGCCGCGGTGCGTGAGTCCGGGACGACGCTGACCGGGCTGTTCGGGATCGGCGGGATGCTGGCCGGGAAGATCCTGGCCCGGGTCGGGTCGATCCACCGGTTCGCTTCGGCGGCGGCGTTCGCGTCCTACTGCGGCACCGCGCCGATCGCGGTCTCCTCCGGTGATGTCGTTCGGCACCGGCTGTCGCGGGCGGGGGATCGGCAGCTGAACTACGCGTTGCACGTCATGGCGATCACTCAGATCCGGCACGACACGCCGGGACGGGTCTACTACCAGCGGAAGCGGGCGGCCGGGAAGAGTCACAAGGAGGCGTTGCGCTGTGTGAAGCGGCGACTATCCGACGTGGTCTATCGAACGCTGCTGCGCGATGCGCTGGGGGCGGGCCCGGAAGGACACCCGGGGGCGACTCCAGCGCGGCCGGCCCAGCCCCGACGGCCGGCTCTTCGGACAAGTCACTTCCCGGACCCACCGCGACCCAGCCTACGACCGCGGGGAAGTAGCCGGTGTTGACACAGAGAGGCGCCGAAGAGGTCTGACCGGGCTCGGGACATGGCTGGCCTGTCCTCGCCGGACGGGCTCACGGCAGGAGCGGGTCGGGAATCGCGCGCGGAGATAGCGGAACGGGGCGCGACCACACCCAAGAAGGCGCGCCCATTCCCTTTTAGACCCCCAACGGGTTAGCAAATTCCTCGATGCTCTCGTCAGTTAGAGCCACCGCGGGCGGCCAGGAAATCGACTCACGGACCGGCGGGAAGATCTGGATATAGTTTCTGGCCGCCACCGGCCCCCGGAGGAGCCCGCCGTTAATTTCCTGCGGATCCACAAAGGTCTGGACAACAAGGCAGCCGACGGTCATTGTCACACAGATAGCGAGCTCATCGGACTGCGGCGCCGATTTGGGGCCGCCGCGGACATACGTTCGGTGATATAGCCGGACCGGGTAGCCCTCTGTCTGTATTGCGGCGATCCTCGCTTGAGTTCGAGCCGGCGGCGCGAGTTGCGACATCAGTACCTCGCGATCGACGATCGAGAAGCTAGGCACTGCCTCGACACCCCATGCTGGTCCAGACTCAAGAACCATAGACTTCATGGTAATCCACGTCGCCAGAGCGATCTGCTGCTCAGGGTCGATCGTGATGCCACGACCGCTAATGGCAGGCGAGAGGATACTTTTAGCCCTCGCGTCCAGCCGAGACATCCAGCCGTTATTACATGCCTGACATACGGCTTTGATCTTTACTACCGAAAGCTTCTGCGGGGACGGCCATCTCTTATTCCGCGTGGAGCCATCGAACTTATTGATGTACGTCCGCTTGGCGGAGCGACCCGGCCCAAGGATCTCAGGAGTCAGGGCCTTATCGAACCATTTCGAGATAACATCCTCATCGGTCATCTGAACTTCAGGTTCGGACCTCTGGCAGAAGACACACCGGCTCGACGTCACCGGACGAGCCTACTCGCACGGGCGTCGCGAGTCTCCCTTTTCGATCACGGCCACAATTGGGCGCCAAACGGCCGGATCCGGCACCAAGCGTCCGCAGGCGTCACGGGCAGGATCCGCAGGTCAGGCACAGCACCCGCGAACGATCACAGCCATGGACCGAGAATCCGCGGCTGCAGGGCGTTCGGTACAGATCCGGTACAAGTCAGGCCTGATCCGGCCCGTCACCGGATGACATCAGACGGCACGAACCAGCAGGCCAGAGCGACATAGGCTGGATCGCGCCTGGCAGGACGCAGTTCACCAACAACCGCACAATGAAGCTCTTGCCGAGCCAGCAGGTCTCCGGGACGGGCTACATCGCCGGCGAACTCTGGACGGCGCCGCGATCAGTTGCACCGGGCGTTCGCTCGTTTGTCCAAGTGTTGCACCATAGACAGCACCACGCGAGGTTGGCAGGCGTGTTCGGCCCCTCATTAACTCGGGCAATGATATGACCGAGCGAGCCGATGCGACGGCCGACATGCTCCCAAGGAAGCGGCGCCCCATTCGGCTGTGACGGGCGGTTCTCAAGAGCGAGAGAACCGCAATAGGAGCACCGCCCTTTGGCCTCTTCGAGCACACCCCACACGTCATCACAGGTCAAATGGTCTTCAGGTCGTCCTGACATCAGCCGCTCGCGGTTCGCCCTCTTGGCTTTCATCGTGCACCATTTGCGACGCTCTAACTTCGTGGTGTTCGCAAGATAGTCATTCCACGAAGTATACTTCGGCGGAGGCACAGACCATCCCCTAGACGGCTTCGGGCGGGAAGGGGCGGGCTGTAGATGCCGTCGGATGGCCTCCGCCTTCTCCGGGGGCAGGAGTGCGAGCCGTTGCTCGATCTCGGCAAACGTCGCGGCCTCACGCGGCGTTGTGTCATCGTTCATGCTCAGGGTCACATCCGATCCAGTGTCGACCGAGTGAGGCGGACCACGCTACACGCGCTTGGCGCAGAACCGCCGTCATGTGGTCACTCGCTGTCGACAGGTAACGCACGAGCAGCAGCTTGGTCGGGTACCGGACGGTCCGCTACACCCCGGCGACGCCTGCGCCTCACGACTCAACGGACCGTCGTGAACAACGCCCAAGCTCAACCCGTGCTGCGCGGAGCTGCCGGATTGGCTCTCACCTCGCTCGTGACCAACGCGGCCGGCTGACCAGAGCCGGTGGGTCCGTCACGCGTTCGATGGCCACCGAGAGTCATACCCAGGGTTGGTCAGCGCCGTAACGTCGGCGAGGGACGACGCGAATCCGTTGCGTGGGCTTCTTCTCTCGCATGTTCGTGCCACGCTCGGTCCGCCGCGCGATGCACCCCGTCCGTACTGCGAAGCGGGCTGTGACGCCCAAGGCGGTCAAGCGGGCGCAGCGAGCCATGCATCCGGTCGACAACGCTGTGTACGGCTTCCAGCGATCGCTGAACACGAAGCGCCGGAAGTCGGGCTCCTCGGCGGTCTACAGGCACGGCTCGTGCCCCGTGAAGCACCGGACACCGGCGGCTGCGGCGAAGTGCCGGAACCGGTAGTGCGTTCCGCCCATCCCGCCTGAGGTCGCTTGGGTCCCGGGCGAGGACGGCCCAAGGCACCGGAAAGGCACCACCGTGCCCGGCACCTGTCCGCACAGGGCGACACGGACCCGTACGCCGACCAGCAGAAACAGGTCAGCACGCTACCGGCCGCACCACGGCATCCGCTTTGACACGGAAGAGGTCACAAGTTCAATCCTTGTATCGCCCACCACCCACGACAGGCCCCTGACCAGCGGTCGGGGGCCTGTCGTCGTTCCCGAGCCCCGTTCCGTCGGGAAGTTGCCTCCCCTCGACCGCGCGCCGGCAGCAGGCGCTGCGACCCTCGATCGCGTTCGGACCACGAACGGCGGTCAGGGATTCGCCTGCGCGTCACGGAATGCGCCCGGGGTCTGCCCCGTGAGACGGGCGAAGAACTTTCCGAAGTTCGTCGGCTCGGTGAAGCCGAGCCGACGGCCGACGGCGGCGACAGGCAGGTCGGTGTGGGCCAGCAGACGCTTGGCCTCCAGCCGTGCTGACCGACTACATCTCCGCCGAGACCTACCTGCAGCACAACCCCGAGGCTGCCGACGGCCTGGCCGGCTTCGGTGCGGCAGCCGCCGCTTGGGCCGAGCAGGGCAAGAACCTGGTCTACACGACCATCCACAAGGTCATCGCCGAGGGCGACTTCGTGCTGCTGCAGTCCGAGGGGGAGTTCGGCGTCCCGGTCGCCTACTACGACCTCTTCCGCGTCGCCGACGGCAGGATCGTCGAGCACTGGGACGTCATCAGCCCCGTCCCGGCCGAGCTGCCGCACACGAACGGCCTGTTCTGACATGAGCGAGCTGACCTACGCCGGCAAGACCTACGAGCTCGCCGTCGACAACGGCGTCGTCTTCCACAACACCTACTCCCCCGACGGCACGAGTCTGCGCAACGAGACCGTCGCCGGAGCGACAGCGGGAGCGGTGGAGGACGTGGACCTGCACGCCACCGAGATCACCCCGGGCGTCTTCCTCGTCGGTTGGGTCGAGACCTCGGGCATGACCGTCACGCATGCCATGAATCTCGACACCGCCACCGTCCACGCCTTCTGGACCTACGAAACCCCCGACGGCAGGGTGGCGGAACTCCATACCGCCCACCTCAAGGAACTCTGACCGACCGCGTCCGCCGGAGGAGACGGCTCGGGTGCCGAGTAGACGCCGAGGCCCATCGGCGGTTCTGGACCGGGCGAGATCCGCCGGCTCCGAACGGCTGTGGGCGACGGTACCGGCGTGGAACGTCGCTTCCCGTCGCGTACCGGCCAAGATCGGGTTCATCGGGTTCATCGGGACCGGGTCGGGCAGAGGTCCCCTCGTCGGGACTTTCGGCCCGTGGACCGGCCGTCGCGGCCGTGGCAGCCTGTGGTCATGGACAAGCGTCGTCGCTGGGCTGACGCCGGCACCGGAACACGCGTGGGGATCATTGTGGCCGGGGTGGTGCAGTTCGGGCTGCTCGGCGCGGCACTCGTCGACATCGGACGGCGCCGACCCGATCAGGTCAACGGGCCTCGGTGGGCATGGGCGTTGGCCTCCTTCGTCAACTTCGTCGGGCCGCTCCTCTACTTCGCCTTGGGCCGGCAGCGGAGTCAGCGGTAGGCCGTCCGGCCCACCGCCGGTGGGCCGAACCGGATGATGTTGCCGTCCGGGTCGATGACGCCGCTTCGCCTTCCTCGTACGCCCGGTCCGGGGCGTGTCCGGCCGGTGTCAGGTGGGTGTCCGCCCGGGCGTCGATGGTGGTCGCATGACAACGACCGAGATCGCCGCGACCACATCCACCTTCCTCACTCCCGTACCCGTCACCGCCGTCGTCCAGGTCGCCGGCGCCCGTGTGCGGGTCACCGCCGGCGACCGGACCGACGCCGAGGTGCTGGTCCGCCCCGTCGCCCCGGCGAGCCGGGCGGACGTGCGGGTGGCCGAGAAGACCAGGGTCACGTTCGTCGACGGCCGGCTCACGGTCAGGACGACCGTCTCCGGCGCCCGGAACGGGTCGGTCTCCATCACGATCGGCCTTCCCGCCGGCTCCCACCTGGTCGCCTACACGGCGCGCTCGACCGTCCGCGCCGACGGCGCCCTGGGTGACGTCGAGCTGCACACAGCGCAGGGGCGCTTCGCGCTGGATCGCGTCGACGAGCTGCGGACGAACATCGCCAACGGTGAGGTGACGGTCGGCCGCGTCGCCGGCTCCGCCTCCATCGACGGCAGCGCGGTCGTCGTGCGGATCGGTGAGGTGACGGGAGCAGGCAGGGTCTCGAACTCGGGCGGACAGACCTGGATCGGCCACGCCTGCGCCGACGACGGCGTCACCGCACGCACGGCCGACGGGGCCATCCGCATCGGCCGGCTGACCCGCGACCGGACGGACCTGTCCAACTGCTCCGGGACCATCGAGATCGTCATCGGCGAGGACGCCACCCTCTCGCTCGACGCCGACAGCACGCGCGGCACGGTGCGCAGCTCCGTGGCGGCGCAGGACGACGGCACCGTGGCGCTCCGCGCCCGCACGCGGCACGGCGACGTCGTCGTCCACCCCGCCGCACTCTGACTCGAGAGGAACGACCATGACGAACTCCGTCCACACCATCGACGTCCTGCCGGCCGAGCGCGAGGCCGGCCGCCCGTTCGACCCGCCCAGGGAACTCCACGGGCACGGGCCCCTCAGCCGGCTCCTGCTCCCGGGTGGCCACGAGGGCTGGCTGGTCACCGGCTACGACGTGGCGCGGTCGGTGCTCGCCGACCCGCGGTTCAGCTCCCGCAAGGAGCTCATGCGCCACCCGTGGATCGACTACGGCGGCTTCGAGATCCCCCCGGCGCCACCCGGCGAGTTCCTCCTCATGGACGAGCCGCAGCACAGCCGCTACCGGAAGCCGCTGGTCGGGAGGTTCACGGTCCGGCGGATGCGGCTGCTCGCCGAGCGCGTCGAGCAGATCACGGCCGAACACCTCGACGCCATGGAGGAGGCCGGGCCGCCGGTGGACCTGGTGGCCGCGTTCGCCCGGCCCATCCCCGCCATCATGATCTGCGAGCTGCTGGGGGTGCCGTACGAGGACCGCGGCTCGTTCCAGGAACAGATCGACACGTTCATGAACGGGGAGACACCCGACGAGGAGCTGATCGCCGCCTACACGGCGACCCAGGAGTACCTCGCGACGCTCGTGGCGGCCAAGCGCCTCAACCCCACGGACGACGCGCTGAGCGAGCTGACCGACAGCGATCTGGACGACGAGGAGCTCAAGGGGATCAGCCTGATCCTGCTCGCGGCCGGGCTCGACACCACGGCGAACATGCTGAGCCTGGGCACGTTCGCCCTGCTCAGCAACCCCGAGCAGTGGGCCGCCCTGCGTGATGAGCCCGCGCTCGCCGAGAACGCCGTCGAGGAGCTGCTGCGGTACCTGTCGGTGGCCAAGACCTTCCAGCGGACGGCGCTGGAGGACGTCGAGCTGGGCGGCCAGACGATCAAGGCAGGCGCGACGGTGATCCTGTCCTACGCCACCGCCAACCGGGACCCGGAGCGCTTCGCCGACCCCGACACCCTCGACATCCGGCGCCACGCCGGTGGGCACCTGGCCTTCGGGCACGGCATCCACGCGTGCCTCGGCCAGCAGCTGGCCCGCGTCGAGATGCGGGTGGCGTTCCCGGCGCTGGTGCAGCGGTTCCCGACGCTGCGGCTGGCCGGCGAGGTCGCCCTGCGTCCGGAGACGGCGGACATCTACGGGGTGAAGAGCCTCCCGGTCACGTGGGACAGGTGACCGCGACCAGCTCGGGCCAGCTCGCCTGGGCCCCCTCCCGGGCCGCCTCGGCGAACGCCTCGTCGCCGAGGCGGCTGCGGGCGGTCCGCTCGATCCGGGTCGCGTCCGGGTGGGTGCGGTCGGGCAGCCCCCGCACGGCGGCGCTGGCCGCGAGGAGCCGGGCGGCCTGCTCGTCCTGGGCGGAGAGCAGGGCCAGGTCGGCCACCCCGACGAGCACCTGGGCGATCAGCGGTGCGTAGCCGGACTCGGTGGCGGCCCGGCACGCCGCCGCCCGGTGGTCGCGGGACTCGTCGAGATCGGCGGTGAGGTAGCCCAGCAGGTCGTGGGTGACCGCGCGGATCAACGCCCACTGCGCCCCGTCGCCCAGCAGGTCCGTCGCGACGCCGAGCTGGTGACGGGCCTCCCCGGCGTCGCCGCACCACCGCGCGAGCTCCGCCTTCGCGAGGGCCAGCTCGGCCAGCGCGTCCGGCCAGGTGACCCGTTCGGCGTGCCGTTCGGCGTCGGCGAGGGCGGCGGCACCGGCGTCCTTGTCACCGGACAACCAGTACAGCTGGGCCTGGCGCGAGCGCATCCGGATCAGGTCCTCAACGGCCCCGACCTCCGCGACGACCGCGACCGCCTGCTCGAAGTACTCGCACGCCCGCACGAACTCGCCCCGCACGGCGATCCGCTCCCCCAGCTCGGTCAGGGCGAACGAGATGCCGTACCGCTCGCCCAGGACCCGGAACTCGGCGAGCGCCGTCTCGAGGTACTGGTCCGCCTCCCACCCGCCGTGGCCGAGGACGATCCGCATCTTGCCCATGTGCAAGCGGGCCAGCGCGCGCACCCACGGGTCCTCGCTGCCCAGCAGCGGCGCGAACGCGTCCAAGACGGCGTCCGACGACTGCAGCATCCTCTCCAGCGGGACGACGAGCCCCAGCACGGGGTGGTGATCCGGCACGCGCCGGCTGTACCGGTACGCCCGGTGGATCCACTCCTGCGCCTCGCGCTCGCCGCCGCGGCCGGCGCTCACGAACAGCACGACGAGCGCGTACACCAGGGCGCGGGTCTCGTCGGCGACCTCGCCCGGGAGCGCCGTGGCCGCGATGATCAGCTCGATGCCCTCGGACCGGTGCCCGCTGAGCCACCAGTACCAGCCGGCGCCCGCCGCGAGCCGCATCGCCTCCTGCCCCTCGCCGGCGGCGAGGGCGCCCCGCATCGCGGACCCGATGTTGTCGTGCTCGGTGCCGAGCACGGCGAGCCAGTCCAGCTGCTCGGCGCGGCGCAGATGGGGCTCCGCGGTCTCGGCGAGCTCGGTGAACCAGGCGAGATGCGCCCGGCGGGCCAGGTCCGGCTCGCCCGCCTCCACCAGCCGCTCGCGGGCGTACTCCGTGATCGTGGTGAGCATCCGGTAGCGCGGTGCGCCGTTGTCCTCGGTGACGACGAGCGACTTCTCGGCCAGCGAGGTCAACAGCTCGAGCACCTGCTCCGGCCCGACGCCGGCGCCGGCGCAGACCCGCTCGGCCGCGTCCAGGCCCGCCCCGCCGCAGAACACCGAGAGCCGGCGCAGGACCGCCCGTTCGGCGTCGGTGAGCAGCTCCCAGCTCCAGTCGACCACCGCCCGCAGGGTCCTGTGGCGCGGCAGGGCCGTGCGGCTGCCCCCGGTGAGCAGGCGGAACCGGTCGTGGAGCCGGTCACTGAGCTGGTCGAGCGACATCGTGCGCAGCCGGGCGGCGGCCAGCTCGATCGCCAGCGGCATCCCGTCCAGGGCCCGGCAGATGCGCCCCATCGTCTCCGACGCCTGGTCGTCGGCCACGAGGTTCCTGCGCACCGCGCCGGCGCGGTCCAGCAGCAGGCGGACCGCCTCCGGCGGGGCCAGCGGCTCGACGAGCCACAGCGCCTCGCCGGTGATGCCGAGCGGCTCCCGGCTCGTGGCCAGGATCCGCAGCCGCCGGCACTCCCCGAGCACCCGGTCGGCGAACGCCGCCACCGACTCGATCATGTGCTCGCAGTTGTCCAGGACCAGCAGCCCGTCCCGGTCACGGACCGCCGCGATCAGCCTGTCGGTGAGGTCAGCGTTCGAGGTGCTCCCGAGCAGGGCGTCCCGGAGCCCGAGTCCGGCGAGCGTGGCCTGCGCGACGTCACCGTCGGCGCCGACGGCGGCGAGCTCCACCAACCAGGCCCCGTCGGGCGGGGTGAGCGTGCGGGCGGTCTCGGTGGCCAGCCGGGTCTTGCCCGAACCGCCCGGCCCGATGAGGGTGGTGAGCCGGTGCTCGGCGACGAGGTCGCGAACCACGGCGACGTCGGCGTCGCGGCCGACGAAGCTGGTGAGCTCGGCCCGCAGGTTGGACGTCGGGCTCTCCGCCCGTCCGGCCGGCTCGCCGCGCAGCAGCGCGCCGTGCAGCGCGGACAGCTCCGGCGAGGGGTCGACCCCCAGGGCGTCGGCCAGGGCTTCCCGCGCGCGCTGGAAGACGAGCAGCGCCTCCGAGTCCCGACCGGCTGCGACGAGGGCGCGCATCAACGCGGCGACCAGCCGCTCCCGCAACGGATGTGCGGCGACCAGGTCCGTCAGCTCCGCGACGTCCCCGGGGCCGACGTCGGCGTCGAACCGGTCCTCCACGGCCGCCAGGCGCAGCCCCTCGAGCCGGGTGACCGCCGCGTCGAACGCGTCGCTGTCCTGCGGGCCGACGTCCTCCATGGCCACGCCGCGCCACAGGGCGAGGGCCTCCCGGGGGCGGGCCGCACCGACGAGGCGCTCGAACCGCACGGCGTCGACGGCGTCGGGGTGCACCGTCAGCCGGTAGCCACCGGCGCGGGCCTCGATCACGCCGCCCGGCAGGGCCGCCCGCAACCGGGAGGCCAGGCGCTGCAGGGCGCCCGGCGCGTCGGCGGGCGGATCGTCACCCCAGATCCAGTCGACGAGCGTGGGCCGCGGGACCACCCGACCCGGCTCGAGCGCGAGGGCGATCAGCAGTGCGCGCAGCCGGGCGCCCGGCACGTCGGCCGGGACGCCGTCGTCGGCCAGGACCTCGAACGGCCCGAGGATCCGGATCTGCACCTGGTGATTCTTCCACCTCACAGGTACTCGGTGACGGCGGCGGCGAACACCTCCGGCGCCTCGACGGGCACGAAGTGACCGACCCCCGCCACCGGGCGCAGGTCGAACGCCGTGAACCACTCCCCCAGCCGGTCGCTCCACTCCCGCGGGAACAGCGGGTCGTGGTCGGGCCACAGGATCGTGGTGGGCACCGTGATGGGCTGCGCGGGCGGCTGCTCGGCCAGCGACGTGGCCACCATGCCCGATCCCGCCCGGTACCAGCCGATCGACGCCGTGAACGCCCCCGGCGGGCCGTAGAGCGAGGTCAGGGCGTCCAGCCGGGCCCCGGACACGACGAAGTCCGGGCCCGACCAGTGCGACCAGAAGTGCCGCAGGTAGGCACGGACCGCGTCGGGACGGCCGTCGACGAGCTGCTCGGCCAGCTCCAGCTGGTGGAACGCCTGGTACCAGAACTCCCGCTGCGGCGACGGTTCCAGCACGCGGCGGCCGGCGCCGGGCAGCGGCGGCGTCACCACCAGCGCCTTCACGCGCTCGGGATGGTCACGGGCCAGCGCCTGCCCGACCCGGCTGCCCACGTCGTAGCCGGCCACCACGACCTGCTCGTCGGGCAGCTCGTCGAGCAGGCGCACCACCTGCCCGGCCGCCGACGGGTCCCCGTCCGGACGGGAGCCGAAGCCGACCAGGTCGGGCCGCAGCACCTCGGCGTCGAGCAGGCCGGCGACCGTGGCGAAGTCGTCACGGCTGCCGGGCCACCCGTGCAGTGCCAGGACGGTCGTCACGCGATCCGCTGCAGGCGCGTGATGGTCAGGCCGTTCTCGTCGAGGAGCTCCGGGATCAGCCCCGCGAAGCGGACGAGGTGCGGGGTGGCGAGGTGCGCGTCGAGCTTCTCCGCCGACTCCCAGTTCTCGTAGAAGAAGAACGTGCCGGGGTTCTCGACGCTCTGGTGCAGGTCGTAGTTGACGTAGCCGTCCTCCTGGCTGGTCGGCTCGATGAGCGCCTCCAGCTCCTTCTTCAGCTCGGCCTCCTTGCCCGGGGCGGCCGTCATCGAGGCGATGACGGTGAGCAGGTCGCGGCGGTCGTCGGTCGGTGTGGGCATCGTTGCTCCTCGGTCGGGTGGGCAGCATTCGACCACACCGCGCGCTAGGTTGTGTCCTGTGATCGACGTCGACGTTGACGAGGGGCGGGCCCGCCGCGAGGCGGCCGCACGGATGACGGACGCCGCCCGCAGGTGGCTCGACGGTCTCGACGCCGGGCAGCGCGCCGTGGCCACCGGTGCCGGGCCCGCGGACGACGACACCGAGCGGCTGCGGTGGTTCTACACGCCCACCGACCACGGCGGTCTCACGCTGCACGACCAGCGCCCGCCACAGCAGCGGGCCGCGATGCGGCTGGTGGCCTCGGGCCTGTCGACGGCCGGCTACGTCACCGTCGCCACCACGATGGGCCTCGAGAACGTGCTCGACCAGGCCGAGGGCTTCGTCGCCCTGTTCGACCGGGACCGCGGCCGCGACCCCGGCCGCTATTACCTGCGCGTGTTCGGCGAGCCGGGCGGCGCGGCGCCGTGGGGATGGCGGTTCGGCGGTCATCACGTGTCGCTCAACAACCTCGTCGTCGACGGCGTGCTGGTGGCCACCACACCGTGCTTCATGGGCGCCGACCCGGCGTCCTCCCCACTGCTGGGCGGCGCCGTCCACCGCCCGCTCGCCCGCGTCGAGGACCTCGCGCGCGAGCTCGTCGCCTCGCTGTCGCCCGAGCTCGCGGCCCGGGCGGTCCTGCTGCCCAAGGCCCCGCCGGACTTCATCACGGCCAACCGCACCGCCGTCTCCGAGGGCGACCGCGCCATCCCGCTCGCCGGCATCTGGCGCGACGAGCGCTTCCGCGACCCGGCGGAGTGGGCGAAGCTGCAGAAGATGAGCGACGCCATCGACGAGGCGGCCGCGTTCGACGAGGACGACCACCGCGCCGTCGAGTACACGCTCGCACCGAGGGGCGTCGCCGGCGCCGAGCTCGACGCCGGGCAGCGCGAGGTGCTGCGGCTGCTGCTGGGCACCTACTTCGAGCGCGTGCCGGACGGGGTGGGCCCCCGCTACGACGACGCCGCGCTCGACGCCGTGCACGTGGCGTGGGCCGGCCCGCTCGCACCCGGCGCCCCGCACTACTACCGCCTGCAGGGCCCGCGGCTGCTCGTCGAGTGGGACAACACGCAGCGTGGGGCCAACCACGCCCACTCGGTGTGGCGCGACCCCGTCGCCGACTTCGGCCTCGACGTCCTGGCCCGCCACCACGCCGCGCATCCGCACTGAGCCCGGAGGACCCACGGTGAGCAAGTCCCACCCCGACCAGTGGACGATCAACCCGAGCAGCGAGCCCGCCGACCCCGCGCTCGTCGCGGCGCTGGCACAGCTCGCCACCACCCAGATCGCCGACTCCGGCGGGCCGGTCGGCGTCGTCGGGCCACCCCTGCGCCATCTCGCGGGCCCGGCCGGGCTGTGCGGCACCGCCGTCACCGTCTGGACGAAGCCGGGCGACATCCTGCTCGTGCTCAAGGCCGTGGACAGCATCCGGCCCGGCGACGTCCTGGTGATCGACGGCGGCGGACGCGAGGACGCCGCGGTCGTCGGCGACATCGTCGGGGAGACCATCGCCGGGCTCGGCGCGGTGGGGCTGGTCGTCGACGGGGCGGTCCGTGACGTCGACGGTCTCGACGCCGCCGGCCTGCCCACCTTCGCCCGCGGCGCCCATCCGGCCACGGGCTCGAACACCGGGCCCGGGGCGATCAACGTCGCCGTGCAGTGCGGGGGCGTCGTCGTCCGGCCCGGTGACGTCGTCCGCGGCGACGCGAGCGGCCTGGTCGTGGTGCCCCGCGAGCACCTGGCGCAGGTCGTGGAGCTGACCACCGCCGTCGCCGAGCGGGAGGACGAGTGGCGCAGGCGGATCGCCGCCGGGGAGTCGCTGCCCGCGGCCACCGGCATCGACGCGATCCTCGCCGAGGTCCGGGGAGCCCCCGAACGCCCTACCCCCTGACGGGCACCCCGAGGATCTCCCGCGCCTGAGCGAACGTCGCCGGCGTCCGGCCCAGCCGTTCGACGAGGTCGACGGCGCCGCGCAGCAGCTCGGCGTTGCCCGGCTCCCCCGGCCCGGCGTGGTCCTCCAGCCCGACGCGGACGTGCCCGCCCCGGCGGATCGCGGCCTCGGCCAGGCCGCACGCGACGACGTCGCCGCCGAGCACCGCGACCGACCACGGCAGCCCCGACGGCGCGAGCATCTCCAGGTAGGCGTCGAGGGCGGTGGACGTCGGGGGCAGGCCGAACTCCAGCGCCCCGCCGAAGTACAGCTTGATCAGGGCACCCGGTGGCACCAGACCCCGCCGGTGCCAGGTCAGCGCCGTGCGCAGGAAGCCGGGCTCGAAGATCGAGATGCTGGGCGCGGCACGCAGCTCCGCGCACCGGGTGAACATGTGCGCCACGTCGGCGTAGGAGTTCTGGTACGGCCCGGGCGCGGCTGCGTCGGGTACGGTCCCGTCGCTGGTCAGGCCCACGTTGACCGAGCCGGGATCCACCAGCGCGAGCCCTCCGAGGGGCGCGAGTGCCTCCACGTGCGCCCAGCGTCGCTCCACCGGGATGCCCCGGGCGCCCGCCGCCATCGTCGGGTAGAGCAGCGCGTCCGGGTGGGCGTCGAGGACCGGGGCCCAGGCCTGCAGGTAGGGCTGGTGAGCGTGCACGCCGTCGGTGGTGAACATCGGGTCGTCGGTGTGGTTGTGCAGCACGGACGCGCCCGCCGCGGCGCCGTCGAGCAGGTCGTGCGCGATCTCCTCCGGGCTGCGGGGCACGTGCCGGTTGACCGACCGCGGGGTCGATCCGTTCACGGCCAGTTCCACGATCACGGGATCCGTCACGGGTGGGGAACCTGCCGCGTCGGTGCGGTGCCCGTCCAGGCCGCCGCCCAGGTCTTCGGCCCGAGCAGGCCGGACGTCGTGATGCCGTTGGCGCGCTGGAGATCCAGGACCGCGGTGGCGGTCTTCGCGCCGTAGCACCCGGTGCCGGTGAACCCGTAGCCCCGCTGCCGGTAGAGGATCAGCGCGCGGTAGTCCTGCTCCGCCGGCGACGCCGTCGACGGGAACCCGGTACCGCCGACGCTGCGCCAGGTCGGGAGGTCGAACTGGTAGGCGCCGAAGTGGCCGTTGGTGGCCACCACGTCGTAGCGGCCGCTGGACTCGCAGCCCCGCAGCGCCGACCAGTCCCCCGCCGGCGGATCGGCGCCCGCCGCCACGACGAGCACGGGGAGCGCCCCACCCAGAAGTGCGACGACGAGGAGGCCGCGCACCACGGAACGACGGGCGAGTTTCACGCGGCCGCGAGCCTCGACCGGAACGCCCGCAGCCACTCCTGGCGCTCCAGCGGCTGCCAGGTCAGAACGCTCCCCGTCACCGTCCCAATTCCGTCGCTGTACGGCGTTGGAGGGGTCCATGATCGCCACCATGAACGAGAGCTATCTCGCCGTCAACCGGGCCAACTGGGACGAGCGCGCGCCCGCCCACGCCGCCTCGCCCGATTACGCGCTGGACCGCTTCGTGGCCGACCCGGCGTTCCTGTCCGACGTGGTGCGCTTCGACGTCCCCCGGCTCGGCGACGTCGCCGGCCTGCGCGGCGTGCACCTGCAGTGCCACATCGGCACCGACACGATCTCGCTGGCCCGGCTCGGCGCGTCGATGACGGGGCTCGACTTCTCCCCCGCCTCCCTCGCGGAGGGCCGCAAGCTGGCCGCCGCCGCCGGCACCGACGTCGCGTTCGTCGAGTCCGACCTCTACGGCGCGCTCGACGTGCTGCCCGCGGCCGCGTTCGACCTGGTCTTCACCGGGATCGGGGCGCTGTGCTGGCTGCCCGACATCCGGCGGTGGGCGGCGGTCGTCGCGGGTCTGCTCGAGCCCGGCGGCCGGCTGTTCCTGCGCGAGGGGCACCCCGTGCTGTGGTCGATCGACGACCAGCGCACCGACGACCTCGTGATCCGGTTCCCCCACGTCGAGATCCCGGAGCCGACGGTGTGGGACGAGGGCGGCACCTACGTCGAGTCCGACGTGGAGTTCGTCCGCACCGAGAGCCACGACTGGAACCACGGCCTCGGCGAGATCGTGACGGCCCTGCTCGACGAGGGCCTGACGCTCACGCAGCTCGTGGAGCACGACTCCGTGCCGTGGAACGCACTGCCCGGGCGGATGGAGCGGATCGAGCCGTTCGGCGAGTGGCGCCTGACCGACCGGCCCGAACGCCTACCCCACAGCTACACGCTGCAGGCCGTCAAGCGCTGATCAGCGGTGGTCGTTGGCCACCAGCGGCGGCACGTTCCCGCCCGCGCGACGCACCGCGCGGCGGGCCGCCAGGTAGGCCAGCGGACCGGAGACGAGCGTGCGCAGCTGGTGGCCGCCGCTCGAGCCCGCGGTCTCGGCCGAGGTCTCGCGGTCGCTGATGGAGCGCAGCTGCGCGATGGCGGCCGGGATCCGGCGCAGCGCGGCGGCGCGGCCGATCGGGTCCAGCATGATCTTCGTGAGGTAGCCGCCGAGGCCGAGCGCGTAGCCGTCGAGCTGGCCGGCCAGCGCCGCGCCGGAGCTACGGTGGTGGTGCCACACGTAGGCCGAGGGCTCGTAGGCCAGCGTGTGGCCGGCGAGCACGAGGCGGACCATGAACTCGCAGTCCTCGCCGGCCTGGGCCGGGGTGCCCGGGCCGAGCGCGGGGTCGAAGCCGCCGAGCTCGGTGGCCACCGCGACGTTGACGGCCATGTTGGCGCCGACGCCGAACAGGCCGGGCGAGAACGGGAAGACGGCCGAGTCGGCCGGGGGCTCGGCCATGGAGAACCGGCGGCGGGCGAAGCCCTTCTGCCAGCCGAGCGCCGCGTCGGCCTCCTGCTGGGCGGGCGAGTCGAGCCGCGCGGCCATGACCGGACCGCAGACGCAGGCCACGTCCGGCTCGGCAAGCGCGGACGCCATCCGGCCGACCCAGCCCGGGTCGACCTCGACGTCGTCGTCGGTGAAGGCGACGAACCGGGCGCCACGGGCCATGGCCTCGACGAGGCCGCGGTTGCGGCCGGCGGAGGTGCCGCGGCGGTCCTCGCGGACGTACTCGACACGGGCGTCGTCGATGTCGCGGACGACGGTCTCGGTGAGGTCGTTCTCGGGGTCGTTGTCGACGACGAGCACCGTGAACTTCTCGTGCGTGCTGCGCAGCAGGCTGCGGACGCACCGGGCGACGTTCTCGGGGCGGTTGCGCGTGGCGATGACGACCGTGACCGCGTAGCGGACGGGCGCGAGGGCGAGCGGGGTGTGGTCGAGCTTCTCGCCGATGACGTCGAGCACGGTGGTGCGGATGGTCCCGGCCGAGGCGTGACCGTCGACGAGCGGAACGCTGACCTGGCCGGCGGGCACACCGTCGACCGTGACGAGCAGCAGGGCGGACGCGAACGTGCGCGCCACCTCCACGGGCTCGATGGGGTGCCGGACGTCGAGCTGTCCGACCCACACCGCCGCCGACGCCGGGAGCCCGGGCATCGGGAGAGGGTCCGCTGCTGCAGCCGTCAAGGTCATGACACAGAGACTCCTCGGCGCAACTGTGGCCACGCTGTGAAGAAAATGCCCACCTGGGGAAATGGCCTACGCAGTGTGACGTGGGTCTCTCACACGTTTACGTTCCGTCAGATGCGTCGGCAAGTACATGGGGTCGAGTCGGCCGGCTCGCAGCCACGACTCCACCGCGTCGACGTCGCCTGACGTGCGCAACGACCCGATCAGCACGGCGCTCGACGTCGGCCGCCGGTCGACGTCGCAGGGCTGCACGACTACGACGGGTGCAATCGGCCGATCACTGCACGTGACCGGCCCGAACGGGCAGCCCGTACTCACCATGACGCCGTGACCGCTCGCAGAGCGACACACCCCCGAGGAGTTCAGATGCGGGACGGAACCCTCATCCGCGAGGACGTCACGGCGTTCTCGCACCCCTTCCGGACCGGCAACACCCGCGTCCTGGATGCAGCCGGTCAGGTGGAGCAGTTCGATCGCCGCTATCGCGCCCGCAAGCAGGGGTAACGTCGCCGAGGTGCGCCAGCGGCCCGTCGTCGTCACCGACATGCGCGAGCCGGTGGTCGTGGTGCACCGCCGGATGATGCGGCAGCGGCTCGTGCTGATGGTCATCTGGATCGCCGGCTGGATCGTGGCGGGGCTGTTCGCGGAGAGCCACGGCTACCTCGCCACCGCGATCCTGATGGTCACCGGGCCGGGCGTGTGGCTCGTCCACTACGCGTGGCGGTGGTGGCGCCGGCCCGGCGAACGCGTTGCGGTCAGAGCCCCGACGAGGAGGGCGCTGGAAGGACCTGCCTCGGGAGCGTCTCGGTGACCGTCGTCCCGAACCTCTCGTCGCGGGGCTTCCACTCCCGCGGGTAGCCCAGCGACGCCTCGACGAACCGCACGCCGTCCTCGTAGATGACGCGCGGGATGTGCAGGTGGCCGTAGACCACGGCCGTCGCGCGGTAGCGGACGTGCCAGTCGGCCGTGGCCTCCGTGCCGCACCACAGCGCGAACTCGGGGTAGCGCAGCACGCGCGTGGGCGTGCGGGTCAGCGGCCAGTGGTTGACCAGCACCGTCGGCAGCGACGGGTCGATCGCGTCGAGCCGGCGGCGGCTCTCCTCGATCCGTGCGGCGCACCAGGCCTGCCTGCTCTCGTGGGGGTCCGGGAACAGCAGGTGCTCGTCGGTGCAGACCACCCCCGCCGTGTAGGCCGCGGCCAGCCCGTCGGCGAACGTCGACGTGCCCACCGGCAGGAACGAGTAGTCGTAGAGCAGGAACAGCGGCGCCACCACCACTGGGCCGCCCGCGCCCTCCCACACCGGGAACTCGTCCTCGGGGGTCAGGACGTCCAGCTCCCGGCACGTGTCCACCAGGTGCTGGTAGCGGTACTCACCGCGCAGCGACACCGGGTCCTTGGTGCGCGTCCACAGTTCGTGGTTGCCCGGCACCCAGATCACGCGCGCGAAGCGGCGGCGCAGCACTGCGAGGACCTCGGCCACGTCCTCGGTCTGCTCGGCCACGTCACCGGCGACGATCAACCAGTCGCCGTCGGAGGTGGGACGCAGGCCGTCGGCGACCGCGCGGTTCTCCGGGTGGCGCACGTGCAGATCACTGACGGCGAGCAGCCGCGGGGAGGTCACGGCCCCAGTGGTACCCGATGCGGGAGGGAGTGGCCGAACCGGGCCGCACGGCGGTAGCTTGACGGCAGGTTACCGATGGTAAGTAGCGGGAGGTCGGCCATGGCGTTGACGGGCGTACGACGGGGCATCCGGTGGGGGCTGCGCCACGGCCTGGTCAAGCGGGCCGTCGGGCAGCGCATGAAGGCCGGCGAGCCCACCGCGGCGCTGATGCTCGACCCCGCGATGAACATCGATCCCTTCCCCGCCTACGACGATCTGCGCGACCGCGGCCGACTGGTGAGCAACGGCATCGTGCTCAACACCGCCCACCACGACATGGCCACCGCGATCCTGCGCAGCCCCGACTTCGGCGTGGTCGGCGGTCCGAGCGGGCGCGCCGCCGGCGTCTTCGCCGCCCTCGCCCGGCTCGGGGGCCACGGCCCGCTCGGCCCGGCGGAGCCGCCGTCGATGCTCTCCACCGACGCCCCCGACCACACCCGCTACCGCAAGCTCGTCACCCGTGCGTTCAGCGCGAGGGCCGTGGCCGGGCTGCGCACCCGCACCGAGGAGATCGCCGCCGAGCTGCTCGACGGCCTCGCCGCCGCCGGCCCGGACGCCGACCTCATCGACGACTACGCCAGCCTGCTGCCCGCCACCGTCATCGCCGAGATGCTGGGCGCGCCCCTGGAGATGCGCCGCCAGTTCCTCGAGTGGGGCGCCGGCGCGGCCCTGTCGCTCGACGCCGGGCTGTCGTGGAAGGACTTCCAGCGTTCCGAACGCGACATCCAGGCGCTGCAGGACTGGATGACGGGGCACTTCGAGCAGATCCGCCGCCACCCCGGCGACAACATCCTCTCCGCGCTCGTGCACGCCCACTCCGCGGACGGCCGGCTCACCGAGGACGAGCTCACCAGCATCGCGATGCTGCTGCTCGCCGCCGGGTTCGAGACCACCGTCAACCTCATCGGCAACGGCGCGGCGCTGCTCACCGCACATCCCGACCAGCTCGCCGCGCTGCAGGCCGACCCGTCGCTCTGGCCGAACGCGGTGGACGAGATCCTGCGCTTCGACTCGCCCGTGCAGCGCACCGGTCGCATGTGCCAGCGTGACGCGGTGGTCGCCGGCGAGTCCGTGCACGCCGGGAGCCTCGTGGTGATCATGCTGGGCGGCGCGAACCGCGACCCCGCGAAGTTCCCCGAGCCCGACCGCTTCGACGTCGCGCGCGCCGGCGCGGGCGAGCACGTCGCGTTCTCCAGCGGCATCCACTACTGCCTCGGCGCCGGGCTCGCGAAGATGGAGGGCGAGGTCGGGCTGCGCGCGCTGTTCGACCGCTTCCCCGACCTGAGCCCGGCCGGTCCGCCGCACCGCAGGCCCACACGGGTGCTGCGGGGCTACGACGCGATGCCGGTGCGGCTGACCGCTACCGTCGACGCGTGACCGTCTCGACCGGCGAGCAACTCGCCGACGCCCAGTTCGTCTCCCTCACCACGTTCCGCAAGGACGGGACGGCGGTGCCCACGGCGGTGTGGGTCGCCGCCGTACCCGACGGGCTGGGCGTCTGGACGGTGGCCGACTCGGGGAAGGTCAAGCGGATCCGGCGCGACGGCACAGTGACGGTGGCGGTGTGCGATCTGCGCGGCACCCCCACCGGGCCCGCCGTCCCCGCCCACGCCCGAGTTCTCGACGCCGACGGCACCGCCCGCGTGCGCACCGCCGTGCGGCGCAAGTACAAGCTGCTCGGCCGGGTGCTCACCATCCTCAGCTCGCTGCGCCGGGGCGACGCCGGCAGCGTCGGGATCGCGATCACGCTCGACTGATCAGGCCTCCCGCAGCAGCTTGCTCGCGGGGATCCACGCCGCCAGGGCGTCGAGCATCACGGTGGCGCCCGCCGCCACCTCCTCGGTGGGGGTGAAGACCTTGTCGTCGCCCTCGCCGGAGATCATCTTCGCGACGAACGGGATCGGCACGGCGGCCGTCAGCGGCACCATCGAGAGCACCGACAGCACCGGCTTGAGCTGCTGCACCGCGCGGATGCCGGCGGCCACCCCGCCGTAGCTGACGGTGCCGACGGGCTTGTGGCGCCACTCGTGCGACAGGTAGTCGATCGCGTTCTTCAGCGCCGCGTTGAAGCTGTGGTTGTACTCGGGCATCACCATGACGAACGCGTCCGCGCGCTCGATCGTGGCGCTCCACGCCTTCGTGTGGTCGTGGGTGTACTGGCGCAGCATGGGGTGCTTCGGCTCGTCGAAGATCGGCAGGTTGACCTCGGCGAGGTCCACCAGTTCGACGTCGAAGCCACCGTGGTCCAGCGCGGCCTTCTCGATCCAGCGGCCGATGGGGAGGCCGACCCGTCCGGGGCGGGTGCTGCCGATGATGATCTGCAGGAGGGGGTTGCTCACGCGTTCAATGATCACCTGCTCCCCCACCGGCGAGCCACCCGGGGACGTCGAGCCGCAGGGGCCCGCCGCGCGTGACGACGCCCAGGTCGTCCTCCAGGGCCCGCAGCCGGTCGGCGCCGAGCGCGTCCGCCCACCCGGTGCGCAGGTCGTCGAAGATCGCCGCGGAACGGGCCAGCAGGTCGGTGCCACGGCCGGTGCGGCGCACGAGCTTGCGGCGCGCGTCGGCGGGGTCGGCGGCGCGCTCGAGGTAGCCCAGCCGCTCCAGGGTCTCGACGTGCTTGGCCGCGGCCTGCTTGGTGACGCCGAGGCGGCGGCCCAGCTCGACGGCGGTGGTGCCGTCCGGGCCCACCGCCTGCAGGACGAACCCGTGCACCGGCCGCGCGTCGGGATGGCCCTGGCGGGCGAGCTCGGCGTGCAGACCGTCGACGAGCGTGCGGAAGCCCTGCAGGAGCAGCAGCGGCAACACGAAACCCGGTGGGTCAGTTGACACGATCGACAACCTGGTTCACTATTTCGACAACCACGTTGTCCATAGTAGGAGATGCCCCCATGCCCGTCGTCCGCCACGCCGACGCCCGCCGCACCGCCACCCCCAACGCCGTGATGACCACCCTCGCCTCCCCCACCCAGGGCGGCACCGGCCTGGCCGTCTGGCAGGTCCGGATGGACCCCGGCGCCTCCGGCCCGCCGCACCGCTTCGACGCCGAGCAGGTCTGGACGGTGCTGACCGGCTCCGCCCGCATCGAGCTCGACGGCGCCGAGCACGCGGTGGGCGAGGGCGACACGGTCGTCATGCCGGCCGGGGTGCCACGCCGGGTCCACGCCGGTGAGCGGCCCTTCACGGCGGTGGTGGCCGCCCCGGCGGGCGCCCGCGCCACGGCGGACGGGGCCGACCCGGTGCTGCCCGCCTGGATCGCCTGACCCACCCGGTGATCACGGGCGGATGGTCGTCGGTGGATCCACCGCAACCACCATCTGCCCGTGATCAGCGCCTCCGGGGACCGTCAGCCGAGGGACGCCAGGGCCGCCGCCGCCTGGTCCTGCAGGGACTGCAGCCGGGCCGCTCCGCCGTCGGACTCCTCCGTGCCCATCACCCCTCCGACGTAGCGGCTGTACACCCCGGCCCCGATGCACGCCGAGCGCCAGCGGGCGAACGCCACGTAGAAGTCCAGCTCGCCGACGTCGCGACCGGAGCGCTGCGCGTAGCGGGTGACCAGCGCGTCGCCGTCCGGGTAGCCGCCGGCCTGGTTGGGCCCGGCGATCGTCGGCGGGGCCGTGTCGGCCGGGCGCCCCCACGACGCGAGCAGCCAGCCGAGGTCGGCGAGCGGGTCGCCGAGCGTCGCCAGCTCCCAGTCGAAGATCGCCCGCACCCCGCCGTCCGGGCCGTAGGCGAGGTTGCCGGGGCGGTAGTCGCCGTGCGCGATCCGGACCTCCGACGGCGGCAGGCCGGCCGCCCGGGCGACGAGCCGCTCGTGGGCGGCGTCGACGACCGAGAGGTCCTCCACCGCGGACGCGTGCACCTGCCGGTGCCACACCTTGAGCTGGCGCTCCAGGTAGCTGCCCGGCCGGCGCAGATCGCCCAGGCCCACCTCGTCGGGCTCGACGGCGTGCAGCTCGGCGAGCACGTCGATGGTGGCGAGCCCGGCCGCGGAGCGCGCCTCGGCCGCGATCCGGTGCCCCGACTCCGCGTCGCCGAGGACCTCCCCGTCGACGAAGCCCATGAGGTAGAACTCCGCGCCGATCACGGTGTCGTCGGCGCAGTAGGCGACGGGCGGTGCCACCGGAACGCCGGTGGGGGCCAGCGCCGAGATGAACCGCCACTCGCGGCTCATGTCGTGCGCGGTGGCCAGCACCATCCCGGTCGGCGGGCGGCGCAGCGCCCACGAGGTGCCGGCGTCGTCGGTGATGCGGTAGGTGAGGTTGGAGTGCCCGCCCGAGATCCGTTCGACGCCGACGGGCCCGTCGCCGACCTTCACCTCCGGCACCTCGGAGCGCAGCCAGTCGGTCAGGGGAGCGGCGGGAACGGCGTCGGTCATGAGCCCATTCAAAGGGGCAGCAGCGCCCGGGGCCAGGGTTGACGGCGGCGCGGCGAACGTGGGTGACTTCCCCCGACAACAACGACGTTGACGGAGGACCCATGAGTGACGACAAGAAGATCCAGGTCAGCGGCACCGTCGCCGCCCCGCCCGCCGCAGTCTTCGCGCTCCTGTCCGACCCGGCCCGCCACACCGAACTCGACGGCGCCGGCATGCTCACGGGCCTCGACTCCGGCCCCAGCCCGGTGTCCAAGGTCGGCGACGCGTTCGTGATGAACATGAACCAGGACGGCATCGGCGACTACCAGATGCGCAGCGAGATCACGAGGTTCGAGGCCGACCGCGCCATCGCCTGGGCCCCGGCGGTCCACCCGGTGGGGGCGTTGAAGCACATCATCGGCGACCTGAACCCCACCGGCCACGTCTACGGCTGGGAGCTCGAGCCCACCTCCGACGGGGGCACGCAGGTCACGCACACCTACGACTGGAGCGGTGTGCAGGACCAGGAGGCCCTCGCCCTCTACCCGCGGGTGTCGGAGGAGCAGATGCGCAGGTCGATCGCCAACGTGGCGGAGGCCGTCAGCTGACCAGGCTCCGGAGCAGGTGCTCCAGGGTGGCGGCGGGGTCGGCGGTGAGGCCGGTGTGCACCGGCCCCGCCTGCACCACGGTGCTGCGCGGGGCCGTCAGCCGCCGGAAGCGCCGGCCCCGGTCCTCCTCCCCCGCGGGCCCCGCGTGCCGCGCGGCCTGCGCGGACGCCTCGCCGCAGAGCGCGACGGCCGCGTCCAGCGCACGGGCGATCGCCCCGGCGTCGGCCGTGGCGTCGAGCGCCGTGAGCCGGGCGACGTCGAGGTGGGCACGGGCGCCGAGGTAGTCGAGCGCCCGGCAGTACAGCAGCACCCCGGCGTTCATCAGCTCCCCGCGCTCCACCCGCGGCACGACCCGCAGCACGGCGTACTCGAACGCGTGCGTCCCGCTCACCGCGGCCGCCGGTCGGTCAGCCACGACGGCGGGTTGGCCGTGCGCGTGGGGGCGTGGTCGACGCGACGGGCCACCGCGTCCCGGACGCCGGGCAGCCACGCGTCCCGGGCGTCGCGGCGGGCGAGCAGCGGGGCGACGTACGCCTCCCGCTCCGCGTCCAGCCACTCGTCCGGCACCGCCGCCACCACGTCGCGCAGCAGATCGGCGGTGATCAATGGGGCGAGTGCGGCGTCGGCGGCGTCGAGATCGGGCGACGAGCCCAGCAGCACGTGGTCGGCGGCGTCGTAGGGCCTGGTCACCCAGTTGCCCGCAGCGCTGTTCTGCGCCTCCGCGGGAGGAATCACGTCGGCGCTGGACCACGCGTGGTGGAACGTCAGCGTCGCCCCGTGGTCGATGAGGTACGGGCCGCCGTGCCAGAACAGCATGTTGACGTTGCGCCACGACCGGTCGACGTTGCCGACCAGCGCGTCGAACCACAGGACGCGCCCGGCCAGGCCGGGGTCGACCGGGAACGCGACGGGATCGAGATCGAGCGCGCCGGGCAGGAAGTCCATGCCGAGGTTGAGCCCCGGGCTGGCCCGCAGCAACTCCTGGACCTCCTGGTCGGGCTCCGACGCGCCGAGCGCCGGGTCCAGGTCGACCGTCACGAGGTCGGGCACCGGCAGGCCCAGCGCCCGGGCCAGCTCCCCGCAGACGACCTCCGCCACCAGCACCTTCGGCCCCTGCCCGGCGCCGCGGAACTTCACGACGTAGGTGCCGAGGTCGTCGGCCTCCATCAGCCCGGGCAGCGAGCCGCCCTCGCGCAGCGGCGTGACGTAGCGGATGGCGGTGACGTGACGCAGGGGGACGTGACGCAGGGGGACGTGACGCGGGGACACGCCGCCATCGTGCTACGACAGGACGCGCACCCGTTCCTCGACCCGGACGTGCCGGCCGACGGGCTCCTTGGCCCGGCGCCGGGCGGCCAGCAGGTGGTCGATGCTGACGCGGCCCGGACCGAACGCGAGCAGCATCAGCGCGCCGGTGATGATCACCCCGACGAGCTCCCAGCCGCCCTTGGCGACGAAGACGCCGCCGGTCCAGTGGCCGGCGAACAGGCCGGCCCCGATCATGTTCAGCGTGGTCAGGACCGCGACGTACGGCGTGGCCAGCCCGACGAGGATCAGGACCCCGCCGCCGAGCTCGACGAACGTGGCGAACACCGCCGCCGCACCCGGAGCCGGGATGCCCATGCCGGCGAAGCCGGCGCTGGTGGCGGCGATCCCCTTCTCGGCGAGCTTCTGCCAGCCGTGCGCGACGAGGACGATCCCGAGCAGGAGCCGGGCGACCAGCGAGGCGATGTCGGACGTGGGTGCGGGAAGCTGCGGCACGGGACGATCCTCCGAACAGTGATCATGAACGTTTCCGGCGTCGGGTGGGCCGGCCGTCGTGTGACCGGCCCACCCGACGGGCAGGATCAGCTCGTGGCGAGCTCCAGCTCGCGACGGTCCTTGTCCTGCAGGCGCCGCACGACGTGGTCGAGGCTGAACCGCCCGGGACCCACCGCGGCGAAGAACAGCAGGCACACGGTGATCACCCCGACGAGCTCCCACCCCTTGTCCGCCAGGAAGATCCCGTTCCCGTAGTGCACGAAGACACCGGCCCCGACCATGATCACCCCCATCAGCGCGCAGACGATGGTGGTGAGGCCGCCGAGGATCAGCAGCACGCTGCCGGCGAACTCCACCACCGTCACGAACGACGCCGACACGATCGCCAGCGGGATGCTGAGGGTCTCGAACCCCTCGGTGGTGCGGCCGATGCCGTTGACCAGCATCTTCTGGTAGCCGTGGGCGAACATCACGACGCCGAGTACGACCCGGCCCACGAGGAGGGCGACGTCCCTGGCGGGGGCGGGCAGCGGGCGGTTGAACTCGAGATTCATGCGGGGCGTCCCCGGGGATCGGGTACGGACCTGCACGGTCACTGGAACGGGGTGGTGGCCATACGGACCCGCTCGGACCGGGCGGCCCGCTGGGGCAGCTCGGAGTCCGGACGGGGCGTCTCGGCCCGGGACCCGTCAATCGTCAGGGCCGCCGCGACGTCCGGGGCCGCGTCGGCCCGCGGCGTGGGCTCGGTCCGGCGGGGCGCCTCGGCCGTTGCGGGCCGCCCGACGTGGGCGAACTGCTCGGTGACCGGCGCGGCGTCGAGCAGCCGGGCCGCCGCGAACCGCTGCGCGGGGCCGAAGCCCGGGGCGGGCTCGGACGTCGGAGCGGGCTCGGACGTCGGAGCCGACTCGAACACATGGGCCGACTCGAACACATGGGCCGACTCGAACACATGGGCCGACTCGAACATGGGGGCCGGCTCGAACACGTGGGCCGGCTCGAACATGGGGGCCGGGTCGTGCGTCGCGACCGGCTGGAACCCGGCCGCGGGCCGGTAACCGCCCGACCGCTCGACGATCCGCAGGCGCTCGGCCATCCCGTGCTCGTCGGACGCGGCGGCCGGCTCGGTCAAGATCGCCGCGGGCAGGGTGACCGGGAGGGCCGAGGTCATCGGCTGCTCCGCCGGCGGCCGCTGCTCGGGGGCCCACACCTGCTCGACGATGCGCGGCTGCTCGCCGGTGGGCGACGGCTCGGCGACCCGGGCCTGCGCACCGGTGCGCGGCTGCTCGAGCACCCGGACCCGCCCGACCACCTGCTGCGCCGCCCCGCCGGAGCGGGGGCCCTGTCCGAGCTGACCGATGTGCCGGGGCGCGCGGCCCGGGGCGTTGCGCACCACCGCGGCGAACGTGCCCGTGGTGGGCGTCTCGGCCCGGTGCACCGGCGCCTGGACCTTCTCCAGCGCGGCGTCCTGCCGCGACCGGTAGGAGGAGATGAGGTGGTCCACGCTGTAGCGGCCGGGGCCGGTGGCGGCCAGCGCGAGCTCGGCGGCGACGATCACGCCCACCAGCTCCCACCCGCCGTCCTGCGCGAAGACGCCGTGGGTGATGTGGACGAACCCGGCGGCGCCGATCATGACCACGAGGTCGAGTGCCACCACCGTGGTGGTGAGCGCGCCGACGATGAGCAGCACCCCTCCGACGAACTCCACGAACGACGTGAACGACGCCGAGACGATCGCGAGCGGGATGCCCATCTTCTCGAACTGACCGTACGTGCCGGCGATGCCGTTGATCATCAGTTTCTGCCAGCCGTGGGCGAAGAGCACCACGCCCAGGACCACGCGGCCGATCAGCAGGGCGATGTCACGCGCAGGGGCGGGCAGTGGTCGATTGAACATCGGGGAAGCCTCCATAAACCCTCTGTGAGCGGAATACGTCGTTGGGTGACGATGAGTTAACCCGATGGATGGGAATGCACACGGCCAGTCAGCGGGTCGGGCGGCGGCCGAGCGGTCCTGCGCGATGAGCAGTCGGCCCAGTGCGCCCGATCGGGCGACTACACGTGATCTTCCGGTTGCCCCGTGTGACGCGCCGCTCGTCGCGAGTGGGTGCAAACACTGGTCCGACCGTGCGAAACGGCTGTTCCGGGGTGCGGTCAAATCGGACACGGTCCGCGACCACAGCGGCAGCGCTCTGGGCCGTTCAGGCGTACGGCGGCCCGATCCGACACCCGTGACGGCCGCCACCGACGGTTGCGCCGGTGGCGCGGGCGGGATCGACTCCGCGCATGGTCTTCTCCACGCTGAGCCATCTGGAGTGCTCCCGTGACGGCTCCGCCCACGACGCCGACGTCGTCCAGGGGACGTCGCCGCTCGGCGCACCGCTGCTCGCCCGCTACGACCTCGAACGCGCCGCCGCCGTTACCCCGGCCCGGATCGCGACCCGGGCGCCGGACCTGTGGCGCTATCACGAGCTGCTGCCCGTGCGGGACCCCGCGCACGTCGTGACGCTCGGGGAGGGCATGACACCGCTGCTCGACCTGCCGCGCCACGGCGCGCGGCTCGGCGTGCCCGGGCTGCGGATGAAGGACGAGGGGCTCGTCCCGACCGGCGCGTTCAAGGCCCGCGGTGCGGCCGTCGGTGTCTCGCGGGCGGCCGAGCTGGGCGTGAAGGGCGTCGCGATGCCCACGAACGGCAACGCCGGCGCCGCCTGGGCCGCCTACGCGGCCCGGGCCGGGCTCGGGGCACTGATCGCGATGCCCGTGGACGCGCCGGAGATCACGCGCCGCGAGTGCGTGGTGACCGGCGCCGAGCTGTACCTGGTGGACGGGCTGATCGGCGACGCCGGCGCACTGATCACGAAGGCCGTCGGAGCGCGGGAGGGCTACCAGGACACCTCCACCCTGCGCGAGCCGTACCGCATCGAGGGCAAGAAGACGATGGGCTACGAGATCGTCGAGCAGCTGGGCTGGCGTGGCCCCGACGTCATCCTGTACCCGACCGGTGGCGGCGTCGGGATCATCGCGATCCACAAGGCGCTGCTCGAGATGCGGGAGCTGGGCTGGATCACCGGGCCGCTGCCCCGGCTCGTCGCCGTGCAGGCGGCCGGCTGCGCGCCCATCGTCGACGCGTTCACCGCCGGGCTCGACGAGAGCACCGCCCCCGCCGACCCGCACACCGTCGCCTTCGGGATCACCGTGCCCAAGGCGCTGGGCGACTTCCTCGTGCTCGACGCCGTGCGCGCGACGGGCGGCACCGCGATCGCCGTGACCGACGACGACCTGCTCGCCGCCCAGCGGTCGCTGGCCCGCGACGAGGGCACGTGGGTGTGCCCGGAGGGCGCGGCCTGCTTCGCGGCAGTGGGGCAGCTGCGGGAGTCGGGCTGGCTCGCCGGCGACGAGGACGTGGTGGTCCTCAACACCGGCACGGGCCTGATCTACCCCGGCACGGTGGCTGTCGACGTGCCGATCCTGGCCCGCGACGGGGCGATCCCCTCCTAGGACGCGGCGCGGATCCGGTGTCCACGAGAATCGGTGGGTGACCAGCCCACGGGATCTTCGCGTCCTCGCCCTCGGGGACTCGTTCGTCGCCGGCGTCGGCGACCCGGACGGCCGGGGCTGGTTCGGACGCCTCGTCTCCGCGGCCGGACGGCGGGGCGTCGCGACCACCGCCTACAACCTCGGCGTCCGGCGCGACACCACCGGCGACGTCCTCGCCCGCTGGCACCGGGAGGTGGCGGTGCGCCGCGCTCCCGGGTGCGACGAGCGCCTGGTCGTCTCGGTCGGCGTCAACGACTGCACGGTCGAGAACGGGACGCAGCGGGTCGCGACGGAGCAGAGCGTCGCCGACCTGGCGCGCCTTCTCGCGGACGCCGGCGAGGCCGGCCTACCGACGTTCGTCGTCGGCCCCCCACCGATCGCCGACGCCGAGGTGAACCGCCGGGTCGTCGAGCTGAGCGCCCGTTTCCGCGACGTCTGCGCGGACGCCGGGGCGCCGTTCGTCGAGGTGGTGCACGATCTCGTCCGCGACGAGCGGTGGACGGCGGAGGTCCGCGACGGCGACGGCGCGCATCCCGGCGCCGGCGGCTACGAACGGCTCGCGGCGGTCGTCCTGCCGGCCTGGCTCGGATGGATCAGACCCTGACGGCGGGCAGCCGGTAGACGTGCTCCACGACCTCCCGCCCGATCCCCGCCGCGTACGCCGCCTCGGTCCCGACCTGCTCGAACCCGGCGCGGGTGAGCACCCTCGCCGAGCCGATGTTGTGCTCGGCCACCCGGCCGAACAGCGGCCTGGTGGTCTCGATCCGCAGGAGCTCCCGCAGCGCGGCCGACCCGATGCCCTCACCCCAGCGGGCGGGGTCGATCCAGTAACCGACCTCGCGGTGGCCCTCGATCGTGAAGCTCGACACGGTGCCCACCAGGACGCGGCCGGCCGCGACCGCGAGCAGCGTGTTCGCCGGATCGCTCCGGACGCGCCGGTAGTGGGCGTCGAACGCGGCCCGGTCCGACGGATCCGCCCGCGTGAACGCCGCCATCCGGACGGCCTCCGGTTCCCGCTCCCACTCGAAGAGCGCGTCGAGATCCGCGTCGACGAACTCCCGGAGCGTCACGGAGACGGGCGGATTGTCCATATCGGAAAACGTTACCCCCCATTGTCGGCGACCCGAGTCCCTAACCCACCCTTTCGGGGACCCTGCGCGATCCCCGATGGCCCCCGGGCCCGACTTCCCTACCTTTAGCGCAACGCCGGTCGACCGGCCCCCTGCGAACAACGGAGTTGAGCACGATGGCGAAGTTCAACCACCACCCGCACCACGGAGACGTCCACCAGCACATCACCACGCACACCGTCACCGCCTCGGGGGCCGGAGCGGTGGCCGCCGGGGACGACATCCGGCACTCGACCGTGACGACCGGCCACGACAACCAGGTCGGCCACGGCAACGTCGCAGGCCACGGCAACGTCGTCGGCAACGGCAACGCCGTGGTCACCGGCAGCCACGACACCACGTCCTTCGGCTCCGGGAGCGCCACCACCACCTCCGTCGGCCACGACGTCAACGTCGGCGACGGCGCGGCCTTCGGTTCCGGCGGCAGTGCGTCGGTGAACAACAGCGACAACAGCCTGCACCACGTCGGCAACACCTACACGGACAACTCGGTCAACGATTCCTTCAAGGACTCGAGCGACCACAGCATCCACAACTCGGGAAACACGTTCATCGACGCGAGCACCGACCACTCGTTCAACGACGACAGCCACCACACGACCACCACGACGATCCACGACGAGAGCGACCACCACATCTTCACCGACAACAGCCTCAGCCATGTCGGCAACATCCACTTCTGATCGGCAAGGGGTCGCCGAAGACGGCCGCGCGGGGCGTCGGCTTCTTGGAGCAGGCGCCTGATCGGCTACCGTCTCGCGCGTGGAGGACACGACGAAGACCGGCGGCCCGCTCACCCTCGCGATCGACGTGGGCGGCTCGGGGCTGAAGGCCACCGTCCTCTCGCCCGAGGGCGAGATGCTCTCGGAGCGGGAGCGCCGCGAGACCCCGTACCCGTGCACCCCGGACGTGCTGCTCGACGAGCTGGCGGCGCTCGCGGCCACGCAGCCGGCCTACGACCGCGTGTCCGTCGGCTACCCGGGCGCGATCCGCCGCGGCCGGGTCCGCGACGTCACGGCGTTCGTGCGGCCGGCGCCGGGCGAGGACCCCGACCCGGAACTGATCGAGCTGTGGGCCAACTACGACCTGGAGTCGGCGCTGGAGCAGCGGTTCGGCAAGCCCGTCCGCGTCGCCAACGACGCCGACGTGCAGGGCTGCGCGGTGATCTCCGGGCAGGGCATGGAGCTCGTGATCACCCTGGGCACCGGGGTCGGCTGCGCCACCTTCTTCGACGGCGCGCTGCTGCCGCACATGGAGCTCTCGCACGGCCGGTTCGGTGAGGGCCTGTCCATCGAGGTCGCGTGCGGCGACCACGAGCGCCACAAGGTGGGCAAGGAGAAGTGGCGCGAGCGCGTGCTCGACGCGCTCGACGCGTTCGAGATGATGGTGCTGCCCGACCACCTCTACATCGGCGGCGGCAACGCGAAGAGGCTCGACCCCGACAAGCTCGGCCCGAACCGGACGATCGTGCCGAACGTGTCCGGGCTGCTGGGCGGCATCGCGCTGTGGGACCGCACCGAGAACACGGGCGCCGTCAGCCCGCACTCCGGCGCCGCGCACTGAGGTCACAGGGGGCAGGATGTGCCCCGTGGCTGCCTACCCTGCTGACATCACCGCGACGCCCGAGTGGGCGGCACTGGCCGAGCACCATGCGGCCGTGGCCGAACTCCACCTCCGCGATCTCTTCGCCGACGACCCCGACCGCGCCGGGGCGCTGACCGCCGAGGGCGCCGACCTGGTGCTCGACTACTCCAAGCACCGCATCACCCGCGACACGCTGCCGCTGCTCACGGCGCTGGCGCGGGCGGCCGCGCTGCCCGAGCGCACCGAGGCGATGTTCGCGGGCGAGCACATCAACACCAGCGAGGACCGTGCGGTGCTGCACACGGCCCTGCGCGCGCCCCGGGCCACCGCGCTGGGCGTCGACGGGCAGGACGTGGTCACCGACGTGCACGACGTGCTGTTCCGGATGGGCGAGTTCACCGACGCCGTCCGCTCCGGCGCGTGGACCGGCCACACCGGTGAGCGCATCCGCGCCGTCGTCAACATCGGCATCGGCGGCTCGGACCTGGGCCCCGTCATGGCCTACGAGGCGCTGAAGGCCTACTCCCAGCGCGACATGGCGATGCACTTCGTCTCCAACATCGACCCCACCGACATCTGGGAGACGCTCCGCGGCCTCGACCCGACCACCACCCTGTTCGTCGTCTCGTCGAAGACGTTCACGACGCTGGAGACGCTGACCAACGCCAAGGTGGCCCGCGACTGGCTGCTGGAGGGCGTCGGCGGCGACGAGACGGCCGTGGCGAAGCACTTCGTGGCGGTGTCGACGAACGCCAAGGAGGTCACGGCGTTCGGCATCGACACCGACAACATGTTCGGCTTCTGGGACTGGGTGGGCGGGCGCTACTCGCTGGACTCCGCCATCGGCCTGTCGCTGATGGTGGCCATCGGCAAGGAGTACTTCGAGGAGTTCCTCGCCGGCATGTACGCGATGGACAGCCACTTCCGGAAGGCGCCGCTGGAGGAGAACCTCCCGGTGATCGCCGGGCTGCTGGGCGTCTGGTACGTCAACTTCTTCGGTACCGAGACCCACGCCGTGCTGCCCTACAGCCAGTACCTGCACCGGCTGCCGGCCTACCTGCAGCAGCTGACGATGGAGAGCAACGGCAAGTCGGTGCGCGGCGACGGCACGCCGGTCACCACGGCCACCGGCGAGATCTTCTGGGGCGAGCCGGGCACCAACGGCCAGCACGCGTTCTACCAGCTGATCCACCAGGGCACCCGGCTCATCCCGGCCGACTTCATCGGGTTCGCCGAGCCCAACCACGTCATCGAGGTGGACGACCACTCGGACATGCACGACCTGTTCATGTCCAACCTGTTCGCCCAGACCCAGGCGCTGGCGTTCGGCAAGACCGCCGAGGAGATCGCCGCCGAGGGCACCGATCCCGCCGTCGTGCCGCACAAGGTGATGCCGGGCAACCGCCCGTCGTCCACGATCCTGGCGCGCAAGCTCACCCCCGGCGTGCTGGGGCAGCTGATCGCGTTCTACGAGCACGTGACGTTCGTCGAGGGCACGATCTGGGGCATCGACTCCTTCGACCAGTGGGGCGTCGAGCTGGGCAAGGTCATGGCCAAGCAGCTCGGCCCGGTGCTCACCGGCGAGAAGGGTGACGAGGGCCTCGACTCCTCCACCGCCGCGCTCGTCGCGCGCTACCGCGGGTGGCGCCGTCGTTGACCGCACCCCCGAGATCGAGCGCCTGGACCGCCGTGCTGCTGGTGGTGCTCGCCGTCGCAGCGGTCTGGGCGGCGTTCGTCGGGTACGGGCCCGCCCAGCTGGACGGGCCGGCGCTGGGTGAGTCGATCGAGAACCGGTCGCCGGCGCTGACGGCGGTGGCCGTGGTGGTCACCACCGTCGGCAACACCGCGGCGATGGCGGTGCTCGCGGTGCTGGTCGGCGCGTTCTGCTGGTGGCGCGGCCGCCGCGCCGACGCCGTGCTGGCCGTGGTCGCGATGGCCACCGCCAGCCTGGTGTTCACCACCATCAAGAACGTGCTGGACCGGCCGCGGCCGCCCGTCGCGGACCGGCTGGTGACGGTGGGCAACGAGTCGCTGCCCTCGGGTCACGCCACGATGTCGATCGTGGTGATCGGTACGATCGTCGTGCTCGCGTGGCGCTTCCTCGCCGTGCGGGGACGGGCCGTGCTCGTGGTCCTGGGCGCCGCGTGGGTGGGTTCGGTCGGCGCCACCCGGGTATACCTCGGTGTGCACTGGTTCAGCGACGTGATCGCCGGCTGGCTCGTCGGCGCGGCCTGGCTCGCCGTCTGCGCGACGGTGTGGAGCCGGTGGCGGGCACGGCAGGCATGAGCTCCCCCGCGCCGGTGATGGCCGACGTCGCCCGGCTCGCCGGGGTGTCGCTGCAGACCGTGTCCCGCGTCGTCAACGACGCGCCGAACGTCAGCGGGCCCACCCGCGCCCGGGTGCTGGCCGTCATGGACGAGCTCGGCTACCGCCGCAACGCCGTCGCCCGCGCGCTGGCCACGCGGCGCAGCGGCATCATCGGGGTCCTGACCATCGACGTGGTGCTGCGCGGCCCCCAGCAGATGCTCTACGGCGTCGAGCGGGCGGCCAGCCGGCTCGGCCTCGGCGTCGCCGTCGCGGTGGTCGACCGGGTCACGCCCGACGGCATCCGCCGGGCCCTGGGCCGGCTGCAGGACCAGGGCGTCGAGGGGGTCGTGGCGCTGGCCCCGCACGAGGACGCCGTGCCGGTGCTCACCGCGTCGCTGTCGGCGATGCCGGCGGTGCTCGTCGGCGGCCACCGGGCGGCCGACGGGCCGAACCTCCCGACGGTGGAGCTCGACCACCACGGCGGCGCCGTCGCGGCCACGCGGTACCTCCTGGAGCTGGGCCACCGCACGGTGCACCACCTCGCGGGGCCGCCGCGCTGGCTTCCGTCCCGGCGGCGCATCGAGGGCTGGAGCGGCGCGCTGGCCGCCGCGGGCGCCCGGCGGCCCGAACCCCGCCGGGGCGAGTGGACCGCCCGCTCCGGCCACGCGGTCATGCGGGAGCTGCTCGCCGACGACCCGGGGCTGACCTCCGTCTTCGTCGCCAACGACCAGATGGCGCTGGGCGCCCTCGCCGCGCTGACCGATGCGGGCCGTCGCGTGCCGGACGACGTCAGCATGATCGGATTCGACGACACCCCCGAGGCCCCGTTCTTCCGCCCGGCGCTGACGACCGTCTGCCCGCGGTTCGACGACGCGGGGAACCGCGCGGTGCGGATGCTGCTCGCGGCCATCCGTCCCGACGACGCCCCGGCCGCGCCCGGCTCCCAGCTCGTGCCGGTGGAGCTGGTGGTGCGGGCGAGCACCGGGCCGCCTCCCTAGGACGCTCCTGAAAAAGCCGGTCGTGTCGGTCCTGGCCGGGACGGTCGGGGCTGGGAGGATCGGTGGGTGCAGGGACGGGCTGATCCGCAGCGCGAGATTCTGGATGTCGAGTCGGTGGCTGGG